>Ga0180436_10000593_pt1 | contig 36921 bp, 52 predicted proteins | sample SS_ome_2_FD_132434 | JGI IMG/M metagenome (GOLD analysis project Ga0180436, IMG submission 132434) | Hypersaline lake sediment archaeal communities from the Salton Sea, California, USA - SS_3_S_2 metaG | ecosystem: Environmental > Aquatic > Non-marine Saline and Alkaline > Hypersaline >... | reverse complement strand
TGATAACGTCACGATGACTGTTGAGTTGATCACCCCGATCGCGATGGAGAAAGAGCTTCGATTCGCGATTCGTGAGGGTGGCCGCACGGTCGGCGCCGGTGTCGTCTCGGAAATTTTCGAGTAATCGTTAGCTTATAACGTACAGGTTTTCGATGCACGTACAGAAAATCAGAATCCGCTTGAAAGCGTACGATCATTACGCTCTGGATCGGTCGACCAAAGAGATCGCCCAGACTGTACTTCGTACGGGAGCAAAAATTGTCGGTCCGGTGCCGCTCCCGACTAAGCGAACCGTTTACACGGTCTTGCGGTCGCCGCACGTTGACAAGAAGTCGCGGGAACAGTTCGAGACACGCATCCACAAGCGGTTGATGGACATTTATGATTCCACCCCGCAGACGGTTGACGCACTCATGAAACTGGATCTTCCCGCCGGTGTGGATGTGGAGATTAAAACCTGATAGGTTGGCAACCATGAAAGAGATCTTAGGCAAAAAGATCGGGATGACTCGTATCTTCCGTGATTCCGGCGAAGCCGTCTCCGTGACGGTTATCGAAGCCGGTCCCTGCCCGGTGGTCGCCAAAAAGAGCACCGAAAAGCACGGATACGAGGCCTACCAGATCGGCTTCGGAGAGCGACGCAAAAGCCGCATCACCAAGCCGTACGCCGGCACCTTCAAGGCAGCCGGAGTCGAGCCTACCCAGTACCTGCGTGAAGTACGCTACACCGATGGTGAGTTGGAAGTTGGTTCCAGCCTCAAGGTGGATGTCTTCAATGAAGGTGAAAAAGTCGATGTCACGGGTATTTCCCGTGGTCTCGGTTTCGCCGGTGGTATGAAACGTCACCACTTCTCCGGCGCCAATAAGACGCACGGACAGTCGGATCGCTGGCGCGCGCCGGGTTCGATCGGCTGTTCTTCGTATCCTTCGCGTGTCTTCAAGGGCAAGCGAATGGCCGGAAAGATGGGTAAGGACAAAGTGACTGTGCTGAATCTTGAGATCGTCAAGATCATCGAGCAGGAAAATCTCATGCTCGTGAAAGGTAACGTACCGGGATTCAATGGTAGCCTGGTCAAGATTCGGAGCACTAACCGCGGCAAATAGTGGATGTTGCATATGAACGTCAAGGTATTCAATCAAAACGGTGAAGAAGTCGGATCGGTTGACCTGAACCCTAACGTCTTTGGTGTAGAGCCAAACGAAGCAGTGGTTCATCAGTATGTCGTCAACTTTCTGGCTCGTCAGCGTCAGGGTACAGCCTCGTCGAAAGGACGCTCCGATGTCCGCGGCGGCGGTAGAAAGCCCTGGCGTCAGAAGGGCACCGGTCGCGCTCGCGCCGGTACCATTCGCTCGCCTCTGTGGCGTGGCGGCGGTATCGTATTTGGACCGACCCCTCGTAGCTATGGCAGCAATATGCCCAAGAAGATGCGCAAACTGGCCATCCGTTCGGTCCTGTCCGACAAGGCTCTGGCCGAGCGCGTTCTCGTCGTTGATCAGATCTTGCTTGAAGAGCCCAAGACCAAAGCGGTCGCTGAATTGCTCTCCAAGCTGGACCTGAAGGGCAAGAAGTGTTTGTTGGTCGACGAAGGCAAGAGCGACAAGCTGGTCAAGTCCTGTCGCAATCTGGAGCGTGTGCAGTATTGTCGCGCCGCCCTGACTAACGGCTACGATGTACTCAACGCAGACTATCTGGTCATGACTCGTTCGGGTCTTGAAAAGGTACAGGAGGTGTTCGGATGAAAGCCGACCTGCGCTTCATAATCAAGACTCATATCGCGACCGAACGTACCACCAAGCTCCGTGAGCTTAACAACGAGTACGTTTTCGAAGTCGACAAGATGGCCAACAAGTACCAGATCAAGCAGGCTGTGGAAGATGCCTTCAAAGTGAAGGTGACTCACGTCCGCACGATGATCGTGGCCGGTAAGCCCCGTCGAATGGGACGTTTTCAGGGCAAAACCGCAACCTGGAAAAAGGCAGTGGTGCGTCTCAATAGAGGCGAAAGCATCGCTATTTTTGACAATATCTAAACGGGTATGGTGAGTAGCAATGGCTGTCAAAAAGTTTAGACCAATCACACCGTCCCAGCGCTTCCGCACGGTGCCGACGTTTGAGGAGATTACCTCGACGGTACCCGAGAAGTCGCTGTTGAGGCCGCTCAGAAAATCCGGCGGTCGCAACAACAAGGGACGCATTACGGCCTATTGTCGTGGTGGCGGCCACAAGCGCCATTACCGCGTAATCGATTTCCGCCGTAACAAACACGACATCCCCGCCCGTGTGGCGTCGATTGAATACGATCCCAACCGTTCGGCCCGTATTGCCCTGTTGCATTACATCGACGGTGAGAAGCGCTACATCCTGGCCCCCGATGGACTGGGTGTCAACGACGTCATACTGTCCGGCGAGAACGTTGAAAACCGTCCGGGCAATGCCACTCCGCTGGGTCGTATGATTCTCGGTACGCTCGTGCACAACATCGAAATGCGCCCGGGTAAGGGCGGCCAGCTGTGCCGTTCTGCGGGAACGATGGCTCAGGTCGTGGCAAAAGAAGGCAACAAAGTCACGCTCAAGATGCCGTCGGGCGAAGTTCGTTTTATCCCGGCCGTGTGCTACGCCACAATCGGCCAGGTTGGCAATATCGATCATAAGAACGTCGTTTGGGGCAAAGCCGGCGCCTCCCGTTGGCGCGGCTGGCGTCCGTCGGTTCGTGGTGTCGCCATGAACCCGGTCGACCATCCCATGGGCGGCGGCGAAGGCCGTAGCTCGGGTGGACGTCACCCCTGCACCCCGTGGGGTAAGCCGACCAAGGGGTACAAAACCAGGAGTAAGCGTAAGTCCAAAGCTCACATCGTGGAAGAGCGCCGGGCTAGGAAATAGAGTCGGAGAAAGCTAATGCCACGTTCACTTAGAAAAGGTCCGTTCGTAGACGAAAGTCTGGCCAAGAAGATCGACGCCATGAATGCCAGCGGCGACAAGAAGGTTGTCAAGACCTGGTCGCGTCGATCGACCGTTACTCCGGATTTTATCGGACACACCCTGGCCGTACATACCGGTAACAAGTTTGTGCCTATCTACATTACGGAAAACATGGTTGGACACAAGTTGGGCGAATTCGCGCCGACCCGCACCTATCGCGGGCATGCTGGAAAGCTCCAGGAACGCGCGACGGCGCTGAAAGGGTAAGGTGCAGGAACCATGCTGGTACAGTCAAAAGCACGCTTACGCTATGTGAGCATTCCGCCTCGGAAGATGCGCCTGGTCGCCGACATGATCAAGGGTATGCCGGTCCAGAAGGCTCTGGATATCCTGAACTTTACGCCCAAGATCGCGGCGCGCCATATCGCCAAGACCGTTAGTTCGGCTGCGGCTAACGCGCTTTCCGTCGAAGGCACCGACAAGCTTCGTCCGGAAGATCTGATGGTTAAGAACATTCTGGTCGATGCTGCCCCGACACAGAAGCGTATCCGCTTCCAGTCGATGGGTCGCGTCTTCCGTTACCGCAAGCGTTTCTGTCATTTGACGGTTTTGCTCGAAGGTCACCTGGAAGAAGAAGTCCAGGATAAGAAGGCTACCAAGGCTAAGGCCAAGGCCGCGAAGGTTGAAGAGACCGTCGAGGCTGAAGAGGAGCCGAAGGCTAAGAAGGCAGCCAAGAAAACCACCAAGAAGAAAACTGCCAAGGCTAAGAAGGCTGAAAAGCCGGCTGAAGCTGAGGAAGTGGTAGCCGAAGAGGCTGCTGTCGAGGAAAAGGTGGAAGAGAAGGTCGAAGCCGCTGCCGAGGCACCGGAAAAGACCGCTGAGCCGAAAGCAGAAGAAGCTGACGGCGCCGAAGAGGATAAGGATTCCGACAAGTCGGATAAGGAATAGGCAGGAGTTGAATAAGTAATGATGAGCTGGGAGAACTAGTTTTGGGACAGAAGACACACCCGATTGGCTTCCGTCTGGGGGTCATCAAGTCCTGGAATAGCAAGTGGTTTGCGTCGGGGCGCCAGTTTAGCGACCTCGTATACGAAGACCTCATGGTCAAGCGCTATATCAATCAGCGCTTGCAGAATGCCGGGATTGCCAATGTGATGATCTCACGGCAGCCGAAAAAAGTTACGGTCGACATTCACACCGCCCGTCCGGGTATTGTGATCGGCCGCAAAGGCGCCGAGGTGGACAAGCTGCGCGAAGAGCTGCAGTTGTTGACCAAGAAAGACATCATGCTCAACATCGTTGAGGTGCGCAAGCCGGAACTGGACGCCAAGCTGGTGGCCGATTCTATTGCCCGTCAGTTGGAGGGACGTGTTTCCTTCCGCCGGGCATTGAAAAAGGCCCTGGCCGCAACCATGCGTATGGGCGCCGTTGGTGTAAAGGTACAATGTGCCGGTCGTCTCGGTGGAGCGGAAATCGCTCGAGTCGAGAAGTACCGTGAAGGTCGTGTACCGCTCCACACCCTCCGGGCCGATATCGATTATTCAACTGCCACTGCCAATACGACCTACGGATGTATCGGGGTCAAAGTATGGATCTGCCGCGGCGAAATCCTTGACGCCGCTGCCGTATTCCGTGAGGCCGACTCGGCTGACGATCAGCAGAAGCTTGACGCTCCTCCCAGCGGGCGTCCGCGTCGTCGAGGCGGAGATCGCCCCGACAAGGGCCGCCGCCGTCCGCGTGGTAAGGTCCGTCGCTCCGGTCGTCGTGACGGCCAGCCGCCGCGGGGTCGTCGTCCCGACGCCTCCGGTCCGAAGTCGGAAGCCAAACCGCAAACCGCCCCTCCGGCCCAGAAGGGTGGAGACAAGCCCAAGGGCCCGGGTGACTCGGGTAAGGCCGAGAGCTAATTGTAGGAGATTTGACCTATGTTAATGCCGAAAAAAGTCAAGTTCCGCAAGCAGCAGCGAGGGCGCAGACGCGGTAAAGCATACGCCGGATGGGCTGTCAGCTTTGGACAGTTTGCTCTTAAGGCTATGGAATCGTGCTGGCTCACCAATCGTCAGATTGAGGCTGCTCGTATTGCCATGACTAGATATATCAAACGTGGCGGTAAGATTTGGATCCGCGTCTTTCCCGACAAGCCTGTCACAGCCAAGCCGGCCGAGACTCGCATGGGTAAGGGTAAAGGCGCTCCCGAGTATTGGGTAGCCGTAGTCAAGCCGGGTCGTATCCTGTTTGAGATCGAAGGTGTTACCCATGAGCAGGCGAAGGAAGCCCTCCGTCTGGCCGGGAACAAGCTGCCGCTCAAGACCAAGTTCGTCACTCGCGCGGATACGGAAGGGGTCTAAGAAATGCTGAAGGTTCAATCGTTGCGTGAGTTGACTCGCCAGGAGTTGCAGCAGAAGAAGATCGAGCTTGAGGACGAGCAGTTCAATCTCAATATGAGAAAGTCGCTCAAGGCACTCGATAACCCGCTTCGCCTGCGATACATTCGCCGGGAGATCGCCAAGATCAACACCGTGCTGCGCGAAGATGAATTGGGTATGAATAAGCTGGCCGAAACCGCTGGTCTCGTTCTTGACAAAGAAGAGAAGACCAAGGACAAGAGTGAGTGAGGCAATAGATGGCTGACGAAGTAAAGAGAGGCTTTCGCAAAACTCGCATAGGTCGCGTGGTCTCGGACAAAATGGATAAGAGCATTGTCGTGCGCGTTGACCGGACCTACCGGCACCCGCTGTACGAAAAGATCTATCGCAGCTTCAATAAGCTGTACGCACACGATGCCAACAACGATGCCCGTACCGGTGACACCGTCAAGGTGATGGAAACCCGTCGGATGTCGGCCAAGAAACGTTGGCGTCTGGTCGAGATAATGGAACGGGCCAAATAGCCGCTGGCTTTGGTGACCGAGCTGAGAAGGTGGTACTAAAATGATCCAGGAATATACAGTGCTTTCCGTCGCGGACAACTCCGGTGCGAAAAAAGCCATGTGCTTTCGCATCCTGGGTGGTCGCAAGAAGACGGCCAACGTCGGTGATATCATCGTCGTGACGGTCAAGGAAGCTATCCCCGGCGGTACCGTTAAGAAGTCCGAGGTCTGCAAGGCCGTAGTGGTGCGTTCCAAGTCCGGGCTGCGTCGTAAAGACGGATCGGTGATCCGTTTCTCCGACAACGCTGCGGTGATTATTAACGATCAAATGGAACCCCGCGGCACGCGTATCTTTGGACCGGTGGCGCGCGAGTTACGTGACAAGCAGTTCATGAAGATAATCTCGCTGGCACCTGAGGTGCTGTAAAGGAAGTTGCTTATGGCCATGAGAATTAGAAAAGGCGATACAGTCTACGTCCGGACCGGCTCCGCGAAAGGTAAGACCGGCCGTGTTCTGCACGTTGACTACAAGAAAGGGACGATTCTGGTGGAAGGCGTCGCCATGACCAAAAAACGCCAGAAACCGACGCAGAAGAATCCCAAGGGTGGTATTATCACCATTGAGGCCCCTATAAACCTTTCTAATGTTGCTCTCTACAGTTCGTCGCTGAGCGGTCCCACACGGATCACGACCAAGACGATCACCGAGGGTGGCAAGAAGACCAAGGTTCGGGTTTGCCGCAAAACCGGTGAGCAGATTTAGGACAGGTCCAGATGAGCAAACTTAGGGAAAAATACGAACAAGAAGTAGTGCCGAAGCTGGCTAAAGAAGGCAGCTATAAGTCGGCCATGCAGATTCCGAAGATCACCAAGGTCTCGGTTAATATCGGCCTGGGCGAGGCAATCGACAATGCCAAGGCGCTGGAAGCTGCCACGGGCGATCTGGCCAAGATCACCGGCCGCAAGCCCTATGTCACCCGGGCCCGTAAATCGATCTCCAATTTCAAGCTCCGCGCTGGAATGCCGATCGGATGCGCCGTCACGCTGCGTCGTGACGTGATGTACGAGTTCCTGGACAGGTTGATCAACATCGCCATGCCACGTATTCGTGACTTCCGCGGTGTAAGTCCCAATGCTTTTGACGGCCGCGGCAATTACAATCTGGGTCTCAAAGAGCAGTTGATATTTCCTGAAATCGACTACGATAAAATCGATAAGATACGCGGGATGAACATATCCATTCAAACGACGGCCACGACCGATGAGGAAGGCCGCAAGCTTTTGACGGAAATGGGAATGCCTTTCCGCAAGTAGGGGACCGATGGCTAAGAAGTGTTTGATAGAAAAGCAGAAACGCCCGAAGTTCAAGGTGCGTGGTTATAATCGTTGCCGCCGTTGTGGCCGGCCGCGGGCTTACATGCGCCGTTTCGGTCTGTGCCGTATCTGTTTCAGGCAGATGGCCCTCGCGGGTGAAATCCCCGGCGTGGTGAAGGCAAGCTGGTAGATAGGGAGTTTTGATTAAATGAGTATGACTGACCCTATTGCAGATCTTTTGACGCGAATTCGCAACGCGTCCAAGGCGCATAAGAATGCGGTAGACATTCCTGCCTCCAATATCAAGCGTGAAATCGTCCGTATCCTTCAGGAACGGAATTTCATTCGCGATACCGTGGAGATCCCGGATTCCAAGCAGGGTATTATCCGTGTCTATTTGCGCTATTCCAACGGGGATATCCCGGTTCTCAAGGGTATTCGCCGGGTCTCGCGACCGGGACTTCGCCGCTATATGAGCGCCGAACAGGTGCGCCAAACGACGTTCAACATGCGCGGCATGTCCGTGGTCTCAACCTCTAGTGGTGTCATGAGCAATTTCGACGCGGCCCAGAAGGGTGTCGGCGGAGAAGTGCTCCTGCGGTGCTGGTAGTGAAAGGGTAGTGTGAGATGTCACGTGTAGGTAAACAACCGATCCCGATTCCGGACAAGACCAAAGTCGAGATCTCCGGATCTCAGGTGAAGGTCTCCGGGCCCAAGGGTACCCTGGAACGCGAAATCCATTCGGAAATGAGCGCCGCCATTGAGGAAAATCAGGTAGTCGTCACGCGCCCCAGTGATGTGAAAAGGCACAAGGCTCTTCATGGCCTCACCCGCGCCCTCCTCAACAATATGGTGGTGGGCTGCTCGGAAGGTTTCAAGAAGGAACTGTCCCTGGTCGGTGTCGGCTATCGTGTTGAACTCAAGGGCAAGACGCTGCTGTTGCAGCTGGGATACTCCCATCCGACATACGTGGTCCCTCCGGACGGAATCGACTTCGAGGTCTTCCCGAAAGAGAACCGTATTGTCGTCAACGGAGTCGATAAAGAGCTGGTCGGCGAAACCGCCGCCAAGATTCGCTCTCTGCGTAAGCCGGAGCCCTACAAGGGCAAAGGTATTAGATATGTCGGCGAACACATCCGTATCAAGGCCGGTAAGGCCGGTCCGGGTGCTGGCGCCTAAACGAGGGTTTGGTAAAAGATGGCTATTAAGAGCATTCAAAGAGCTAAACGAGCCCTGCGTCGTCGCCGTCGTGTTCGCGGTAAGCTCTCGGGTACGGCCGCTCGTCCGCGCCTGACTGTCGCCCGTTCGCTCAACCACGTCTATGCGCAGTTGATCGACGACGAGAACGGTGTCACGATGTTCGGTCTCAGCTCGAACTCCAAGAGCATGAAGGCTGAGATCAAAGACGACATGAGCAAGATCGATGTGGCCAAGCTGGTCGGCAAGAACGTTGCCTCCGCGGCCAAAGAGAAGGGCGTCGAAATCGTAGTTTTTGACCGCAACCAGTACCGCTACCACGGCCGTGTCAAGGCCCTGGCCGACGGTGCTCGTGAAGGTGGTCTTAAGTTCTAGTAAGAAAGACCTGCTTTACTGATAGAGAGGCTAAGATTGCCAAGATTTGAGCAAGACAACCTCGAATTCGAGGAAAAAGTAGTCAGCGTCAACCGCGTGGCTAAGGTTGTGAAAGGTGGACGTCGGTTCAGCTTCACGGCTCTGGTTACTGTCGGTGATCGCAAGGGCAAGATCGGTGTTGGCCACGGCAAGGCTCCGGAAGTTTCCGAAGCAATCCGTAAAGCTACCGAAGCAGCCAAGAAGCAGATGATGGAGATATCCCTCGTGAAGGGTACAATTCCTCATCGTATCGACGGCCAGTTCGGCGCCACGACCGTGATGATGCGGCCGGCCTCACCCGGTACCGGTGTAATCGCCGGTGGTGCGGTGCGTGCCATTCTGGAATCGCTGGGTGTACAGGATATCCTGACCAAGGTGTTGGGCAGCCGGAATCCGAACAACGTCGTTAAAGCGACCGTCAACGGACTCACTCTGCTTCGTACTCGCGAGCAGGAAGAGAAATTCCGCGCCGAGGCCTGATCACACCCCGGGAGACGCAAAGAAGGATTGTTAAAATGGCCAAGTTGAAGGTGACCCAGATCCGCAGTACGATCGACCGTAAAGAGCCACAGAAGCGCACTATCGAAGCGCTCGGCTTGGGTCGTATTCGTAAGTCGGTCATACATAACGACACCCCGCAGATTCGGGGTATGGTGCGTGCCGTCAGGCATCTGGTCGAGGTCGAAGAAATCGATTGAGAGAGGTAATATGACTCCCATGGAACTCCACAATCTAAAGCCGCCGGCAGGCTCCAAGAAGTCCCGCAAGCGCGTAGGACGCGGCCCCGGAAGCGGCATGGGCAAGACCTCAGGACGCGGACACAAAGGTCAGGGGTCTCGTAGCGGCCATACTCATCGTTTCGGTAACGAGGGTGGCCAGTGGCCTCTCCAGCGCCGCCTGCCCAAGGTTGGTTTCACCAATATCTTCCGCAAAGTATTCCAGATCGTGAATATCGCCGATCTGTCTAAGTGTGAGGCCAACGAAATCGATGCCAAGACTCTGGTGGAAGCCGGACTCGTGAAAAAAGCCAACGTCCCCATCAAGCTTCTGGCCAACGGCGACGTTGACAAGGCCTACACCATCAAGGTGGCGGCATCCTCCAAAAAAGCTACTGAGAAGATCGAAGCGGCCGGTGGTAAGGTCGAGTTGGTCACCAAGGCCGAGGCTACGGCCGGAAAGGTTGAGGAGGCATAGTGCTCGATACCTTTAAGTCGATTTTCAAGGTTGAAGAGCTTAGGAAGCGTATCCTGTTCACGCTGGCCCTGCTGATCGTATATCGCATCGGCGGGCATATCCCTACTCCGGGAGTGGACGGAACCATTCTCTCCAACGCTCTGGCATCGGATACCATTTTCGGTATGTTGGACTTGTTCGCCGGCGGTGCCTTCCTCAAGGCGACTATCTTCGCTCTCGGTATCATGCCTTACATCTCGGCTTCGATTATGTTGCAGCTCCTCGGTGCGGTTATTCCGTTTCTCCAGAGACTGCAGCGCGAAGGTGAAGAGGGTCGCCGTAAGATCACTCAGTATACGCGTTACCTGACCGTCGCGATCGGTATCGTGCAGTCCTGGGCTACTGCCGGATTCTTGCAGACTATCCAGTACGACGGCGTCAGCGCAGTACATATGGATTCGGTGTTCTTTATTCCGCTGACCATTATCACCCTTACGTGTGGTGTCATTTTCATCATGTATCTGGGTGAACAGATTACCGAGAAGGGTATAGGAAACGGAATATCGCTAATCATCTTCATTGGCATTATCGCTCGCTTCCCGCAGGCAATCTGGGAAGAGGGCGAACTACTGTGGTACGGAAGCCGCAGCATCCTGACGGAAGTCCTGATGATCGCCATGATGGTTGGCGTTATTGCATCGGTGATTCTGGTTACTCGCTCGCAACGCAAAGTGCCGGTGCAGTATCCACGCAAAGTTGTTGGCCGTAAGGTCTTCGGCGGCGCCACCACCCACCTGCCGCTTTCGGTTAACTCGGCCGGTGTTATCCCGATCATTTTCGCCCAGTCGATCATGTTCCTGCCGTCCACCATGGCTCAGTTGTTCCCCAACGTCGATTGGGTTCAGAATGTAGTCATGCAGTGGCTCGTCCCGGGCGGTTGGATCTATTCGTTCGTGTACGGTACGATCATCGTGTTCTTTGGATACTTCTATACCGCTATCGTATACAACCCGATGGAAATGGCCAATAACATGCGAAAGAACGGAGGCTACATACCCGGCATTAGACCCGGCAAAAACACCTCCGACTATATTGAGAGGATTCTAACCCGAATAACCCTCCCTGGGGCACTATTCTTCGCTGCTATCGCAGTGCTGCCCTGGGTACTTATGGCGCAGCTAGACGTCAACTACTTCTTTGGTGGTACCGGACTGCTGATTATCGTGGGTGTTGCCCTCGATACGCTGCAGCAGATCGAGTCGCACCTGCTGATGCGTCACTATGATGGGTTTATGAAGAAGGGTAAAATCCGCGGGAGATCGATGTAATGAATTTGGTGTTTCTGGGCCCTCCGGGGTCAGGCAAAGGTACTCAGGCCTCCAAGGTCTCCGAGAAGTTGGGTGTGCTGCACCTTTCCACCGGTGACTTGCTCCGCAATGCGGTCAAGGCCGGCACCGAACTGGGCCTCAAGGCTAAAGAATATATGGAAAAAGGCGAGCTGGTTCCGGACGAGTTGATTGTTGGCCTCATTGAGGATAAGATCAAAGCCGGTGAGCTCAAGAACGGTTTCATCCTGGACGGTTTCCCGCGTACGGTGCCCCAGGCCGAAGCTCTCAAGGGTATGTTTGTGAACAACAGCATGGGCCTCGATAAGGCCGTGTTGATCGCTGTCGGCGACGAAGAGATCGTATCCCGCTTGTCGGGTCGCTTCTTCTGTCCGACTTGCCAGACGACTTACAACTACCCGGCCAACATGCCTAAAGAAGAGGGCATCTGCGACAAGGACGGCGACAAGCTGATGCGCCGCCCAGACGACGAAGAGGATGTTGTTCGCAACCGCCTTGAAGTCTACAAGAAGCAGACTCAGCCGATCGAAGACTTCTACCGCAATGAATCGGTATTGACCGAGATTCGCGGCGAGGACAGTCCGGCTAACGTCTTTGACGCTATTATGAAGGCTTTGCAATAGTAAAGTATTGGATTAACTGCTGTGGTTAAGTTAAAGAACCAGGAAGAGATCGAAATCATGCGTCGCGCCGGCCAGGTTGTCGGACGAACGCTTGATATGGTCGGCAATACCATCGCCGAGGGCATGACCACCGGCGAGTTGGACAAGCTGATCGAAGATTTCATCCGCTCCCAGGGCGCAGTCCCGGGATTCAAAGACTACCACGGTTTTCCGGCTTCGGCATGTATCTCGATCGATGAAGAAGTGGTTCACGGAATCCCCGGCGACCGCGTCATCAAAGAAGGAGATATCGTCTCAGTGGACGTAGGATCCATTGTCGAAGGCTTTTACGGCGACTCCGCCCGCACCTTTGCGATTGGGCAGATTTCCGAGAAAAAAGCCCGATTGATGGAAGTTACCCGAAAGTGTCTTGAAGTCGCTATTGACAAGGCACATAAAGGGAATAAATTGGGACAGATTTCGGCTGAGGTCCAGAGGGTTGCCGAAGACGCCGGTTATGGTGTCGTACGCGCGCTTGTGGGCCATGGAATCGGTCGGAACATGCACGAAGATCCCCAGGTTCCAAACTTTGGTTCGCCCGAGGCGGGCCCGGCATTGGAATCGGGAATGGTGATAGCCATCGAGCCCATGATTAACATGGGCACATTCGAAGTCTACACCAAGCCAGATGGATGGACATATGTAACTGCTGACGGGTTGCCGTCGGCGCATTTTGAGCATACGGTCGCCATTACAGATAATGGCCCCGACATATTGAGTATGCCCTAAAGGAGTTTATGGCCAAAGAGCAGACCATACAGGTAGAGGGAAAAGTCATTGAACCGTTGCCCAACGCCATGTTCAAGGTGAAGCTCGACAATGGACACGTGGTCCTGGCCCATATCTCTGGTAAGATGAGGATGCACTTCATCAAGATTTTGCCGGGCGATAAGGTCACGTTGGAGTTGTCACCGTACGATCTGTCGCGTGGGCGAATCACTTATCGATATAAGTGAGTGAAAGTAGGTTGTTATGAAGGTTCGTTCGGCAGTCAAGAAACGCTGCGAGCATTGTAAGATTGTGAAGCGTCGCGGAGTCCTTCGGGTTATCTGCAAGCGCAACCCCAATCACAAGCAGCGCCAGGGTTAAGAAAAAGATAGTTGTTTATATAAGCCAAGGAGATAGAATTGGCTCGTATTGCCGGTGTAGATTTGCCGCGAGACAAAAGGGTTGAAGTAGGACTGACCTATATCTATGGGATCGGGGCCTACAGTGCTACCCAGATACTGACCAAGACCCAGATTAGCCCGGACACCCGGGTTAACAAGCTGACCGACGAGGAAGTCGCTAAGCTGCGCAACGTTATCGAAAACGAGTACAACGTTGAAGGTACTCTGCGCGGTGAGATATCGATGAATATCAAGCGACTGATCGACATTGGCAGCTATCGGGGTCTGCGCCATCGCCGTGGTTTGCCGGTTCGCGGACAGCGTACCAAGACCAATGCTCGTTCCCGCAAGGGACCGCGTCGTGCGATCGGTGGACTCAAGAGAAAGCCCGCTGGTAAGGGTTAAAAGAGTTAAGTATCACGGAGGCATATTAAGTGGCTGATCCTAAGAAAAAAAGAGGTGCCAAAAAGAAGGCACGCAAGGTTGATTCAAGTGGCGTAGTGCATATCAAAGCCACTTTCAACAACACGATCATAACAATCTCCGACAGTAGTGGCGGAGTAGTTTCCTGGGCCAGTGCCGGTCGCGTTGGTTTTAAGGGTTCGAAGAAGTCGACACCCTTTGCCGCTCAGTTGGCTGGTTCCACCTGCGCCAAGGAAGCAATGGACATGGGCCTGCGTCGGGTCGAAGTCTGGGTCAAAGGCCCCGGCTCCGGTCGCGAAGCGGCTATCCGCTCCCTTTCGGCCGCCGGATTGGAAGTGACGCTCATCAAGGATGTCACGCCCATCCCGCACAATGGTTGCCGTCCGCCGAAACGGCGTCGCGTCTAAGAAGAGTAGTTTTTTTCGTTTATAGGAGACTTGATGGCTCGTTATCGTGATGCAAACTGCAAACTGTGCCGCCGGGAAGGCGAGAAGCTCTTCCTGAAAGGTACCCGTTGTATGACCGACAAGTGTGCTATGGAGCGACGTGGCACGCCTCCGGGTCAGCACGGTGGCCAGCGCATGCGGCGGAAGGTTTCTTCCTACGGCTTGCAGCTACGCGAAAAACAGAAGGTACGCCGTATTTATGGCGTTCTCGAGAAGCAGTTCCGCAACTACTTCAAGACTGCTGATCGCAAGACCGGTATTACCGGTGAAATCCTGCTTCAGCTTCTTGAAAGTCGGTTGGATAACCTCGTTTACCGGCTCGGTTTTGCCCCTTCGCGCAAGGCCGCCCGCCAGTTGGTACGCCATCGTCACGTCCTGGTCAACGGACGTACCGTGGATATTCCGTCCTTCTCGGTCAGACCGGGTGAGGTTATCAAGATCCGGGATAAGTCGAAGAACCTCGATCTGGTTCACGCCGCCCTCAAGGAAGTAGGCCGCGGCGATGAGTTGCCTTGGCTGAGGCTTAACAAGGCCGCTCTCGAAGGTGAGCTTCTGGAAGTACCGAAGCGCGCTGAAATTCCGTTAACCGTCAACGAACAACTTATCGTGGAGCTCTACTCCAAGTAGTTGTCTTTCCCTCTGGGAGGTTTGTAAGACTATGAAATGGAAGCCATTGACCATGCCCAAAGAGGTCGTTAACGATCAGTCTTCAGCCACTGACAACTATTCGCGTTTCATTATTGAGCCGCTGGAGCGGGGATACGGTCACACTCTGGGCAACTGCCTGAGAAGAGTGTTGCTGTCATCGATCCAAGGAGGAGCCGTGGTTGCCATGCGCATCACCGGTGTACTCCACGAGTTCTCGACGCTTGAAGGCGTTTACGAGGATGTTACGGATATCGTTCTCAATATCAAGGCTTTACGCATTCGCATGCATGCCGACGAGATGCGCACCCTCCGCCTCAAAGCGACTTCCAAGGGCACCGTCACGGCCGGTATGTTCGAAGGCGATCCGGAGATCGAAATCCTCAATCCCGATCAACACATCTGTGAGCTGACCGAAGACGTCGAGTTCGAGATGGAGATCGACATCGATTACGGCCGCGGTTACAACGTAGCCGAAGCCAACAAGCGCCCTGATGCGCCGACCAACTCGATCTTTGTCGACAGTCTCTTCTCGCCGGTGGTGAAAGTCTCCTACGCCGTCGAGAACACTCGTGTTGGTCAACGTACCGACTACGACCGCCTGATTCTGGAGATCAGTACCGACGGCTCTATTACGCCGGAAGATGCTTTGTCCTATGCCGCCAAGCTGGTCAAAGACCACCTCCAGCTGTTCATTCACATGGACGAAGAGGTCATGGTGGAAGAGGAACCGGAGATCGACGAGGAAATCGTTCGCGTCCGCAATCTCCTCAAGACTCGTGTCGACGAGTTGGAGCTTTCGGTGCGTTCCTCCAACTGCCTCCGCGCAGCCAATATCCAGACCATCCAGGATCTGGTTACCAAGACTGAGAGCGACATGCTGAAGTATCGTAACTTTGGTCGTAAATCGCTCAACGAGATTAGTACCTTACTTGAAGAGATGAACTTGTCGTTTGGCATGGACATCTCCAAGTTTGTCGAACCGCAAACCGCAAGTTCTAGTCAGTGAGATAGAAATGGGACACCGCGACAAAGTTAAGAAACTCGGGCGCACACGGTCACATCGCGAGGCCATGCTGGCCAATATGGCCATGTCGCTGATACAGCATCGTCTGATCAAAACCACCGATGCCAAAGCCAAGGCTTTGAAACCGTTGATTGATCGGATCATCTCGACCGCCAAAAAGGATACTCTGGCTGCCAAACGTCAGGTCGCCAAGACGGTCAAGAACAAAGAAGTGTTCAAGAAGCTCTACAGCGAGATCGTCCCCCAGTTTGAGGACCGCAATTCTGGCTTCGCCCGCGTCATCAAGCTGGGCGTACGTCGCGGCGATGGCGCTCCGATGTCGGTGGTTGAACTCCTGATTGACAAGGTCGAAGAGACCGACGACAAGAAGGGGAAGAAGAAGTAACCTTCGTCTGACTAGAAGCGATCATGATTTAGACGGCTTTCGTGTCCCGAAAGCCGTCTTTCTTTTTTTTGACTTCCCGCCTGCCACAAGCTTGATTGTGTCCATCACATTTGTTATATAGATTTCAAAGCGCACGGCTAATCGTGGTTTAGCTACCGGCTTACAGTCTATTACACAGATTACATGAAGTAGTGCTTCGATACTTGATGAGAGGTTAGGAATGAATCAAGAAGTCGCAGGTCCTCCGCAGCCGCCGAAGAAAGGGATGTCAAAAGGCTGCCTGGTCGCCATCATAATCGTTGGCGCCATTATCCTCATTGCCGCGATTGGTATTGGCTACATCTGCATGAACCCGGAGAAGGCTCTCCGTGCCGGGGTCAGTGTGATGTTCTCCGGCATGGTTACGGAGTTGAGAAACAACCCGGTCGAGGGTGTGGATACCGATCAGTTCGAGAAAGTTACCAAAGCGTTCACGGCTAAGCTCGACGGCGAACTCACCGATGCTGAGATGCAGCGCATCGGAGCCTTCATGCAAAAGGCTGGCGAGCTGGGTGGCAATCCGCCTTACTCGCGCCGCCAGATTCAGGGGTTGCTTGATGGCATGGTCGTGGTCTATCCAGATCTCGAAGAGATGGCCAGCACCGTTGTTTCTGTTGCCGAGGATGTCGTGGAAGTCGATACCCTCGAGCTTCAAGACAGCCTGACCGAATAACTGTTTTGACTTTCCGGCGTCATGCCTTGCGGCATGGCGCCTTTCTTATTGCAAAAGAGTTCGAGGCACAGCGGGCGCAGACTCGCCGAACTCACCACGAGGGGCATGGAACAGTATCAAGACTATTACGCACTCATAGCCATCCCGGTGGCCTATCTGCTGGGGTCGATCCCGTTTTCGGCGCTGATCGCGCGGCTTTATGGGATTAGCGATCTCCGTACGGTTGGTTCTGGAAACATCGGAGCCACCAATGTTTGGCGTGCGGCCGGTCCTTTTGCCGGAATCCTGGCCCTGTTGGCTGACCTGGCCAAAGGTGTGGTCGCGGTCTTGTTCGCCATGATTTGGTCTCATTCGTTCGAGCCGATCTTGCCGGGAATCCTCAGCAAACCGCTTCCGTATTCAATCGAGCTTGTCTGGGTGCTGGCAGCCTTCGCCGTGATACTCGGGCATGTGTTCCCCGTGTTCACTCGGTTCAAAGGAGGCAAAGGGGTAGCGACAGGATTGGGCGCGATGATCACACTTATGCCGATCCAAACGCTGATCGCGCTGGGTGTATTCGTGGTGGTCGTGCTGATCTCGCGTTTCATTTCGCTTGGTTCTATCCTGGCGGCATTGGCGTTTGCGACCGTCTTGCTGGTTCAGCGTCTGGCTCTTCTCCAGGAGGTGCCACTCAGTTTTGTAGTCGCCGGAGTGGCGCTGGCCGTGCTGGTCCTGGCGACTCACACTCAAAACATACGGCGGCTGATAAGAGGGGACGAGAATCGCTTCTCTTCGTCGAGGAAGGCCAACTCTCATGGCTAAACGGGTTGCTATTCTGGGCGCTGGCTCGTGGGCGCTGGCGGTATCCAAAGTTCTTTTGGACAACGGCAATGTGGTTTCCCTCTGGGAGTTCGATGCCGGAGAGTGTGAGCGTCTTCGCGAAACTCGTCTGCTCCCGAACAAGCTGCCGGGTTTCGAGCTTGATGCATCGGTCATGGTCACGAACAACATCGCCGAAGCGGTCGAAGCCTGTGATTTGATTGTACTCGCAGTGCCTTCTCAGTCGCTGAGGTCGGCGCTAACGTACCTTAAGCCGCATCTGTCTCAGCCCGTGCCGTTGGTAAACCTGGCCAAGGGTGTTGAGAACGACAGCTACAAGCGGATGTCGCAGGTCGTGGTCGAAGAACTGGGGTGTCGAGAATCAATGGTCGCGACAATCTCGGGTCCTTCTCACGCCGAAGAAGTTGCTGTCAACGTGCCGACCACCGTCGTCGCGGCCGGGAATGATGCTGTCGTTGTTCAGTCGCTTCAAGATCTGTTTAGCAACCAGTTCTTCAGAGTCTACTCCAGCGATGATTTGGTTGGGGTGGAGTTGGGCGGTTCGCTGAAGAATATAATCGCGATCGGCGTCGGCATAGCTGACGGATTAGGTATGGGTGACAACACCCGTGGCGCCTTGATTACCCGTGGGTTGGCCGAGATAACCCGCCTGGGTTTAGCAATGGGCGCTCGCGCCGAGACCTTCGCAGGATTGTCGGGAATAGGAGATCTCGTGACGACTTGCACGAGTCGTCACAGTCGAAATAGATTTGTGGGAGAGAAGATCGGGCAGGGTCAAACCCTGAAGAACATTCTCGAGGAGATGCATCAGGTGGCAGAGGGAGTCGCCACGACAAGATCGGGTTTCGAACTGGCCGAGCAGGTCGGAGTCGAAATGCCCATCACGGGACAGGTGTATCGCGTCCTCTTTGAGAATAAGCTTCCGCTGGAAGCCGTTAGTGAGCTGATGGGACGGACGCTCAAAGCGGAACTCTGGCGATGACCTTTTGTTTGGAGGAGTGCCTATGAGCAAGGCAGACGTTAATGAGAAACGGTACTACTCGATTAGCGAGGTATCCCGGATGACCGGGCTGGAGCCTTACGTTTTGCGCTACTGGGAAAAGGAGTTTTCCATGTTGCGGCCTCGCAAGAATCGGGGAGGCAGCCGGATGTATACCTCCAAGGACATTGAGTTGGTTAACCGTATCAACCACCTCAGGACCAAAGAAAAACTCACGATAGCCGGGGCAAGAGCCAAGCTAACTCTCAAGAGAACCGCCGAGGCTCAAGTAGAAACCAAGAATAAGGCCAGATTCCGGACCCTGGTCGGGCAAATTCGCAAGGATGTTGAGGACTTGCTCAAAGATTTGACTTGAGTTAGGAGCGGAAAAAGCTAAATTAGTCGTCTGGCCGTCAGGCCGGAACATAGTTAGTCGGAGCGTAGCGCAGCCTGGTTAGCGCACTCGCTTGGGGTGCGAGAGGTCGGCAGTTCAAATCTGCTCGCTCCGACCAAAATCATGACAGCCACCCCTACATACAATCTCTCACAGGCGCTGATCATTATACCTGCTTTCAACGCGGGGAAGCATCTCGAAGAACTGATATCGCGACTCCGCCGTACCGTCCCTAAGAACGATATATTGGTTGTCGATGACGGCTCCACCGATCGAACTCAAGAACTCCTCTCAGAACTCAACGCGGACTCTCTACTGATATCTCCCAACAAAGGCAAGGGGGAAGCGCTGATGACAGGGTTCCGCCGAGCGGTGGCCCGTGGCTATCGGTCGGTGCTAACGATGGACGCGGATTTGCAGCATCTTCCGGAAGAAGTTCCAGCCTTGCTCGACCACGACGATGGCTGCAATCTCGTCCTGGGTACGCGCCAAATCGATCGGTCGGTGATGCCGGCAGCGAGATGCCTGAGCAACAATCTTACATCGCTGATCGTGTCGGTCTTCTCTTCACGCCGGATTCGCGACAGCCAAACCGGATTTCGGGTCGTTCCAGCGTGGTTAATTCGTCGTCTCAGGTTGCGAAGCGGTGGATTCAGTCTCGAGTCCGAGCTTCTTTTCAGAGCGGCGGTGCTGGGGTGCAAGGTGGTTGAAGCACCGGTTTCGACAGTATACAACGAGTCGATATCTCACATTCGTCATTCTCGCGACACCCTCCGTTTCATCCGCGAGACCTGGCGACGACTCTGGATGTGAGTTAATCCAACATTCGCTTGCCTACACAACTTCAAAGAACTAATATCAGAGCCATGACGTTTAATGGAAGAACCGGAAGGAGAGTCCTCTGTGCCTAAAAGGAAGAAGCTGATACTACTGACCAACGACGACGGCTTCTTCAGCGACGGCATCCGAGCGCTCTTCAAGGAGCTGACCCGCAAGAACACGGTCTATATGGTCGCTCCCGATCGAGAGCAGTCGGCCAGTTCTCACTCCCTGACGTTGAACCATCCTCTGCGGATTCACAAGCTTGACCGCTACCACTACACCACCGATGGCACCCCCACCGATTGCGTCATGTTGGCGATGCACTTGCTGTTCCAACGACGCAAGCCGGACATGATCATTTCAGGCGTGAACCACGGCGCCAACATGGGCGATGATGTGACCTACTCGGGCACAGTGGCGGCCGCGATCGAGGGCACCATTGTTGGTATACCTTCCATAGCGGCTTCCATGGCCAACTACGAGCATGGTACCAAGATGGCGCGAGCGGCCAAGTTCGTGGCGCGGCTGGTGGACGTCTACCCCAAGCTCGGGATCGATCCCTCGACATTCTTGAACGTCAATCTTCCTCTTGATGATGGCATGCCGTATCGGAGCTTTGAGTTTACTTCGCTGGGAGTCCGGCATTACAAAGATGTTGTGATTCACAAGACCGATCCCAGAGGGAAACCATACTATTGGATCGGCGGTCGTCCGAGCTGGAAGATCACCAAAGGGACCGATTTTGAGGCTGTCACTCGGAACGTTGTCTCAATCTCACCTTTGGAGCTCAAGTTCACCGATCAGGCGGCCCTGGGCCGTCTTCGGTCCATAGATCTCAAGTTGTAACCGGATTACTGTTTAGAATCAGCAAGGGGCTAGGTGGCGATCCGCGAGTCGTGACAAAAACCGATACAACCGTATGTAATAGGGAAGGATAGAGCTACAAAACAGTTGACAAGTGGCCGAAAAGATCTATAATGAGCGTCTGAAATTGACTTGTTCGGGGCGTGGCGCAGGTTGGTAGCGCGCTTGGTTCGGGACTAAGAGGTCGCTGGTTCAAATCCAGTCGCCCCGATTATTTTTTTTGTGACCTGACGGCATTGGTCAGGACATCTACTCCAATCAACACGCACCAGATTCGACCTTTTGGGAGAAAGGAAAACCAGATGGCGGCTGAAAGAAAGCCAATGATCGCGGTTGTTGGGGCGGGGAAGTGCTCAAAGAAACTCAGAGAAATGGCTGCCCAGGTGGGTAAACTCCTGGCCGAGGGTGGCGCCACCGTAGTATGCGGTGGATTGGGCGGTATCATGGAGGGAGCTGCTCGAGGAGCAAAAGAAGGCGGAGGTACCACCATAGGAATCCTTCCCGGGCTCCACAAGGGCGATGCTAACGAGTTTATCGATTTCGCGATTCCTACCGGATTCGGTGAGGCGCGTAACGTCCAGGTCGTTCGCTCGGCCGAGGTCGTAATCGCCTTCCCGGGTAAGTATGGAACCCTGAGCGAAATGGCCTTCGCCTTGCAGGCGAGAAAGCCTGTTATCAGTGTCAACGCCTGGAGACTTAGCGACGAAATCACCCAGGTAAGTACGCCGGAAGAAGCCGCCGAGGAGGCGCTCAAGATGGCCAGGGAAATCCTGGGAGAGGACGATTGAGTTCGGTCGGCGCCTCACTGAAAGTACTCGGGCATGTTCAGGGCGTCGGCTATCGCTACTACTGCCACAGAGCCGCACAAAAACTGGGGCTGACCGGTTGGGTGAAGAATATGCCCGACGGGTCGGTGGAGGCGTACGTCGAGGGTGAACGAGGAGACATCGAGTCTTTGATCGTGGAACTCAAGTTGGGACCGCCTTCCTCTTCGGTATCTGATGTGCAAGTGAAGTTCGAGAAGTTCTCCGGGGAGTTTGTAGACTTCCAAATTCGCATGACGGGAAGCAGCTGGTAATGACTCAAATCGCGATCGATTTCAAGAAGTATATTCGAAGCGTAGAGGACCACCCCAATCCGGGTATTACGTTCTACGATATCACCACCCTTATCCTGGATCCCGAAGGCTTCCGGTTGTCGGTCGACGCTCTTGAGGAATCTGTTCGTGCGTGGAACCCCGACAAGTTGCTTGCTGTGGAGTCTCGTGGTTTTGTGTTTGCCGCCGCCCTGGCCGACCGCCTCGGACTGGGCACCGCCCTGGCAAGAAAACCGGGCAAGCTGCCGGGGGAGACGATCTCGGCCGAGTACGAGTTAGAGTACGGTCACGATAAGCTCGAGCTGCACCGGGATGCCATCGGCGACGGCGAAAGAGTCGTGGTGGTCGATGACCTCATTGCTACCGGCGGCACTCTGAAGGCGTCGTGTCAGCTTGTCGAAAAACTGGGAGGCGAAGTTGTAGGCATCGCCTCGGTTGTCGAGTTGTCCTTCTTGCCTTGGCGGGAGAAACTGGAAGGGTACAATGTGACCTTTCTGGTGTCCTATGATTCGGAGTGATTCTCCGTTGATTTCTACCACACCATAGCTTAGTTTTCATCAGTTGCCAAAAAGGCAATTCAGCAGACTTTAGATGCCCCCGTAGCTCAGGTGGATAGAGCACCGGTTTCCTAAACCGGGTGCCGCAGGTTCGAATCCTGCCGGGGGTATTTTAGTTGAGATTGTTGCCAGGTATCGACTTCTCCTCAACTCGTTCTATTTTAACGACATACGCCCAGATATAATTGCGAAAACCGATTGACAGCCCCTTAGGAGGGCTATATATTCGTTAATTACTTTGCGCCTGTTGTGCGTCTATGGATTGGGATGAGAAGTATTTGGTGTAGCAATAGGAGTTAGCTCAATGAAGAAGTGTTTGGCCGGCTTGGCGGTTTTCGTCGTTCTACTAGCATCATCGATATCGGCCCAGGTTGTGGACAGTAGCGCTTTCATTTCAGAAAATGCGTTCCAGGATATCCTCTCGTTTGATTTCTCCGGCGGTGGCGCCCGTGCTCAGGCAATGGGCAATGCCTACATCGCCATTTCAGACGACATCACTGCCGGTTCTTGGAACCCGGCTGGACTGATCAACCTGGACCGCCCGGTCTTGGGTCTGTCATACAGCGCCTTGTCTCCCGGTGGTTATTCTGACTTTACGGCACCCTCGGGGGCCTTCCGCAAGGATCACCTCAGCTCGGTCAGTGCTCTGTCGACGCTCAATTTCGCCGCCCCGTTCCGTATCAAGGGCCGCCAGTTCGTGGGATCGATCAACTACAACGCATCGTCGGTCGACATCATGGACTGGGGATTCCGGGATACCGTTACCGCTCAGATCTTCACGATCCGCAAGGGTATCGGACAAATGGAAGACTTCGTCGTCGACCAGACCCTGAATCTTGAATCGCAGTCTACGGTCGCGGTTGTGAGCTTCAGTTTCGGCACTCGCCTCTCGAGCAAGATGACTTCCGGTCTTGGAGTCAATGTCTACACCGGTAGCGGCGTTTCCGAGACCAGCTATCTTTACTCGGTTGAAGACTTCCCGATTTTCCCCTCCGAGCAGGAAGTGGTTCGCTCGGTGGACTTCACCGAAATCGACTCGATCCAGTACTCAGGTATCAACTTCACTCTCGGAATGAAGTACGAGCACGACAAGCTTTCCGCTGGGTTGACGCTGAAGTCGCCGTTCGACTTGAAAGTCAAGTACGACGTTTCCCGGTACACTATTGTGGGCCAGAACGGCTTCCCGGTTGGCGAGGGTACCGACACGACCTACATCGACGACAACCTTACCAAGTACGGTATGCCGCTCATGATCGGATTTGGACTTGGCTATCAACTTCAGGAGAACGTCCTTGTGGCCGGTGCCGCCGAGTACCGCGGTTTCTCGGGTGCCAAGGTCAAGTTCCGCGAGTCGTTCCGTCTCGATCAGTCCGGTCAGACTACCGAGACCTTCACCGAAAGAGACTCGAAGTGGGAGAATGTCATCGCTTTCCGTTTTGGTGGTGAGTACACCCGCCAGACCGATATCGGCAAGGTTCCGATTCGAGGCGGCGTCGCCTTCGTTCCGGTTCCGATTCCCAACACTGACGGAACCGCTACCCGCACTGATCTTTCGGTCGGTACCGGTATCCACTGGGGCCAGATTATGCTCGATGGAGCATATACTTACTCCACATTGGATCGTGATTTCGAGCAAGAACTGCTGGACGCTAAGATCCGCAATCACCACTTTGCGGTTACGTTTACCGGATATTTCTAGGTTTCGCGTCTGAGCGCAGGGTATATACAACTATAGACGATTTTTAAGAAGGGCTGGCCTTCGGGCTAAGCCCTTCGGTGTCAAAGACGATAAGAAAAAGGTAGAGCAAGGCTTTCTTCAGGAGAACACATGGAGCAGAGAGTAAAGCTGACAAAGCGGCAAATCAAAGAAGACAAATTCATGACCTTCATGCTTGCGGCGCGTGGATGGTTTCAGGATAACTGGCAATATGTGGGAATCGGCGGCCTCGTCGTGGTCCTACTGGTTGTCGCCGGCGTCTTTTATGTCAGCTCTCTGGGTGCCGCCAAGGAGCAAGCCGCCCTTGATTTCTCTTCGGCCTGGTCGGAGTACGCCAAGGGCAACCAACAGGTTGCAACCGCGAAATTCAGTGAAGTCATCTCCGCCCACAGTGGCTCTACCGAAGCCGAGCAGGCTACCTTCCTGCTGGCAGCCATGAATCTTCGTAACCGCAACTACGCCGAAGCTACTCGCTACTTCGAGCTTTATATCCGTGACTTCAAAAACAATCCGCTGAATCTCGCGGCAGCTCATGCCGGCCTGGGTGCAATCCATGAGGATCAGATCCAGTTCGCTGAGGGTGCCGAGGCTTACACCGCGGCGATCGAAGCCTATCCCGAAGGTCCTCTGGTGGGTGACTACCAGTTCGCCAAACTACGCTGTCTGATCGGGCTGGCCGACCGCGCCGGTGCCGCCGAGGTTGTCGCTCAGATCGAGGAGAGGTTCGAGGGGACCGAACTTGTTGCAAGATCTCAGCGGCTTTTCGGAGAAAGCTTCACCAACTAGATTCTTTTCGGCTCTCTGGGGGGCCTAGGATGTCGTTGACAAGGCCGATAAAACTGGCGCTGCTGTGGCATATGCATCAGCCCAATTATCAGAAGCCCGGTTCCGACAGTATGGTCCTGCCCTGGGTCAGGCTTCACGGCACAAAAGACTATCTCGATATGCTCCAGGCGGCGACCGCCGAGGAAGGCATTCGGGTCACTTTCAATCTGGTCCCCAGTCTCATCGAGCAGTTCAAGCTTTACGCTGAGGGAGCGACTGATCCGCATTTGCAGCTGAGTCGTGCCGAGGTCGAGGATCTGTCCGATGACGACAAAGGAGTGATTCTCGATACCTTCTTCTCGGCTCATGTGGCCAACATGATCGAGCCGTACCCCCGATACAATCAGCTCTATCGCAAGGCACGCCCAACAACGGGGAGTCGGGCTTTTCCCGCGCTGTTCTCCCGAGAGGAAATCCAGGACCTGCAGGTTTGGAGCAATCTGGTGTGGGTAGATCCCACCTTCCGTTATGAGGAGCCGATCCGCGAGTTGCTGGCCCAGGGGAGGCAGTTTAGTCGCGAGCAAAAGCATGCCCTCCTTGACTGGCAACTTGACCATCTGTCGAAAATTGTTCCGGCTTACAAGAAGGCCTTCGCAGACGACCGCATCGAGATCTCCTTCACGCCCTATTACCATCCGATTTTGCCGCTGCTCTGCGACTCCCAGGCAGCTCTGGAGTCGACGCCTCAAATGACATTGCCGAGCCATCGCTTCCGGCATCCCGAAGATGCCGCCCGACAGATTGAGATGTCTCAATTGTTGTTCGAGAAGCTGTTTGGACGGCCTATGCAAGGGATGTGGCCCTCCGAGGGATCCATTTCGGCAGAGACGGCTGAGATCGCCCAGAAAGCCGGTATCAAGTGGATAGCCTCTGACGAGGAAGTCCTGCGCTGTTCGCTGGAGAAGGCGGGTGTAATGACCGATCGCAACGTGGCACACTTCGTCTACAAGTTTGGACCGGGCCTGCGGATGTTCTTCCGTGACCACGGGCTCTCCGATCGCATCGGATTCGTATACAGCGGCTGGGATGCCAAACGGGCGGTCAAGGATTTCATTGCCTATGTCAAGGATGTCTCCAGGCGGACCACTGCTGTTGCGGCCGAGGACCCTATTGTGTCGGTAATCCTGGACGGCGAAAACGCCTGGGAGTTCTTTCCCGACGACGGCACCGAGTTCCTCCGGCTGTTCTACCGGGAACTGGCCGAAGACAAGGACATCGAGACCGTAACCATGTCGGAGGCGGTTGACACCCTGCGCCCGAGAAATCTCACCGAGATTCACGCCGGGTCATGGATAAATCACAACTTCCGGATCTGGATAGGTCACGAGGAAGACAACGCTGCCTGGGATCGACTCTACGAAGCCCGACAGGCTCTTATCGAGTTCGAGCGCAACAACCCGCATGCCGATCCGGCCGTCAAAGCCCGGGCCTGGCGTCAGATCTACATCGCCGAAGGTAGCGATTGGTGCTGGTGGTACGGCGACGAGCACCGCGGGCACGACAACGAACGATTCGACCAGATTTATCGCGAGCATCTTCAGGAGGTGTATCGCCTGATAGGGCAGAAGCCGCCCTCGCGTCTCATGGTGCCGATCTATCGCCGCGGAGCCGGCCTGAGAGCCGTACCCCCGGACAGTCTCATCTCTCCGAGTCTCGATGGACGCCTGAGCCATTACTATGAATGGACCGGAGCCGGCATTTATGACTGCACCCGATCCGGCTCGGCTATGCAGCAAGCCAGGTGTTTGATTAGTTCGATCAGGTTCGGGTTCGACCACGACATGGTCTACATTCGGCTTGACTTTGACTCGCTCAACAGGTTAGAATCTTTGCAAGAGCCTCGGATCAAACTGTTCTTCGAAACTCCTGCCGCTCAGGAACTCGACCTGAGTCTGCAGCAATGTTTCGAGGGAATCGACTCTCGAGGCATAATCGGTCGACTGTCGAATATCCTCGAAATCGGGATCGAACGTCGACAGCTTTGGGAACAGGGATACGGTGAGCTTCGCATCCGGGTGGCCTTGACGACCCCCGCCGGTCGTATGGAAACCTGGCCGGATGATGAACCGATTAGCTTGACCGTTAGTAAGAAGGGTGACGAAATGTTCTGGCCGGTTTGATCCGGCCTGCTAGCTACCGCCATGGAGGCACTATGACCGACTCCTTTTTCAAGGACAATGCCGAGGAATCGCCGCAGAACGAGCTGCCCAAGTTGGATGACAGCGAGGAATCCACCGGCGAGGACACCAGTCAGGGATTCGCTACTGACGAAGGGCGAATGGCTGCGATAATGGCCTACATTCCGATTCTCTGTTTCATTCCGCTTTTCACCATGAAACACAACAAAGAGGCCCGTTTTCACGCTCGGCAGGGTGTGATGCTGTTCCTGATCGAACTGGTCGCCGCCTTGTTCCTGATCGACGCCATCTCCAGTCTGGTCTTCCGCGGAGTGCTGCTCCTGGCCGTAGCCTTGTCCGTGGCCGGTATCGTGTTCGCGGTTCAGGGAAAGAACTACAAGCTGCCGGTGATTGGTGATCTGGCCGATCGATCTAAACTGTAAAGAATAACCAACCGACTGTTCCGGTGTGTCTTATAGGGGAATTGACATGCGCCGATCTTTGACCATAGCCGTTGTGATGTTCACCTTGCTCCTGGCCTGTGCTACTACGGGCCCGGGAGGGAAGAAGTCATTCATACTCTTGCCGACTTCGCAAGAAGTGGCCATCGGCTCCGGTATGGCCGAGCAGGTCGAAGCGCAGGAGAAGGTGCTGGACGATCAGGTCTGGCAGGACTACCTGACCGAAGTCGGCCAGAAGATCGTTGCGGTCTGTGATCGCCAGGATATCGAGTATCAGTTCAGAGTGATCGAGTCGGACCAGGTTAATGCCTTCGCCGCTCCCGGCGGATACATCTACTTCTATACCGGGCTACTCAGACAAATGGACACCGAGGCCGAAATGGCCGCCGTGATGGCGCATGAGATCTCGCATGTAGTGGCTCGCCATGGTGTCAAGCGCATCCAAACCGGCCTGGGAATAGCGTTGGCATATGAACTGGCATTTGGCGAGGAAGGCGCCTCGGAGGCGCTCAACGCCGCTATTGGTATCGGTATGGGATTGGCCATGGCCGGCTACTCCCGAGAAGCCGAACGAGAGTCCGACGACTATGGCGTACATTATATGGTAAAGGCCGGCTACGATCCCCAGGGGGCGATCGGTATGTTCGAGAAACTGGCAGCCCTGGGCGGCGGAGGTGGAAACAATGTCTTCGAGAACCTCGCGCGCTCCCATCCCAAGACGGAAGAGAGAATTCAGAACGTTCGTTCTCAAATAGCTCAAATGGATTTGCCACCCGGTCTGGTTGACAACGCCGAACGCTACACACAGATGAAGAAGCGCTTCCCGGATGTGACCGGCGATCAGACTCCCTAGCATTGTTCTGCCGAAATGGAGAATTCGGCGACATTGTAGCCCACATTCAAGCCTATCCAACCCATTCTCACAGAGCATTGAATGGCCCTTAAGGGCCGCGAAACGGGCGTTTTCGGCCTGTGTAGGAATAGGTAACGTCTACGCAATGCGTTGCAGATTATATGCCTGAACGCGGGGGCATATTGCACAGCCGATCTCGCAGCTAACTGCGACAATACTAGTCCGGTTTTTCTCGATTTTTCGTAATTCTAAGTGATTGTTTAACAACGCCTTATATTGTCCGCATCCGACCTCGATCTAAACACCATCCTAATTCAACGTTTTTTGGATTTGGCAACCCTTTTGCTCCTATGCTTGGTCGTTAGCAACAAATGATTCGCTCACCGGGTTGGGAAACCTTTTTAACACAAGTTTAGAAGCAAGAAGATGCAGGCAGATCCACACAATAACACCGATATCAGCGCTCACGACGGAGTAGCCCTTCCTGCCGCTCAAGTAGGACTCGGATCCGCCGCAGGTGTTGACGCCGGTTTGGCATCGGCTGGAGTAGAAGCCGCACCAGGCTTCTGGGAACAGCTTCAATTCTTCTATGGCGAGTACTTCAAAGGAGTTTTATTTGTAATGGCGTCCACCATGTTTATATTGGCGGTGCCGTCGATGCTAACCCGACGAGAGTTAATGAAGCTTACAGTATTCCGAGTCACCAAGCGGGTCGTTGACGTGATCGCGGCCGTTGTCGGTATGATTCTCACCTTGCCGCTTTTCATCATAGTACCGATACTCATCAAACTGGATTCTCCCGGGCCGGTTTTCTATTCCCAGGTTCGGGTAGGTCAGAATCGCCGCAAGTCCGACCGACGCTATTGTCAGCGGACCGATGTTCGCTCCGAGCGCCGTTCTCGTGACCGCCGCCGCGAAAACAACTTCGGCCGTACTTTCGAGGTTCTCAAGTTCCGCACTATGGTAAACGACGCCGAGAAGGCCAGCGGACCGGTGTGGGCCTCCAAGAACGATCCTCGAATCACTCGCCTCGGCGCATTCCTTCGCAAGACACGAATCGACGAGATTCCGCAGTTCATAAACGTTCTTCGCGGCGATATGTCGCTGGTCGGTCCTCGCCCGGAACGTCCAAAGTTTGTCGGCGAGCTGCGCGAAAAGATCGATAACTACGAGCGTCGTCTCGAAGTTAAGCCGGGACTTACCGGTTTGGCCCAGGTTGAGGCTGGCTACGACACTTCCCTGGAGTCGGTCCGCCGCAAGGTCAACTACGATGTCGAGTACATCGACAACTGGACTCCCTGGATGGACTTCAAAATCCTCTGCAAGACTGTGATCGTCGTTTTGACCGGTAAGGGCGCCCAGTAAGCGCCACCGGTATAGGTTTCTAAGGACCGTCGTATCGACGGTCCTTTTTTATTGCCGGAAGGTCTGCTCATTTCTTGTTGCGTATTCTCTTTTCTGCCGGTTACTTAAGGGCCGGAAAGCTATGTACGCTTAAGCCTCTAGCATAAACGGAAGAATCTTGAAACGAACAATAGTCTTATTGCTTCTAGCCCTTTTGCTCGCTCCGGCCGTTCTCGGTCAGGACGGGAGCAACGTCCGGGTACTCTCAGATCCCTCGGGCGCCAAAGTCGTTCTCAAAGGATCGGCCAACAACGTGTCAGGTGTCACACCGGTTGCATTCCGGCACAAACTGGCCGGCAACTACAAACTGAAGATCACCAAACCGGGATACGAGGCCTATCGCAAGTCGATCTCCCTGGACCCCACGCAGCCCACAGAGATCAGCGCCAGCCTGTCGCGGAAGACTCGCCTGAAGGCGGCTATGCGGTCGGCGGTCATTCCCGGGTGGGGCACAATCTACTCTGAGCACAAGACTCGTGGTTGGTTGTACTTCAGTTCGGCAGCCGCGTCGGGTTTGACGTTTCTGGTGCTCGACAATCGGTACTATAGTAAGCGCGACGATTTCCACGCCATCCAGGACCGTTACGCGGCATCTCCGGACTCAATCAGACAGATACTTCGTCCCGAGTTGGAATCTACTCTCAAGGATGTCCACGACTACGAGGATGCCCGCGAAGTTATGATGATGGTCACGGGCGGGATCTGGGCGCTGAGCCTTTTGGATGCGATGATCTTTCCCGCCAGGGCTGAGCCCCCGCTGGAGTCCAAATCGATCGCCATCAGACCAGAGTTCGGCATCGACAACGTCCGCCTAACCGTAGCTCTGGGATTCTAGAAAGCACTGAGGAGCCAGACCAAGGGAGACCGACGAAGGATCTCCAGGTCGTAACTGAATGAACTTTGTAGCCACCGTCAATCGCCTAATCGGCGTCTACCTTGATGTCTTCAGACAGGTGACTCTCTGGCGCGTCTGGCTACTTCTATTGCTCAATTTCGGGCTGCAGTTCCTTCTGTTGGTAGTCTTCCACAATTTCAGAATGGAGGTCTTTCATCGCCCGGTGATGGCCTTCGTGGGACTGCTGGGAGATCGGCTTTCCAACGGGTTCGTTCATTATCCCGGCCATTACTTGATCCTTCCACATGTGTTTGATTGGGCCAAGTTCTGCCTGGGAGTATTTGTCGAGGGACTCATACTTGGGGGTGCAGCCCTGGTAATGTATGAGGATCATTTCGAGGGCTCCGACGAGGAAAAGACTCCTCTAAGAGCGATTCTGTCGTCCTGGCTGTATTTGGCGATCGCCTGGACGCTTGTCAACGGCCTGATGTTGTTGGTCGCGCTCAAACTACCGTCGCTACTAGGTGGCTGGATGTCCCAGTCGCCACGCCGAATCCTAGCCTATCAGTTTGTCCTGCTTCCCGGCTTCTATGTCGGATTACTTTCGGTCTTCTACCTGGTATTGCCCCGAATTGCCATTTACGGGGAAGGCATTATCGAGGCTTTCCGCAGATCTTTGCGCTTGGTTGTCAAGTTCCCGATATCGATCTTCTTCATGGCTTGTCTGGTGTTGGCTGGACCGGTCGCAGCTTCCTTTATAACCGGGCAACCGGGCATGATTGTTGATAAGTTCCGCCCTGAGATGGTCTTCTGGGTCCTGGTCGGCGGGATTGGCGTCGAAATCTTTGCCAACTTCCTCTGGATGGGTACCGCGGCCAGATTCCTGGTCGAGATAGAAGAATAGTCGACCCCTCACGCTCCCCCAAATCTTCATATGAGTCTGCCAGACCTGGTTCCGGTCAAATGGTCTAAAACTGGCTATGGGCCTTAAATCCGGCAAAAACTGTACGGTTGGCTATTCATTAAATCACGATCCGGTCGATAATAAAGCCATGTACAAGGATGTTGGGTAGACTCTTTATGAAGAACATTCTTCTGGTAGACGACGACAAGGATCTGTCGCACTCGCTAGCCAACCTCTTCGATCCGGAGAAATTCAAGTTCCGGTTCCTCGAGGACGGCGACCGTGTTGCCAGGTTCGTTGACGATAACGACGATATCGATCTTGTGATGCTGGACGTGAACCTTCCCAGCGTATCGGGACTAGAGGTTCTCAAACAACTCAAGCAGACTAAGGAAGATCTCCCGGTTATTGTCATCTCCGGCTTTGTATCCACCGATGATGCTATCGAGGCCATGCGCGAGGGTGCTTTCGAGTATCTCACCAAGCCGTTCCAAATCGAGAAGCTGATCGAGTCGGTGAACAAGGCCTGTGGTTACTCCGGCCAGAAGAAGAGTCCCTTTGCCGTCGACGACAAGCCCGCGATAGAGGGCGTAGACGAAATCATAGGCCAGTCTCCCGAGATCGTTGAAATCGCCAAGATGATCGGCCAGGTGGCCAAGTCTGACGCGGCCGTCCTGATTTTCGGCGAGTCCGGAACCGGTAAGGAACTGGTTGCTCGGGCGATTCATCGCAACTCCAATCGCCGCTCCAATGCCTTCCTGTCGGTCAACTGCGCCGCTCTGCCCGAAACACTTCTCGAATCTGAACTCTTTGGACACGAAAAGGGAGCCTTTACCGGCGCCTATTTCAAACGGATTGGTAAGTTTGAGCAGTCTCATCAGGGATCGTTGTTCCTCGACGAGATCGCTGACATGTCGATGTTGACTCAGTCCAAGCTTCTGAGAGTCCTCCAGGAGAAGAAGTTTGACCGCGTGGGTGGCAACGATCCTATCAGCGTCGATGTCCGGATTATTGCGGCCACCAATAAGTCGCTGGTCCAGGCCATGAAAGAAGGCTCGTTCCGGGTCGATCTGTTCTACCGATTGAAAGTCGTATCGATGTATATCCCGCCGCTACGGGAACGTCGTACCGATATTCCGCTCCTCGTAAACCATTTCTGCAAGAAGTTCTCCCATCAACTCAGTCAGCCGATGCGCCAGGTCTCAAAGAAAGGCCTGCAAATGCTGATGAAGTACCAGTGGCCGGGCAATGTTCGTGAACTCGAGAACAACGTCCATACAGCCCTGGTGATGTCTAAGAACGACGAACTGCAGCCCGAGGACTTCACGATTTTCTCCGAGGACCGCTCCAAGTCCACGGTCGATGTCTCCACGCTGCAGGATGACTATTACGAAGCCTTCAAGAAGATCGTGGATCCGGCAATGGCACGACTGATTGCCAACTCACCCGGACAGATCTTCCATCTGCTGGAAGCCGCCTTCGAGCAGGCAGTGATATCCTCCTGCCTGAAGCATTTTGACGGCAACCAGGTCAAGACTTCGGAAACGCTGGGAATCTCTCGAAACACCCTGCGTGACCGCGTCGCCCGCTATCAGATCTATTAGATCCGACCTCGTTTTCTCCCTTAGTGATTCCCTTTTCGACATCGTCCGATTATCTTGTGCCTGTGAAGATTTGCCATTTCTCCGACAGTCATCTCGGTGCCGGCAGCACCCAGGCATCGCGCAGCGCGAGTGGTCTAACTCAACGACAAGAGGACATGATTGCCTCGTTCGTTGAGGCCGTGGAAAAGATAATCGACCTGAAGCCCGACCTGTGTGTCCATGCCGGAGACATATTCCACACCGTGCGGCCTCTCAACAGCATCATGGCCGTTGCCGCCGAGCAGCTTCACCGCTTGTCTGCGGTTGCGGGGATACCAACGGTCATAATCGCCGGGAATCATGATGCCCCCAAGCAACCGCACATCGGGGCCGCACTCTCGGTGTTCAGGCAGATCGACAACCTCTTTGTGGCCGCTGAAGGTGAACTGAGGGTCTGGGATTTGGCAGGCGCCCGGGTGTTCGCTCTCCCGCATTGTCTTACCAACAATGACATGGCGACTCAGCTGGAGCGACTTCAGGAATGGGAAAAGGGGGAGACCAACATCCTGATCGCCCACGGAGTAGCGGCAGGCATGCCGGAGTTCTCCATGGCTGAGATCGGCGAACTGGAGCTTCCGCGAGAGATCCTGGACGAGTTCGACTATTGTGCCCTGGGGCACTACCACAACCATTGCAAAGTAGCCAAAACCGCCTGGTATGCCGGTTCCACCGAACGACTGTCACAGTCGGAGCGCGATTCTGTGAAGGGTTTCGTCACGGTAGGGACCGATCCGCTACAGGTTGAACTGGTGCCGGTGGCCACCCGGGCCATGGTCGATATTGGTGCCGTCGATGCTAGCGGCAAGGTGGGCAATGATTTGATCAAGACAATCACCGACGCGGTAAGGAAGGTCGAACCAAGCGAGAAAATCGTTCGTGTCGATGTCACCGGGGTCACCAATGAGTCGCTGAAGACCATTCCTGCGAGTCAACTCGCCGAACTAAAAGCGGAAGCATTCTCGCTGAACATTCGCTTCAATCGCGACGATAAACCGACCGAGTTGCCCAAGGTGGGCAAGGCATCAATCGGAAGACTCGATCATTCGTTTCTGCAGTTTCTGGAGAAAAGCGAAATACCGGAAGGTATCGAGCGAGACGACTTGAAGCGCCTCGCCGAGGAATACTTGTCGGATCAAGAGTAGCCGATAGAAGATCAAAGATCAATCAACGAAGGGGAGAAGGTGCAGGCCGTGGAGGATCACGATGAAAATCGCTATCGGCGTGACCCACTTCACCAGCACCAGGAAGATTGAGTAGATTGTCGGCGAGAACTTCAATTGCTCTTTCTTGACCTGGTTTGTCACCACCCAACCCACGAACAGCACCGTCAGGAAACCACCTATAGGCAGCATGTAGTTAGTGGAGAAGACATCGATAGCGTCGAAGTAGTTCATGCCCACAAGAGGCATCGTGATACCCGAATGTGAAGCTAGAATACCGACCAGGTAGATGATACCGCCCATTAGCAAAGTAGCCTTGGTGCGCGACCACTTGCGCTCATCGATGAAGTACGATACTACTACTTCCAGCAGGGAAATCCCTGACGTGAGCGCTGCGAACGACAGCAGAACGAAGAAGGGTACCGAGACCCACGGTCCGGTTTCTGCGAAAAGAACCGGGAGAGTCTTGAATATCAGTCCCACCGATTGTCCTGGCTCCATTCCGTAATGGAAAACAAGGGAGAAGATGGCGATACCCGCGACCAGCGCGATGCCGGTATCCAATATGGATATGACCACCGCGTCCCGGGTCAGACTGCCGCCTTTCTTCATGTAACTACCGTAAGTGATGATTGCCCCCATCCCCAGCGAGAGGGTGAAGAAGGCATGGCCCAGCGCCGAGAGGATTCCGTCAGCAGTCAGTTTGCTGAAGTCTGGGTAGAAGAGGAAGTTGAGGGCCTTGTCGCCACCGTCGGTACCGAACAGACCATAACCGGCGAGTCCCAGCAGGATTGCCACTAGCAACGGCATGAGGATCTTGTTCCAGCGTTCGATCCCTCGTTGAACGCCGCCGATTACAATCGCGATGCACAGGATCATGAAGATCGAGTGCCACATGGTCGTTTCCCAGCCGTTGACATAAAGGGCGTCAAACTGCCCCGTGATCTGTTCGGCCGTACCGGAGAAGCCGCTGATCGCTTTGAAAACGTACGAGATCGCCCAGCCGGCAATAACACTGTAAATCGAGAGAATGACAAAGCCCGACGCAACGCCCAACCAGCCGGTTAGCTTCCAGGGGCTGTTAGGCTCGTGCAGGGCCTGAAATGCGCCAACCGGACTCTTCTGTGACTTGCGGCCGATTAGAAGCTCAGAGAGCATCGCAGGAAGCCCCACCACTACTACCGACACCAGGTAGACCAATACAAAGGCACCGCCGCCATAGTCACCGGTTATGTATGGGAACTTCCAGATATTTCCCAGGCCGATTGCCGAGCCCGCCGCGGCCAGAATAAAACCTATGTGCGATCCCCAGTTTCCACGACCTTTCGGGCCGGATGATGTCGACGGCATCGGTACTCTCCAGTTTCGGTGATTTGCTGTCCGTTCGTGTCCGCGCATGATACGTCGCGCATCAAGACACAAGCGGATCCGGTTGCCTGATAATCCTTTAAACAAGAAGTGAGGAACCTAACTGTCAACCAATAATGCGAATGTCAGGCTTTTTTGTTGCTTGAGATGGTCGCTCCGGATAGTGTGGCCGTATAAGCGACAATAAGAGACATGCAATCCGACAATAGGACCTTTTACGACAATGCGAAGAGTTTTAGCTGCTGCGATCTTGATAGCTATTCTTGCCGGTTCGGTTAGCGCCGAGGAGGCGATCGGCTCCGCTTTTGGAGTTCAGTGGACCGGCAAAACATGCGGTCACCGACTGGGAGATTTCCAGGCGGGTATCGCCATGACTGACCGTACCGGTGTGTTCGGAATGATAGGTTACGGTCTTTCCGAGCACTCCGAAGGGCGCCTCAAACTGGCTTTCGCCAATCAGGAAGGCGAGTCGGTGAAACTGGTATTCGGAGCCGACTACAAGTACCAGATGATGGACGTCGGCGCCGGCCTCAACGACCCGTTCGACCTCGCCCTGGCCGCCTACATGGAGGTTGGTGACTACGGCCCGTTCTCGGTCTGGCAACTGGGCGGGCGGGCGATTGGTTCGCATCCTTTCGATGTTGGAGGTAGCTCGACCCTGAGCCCTTACGGCGCCTTCTCGGTGCGACTTGAAAACATCAACTGGGACGGCCGTTTCAACAACGACTCCGATACAGAACTTCAGTTTGGCATCGCACTGGGAACCCAGTGGAGACCGAATGATTCCTTCTCCATGTATGGCGAGCTTCATTTCGACGGCAACGAAGGCCTCATTGTCGGTCTGTCGCTGGGAGTGTTCTAGCAATCCAAAAGGTGAACTCGGTTAATGACTTACCTTGACGCCTTCATATTGGGGCTGATTCAGGGACTTACCGAGTTCCTGCCGGTCTCCTCATCCGGACATTTGGTCCTCACTCAATCCTTACTTGGAGTGAAGCAACCGGGCGTATCTTTCGAGGTTGTCGTTCACCTCGGTACCCTGGGAGCCGTACTGGTGTACTTCCGCCGAGAAATCTCCGGTTTGGCCAGCTCGCTTTGGACCAAGAGTAAGACAGAGCAGCGCCGGATGATACTGCTCCTAATCGTGGGTACCATCCCAGCCGGGCTTATCGGTCTCACGCTCAAGGATTTCTTTGCATCGGTCTTCGGGGAGCCGGCCTTGGCTGCGGGTATGCTGTTTGTCACCGGCGGGATTCTCCTGGCGACACGCTTTGCGCGACAGGGGACAGGCAAGGTTACCATGGGCTCGGCAATTCTGATGGGCCTGGGGCAGGCGATGGCGATCATGCCGGGCATCTCTCGGAGCGGCAGTACCATCGCAGTCGGGATGTTGGCCGGAGTTGAGCCCAAGCGCGCGGCTGAATTCTCATTCCTACTGGCAATCCCGGCTATTGGCGGGGCCGCT
>Ga0180436_10000592_pt1 | contig 36924 bp, 24 predicted proteins | sample SS_ome_2_FD_132434 | JGI IMG/M metagenome (GOLD analysis project Ga0180436, IMG submission 132434) | Hypersaline lake sediment archaeal communities from the Salton Sea, California, USA - SS_3_S_2 metaG | ecosystem: Environmental > Aquatic > Non-marine Saline and Alkaline > Hypersaline >... | reverse complement strand
CAGCTCATGGAGGAGATTGAGTTGCCGCGCCGCCGCTTTGAGCTGATGTTTCGACGTGCCATGGGCTGCACGCCCTACCAATATCTGCGGCGGGTGCGGGTGGACAAGGCGAAGGAGCTGCTGGTGGGGCGGCCGGGGATGAATCTGCAGGAGATTGCCGCGGCCTGCGGGTTCGGTTCGCTGGAGAGGTTCCGGATCGTCTTCGAGCAGTTGACGAACGTGCGGCCCAAGGCTTACCGCCTAAAGCACGGACGGGTGAAGCGCAAGAGCCCGCCCGACGGTGGCAGTGTCAGTACGCCATTGAAGCCGAAGCTTGTAGGACTGTTTTTGGCTCGGGGCTGGTACGATATGGAAGTCCTGATAAGCGGGGTTCTCGACTATGCCAGTACGCATGGTCACTGGGAGGTGCACTCGATAGCCCGGACACATTTGGCAAACGCTCAAGAGGTGCTGCACTGGAACATTCACGGCGCCGTGGTTTTCCCCATGAGCCCGGAGGAAGCCGAGTTCATGAAGGTGCCCGGTTTCCCCGTCGTAGCCGTCTCGGGCAGATTTGCCGAAGGCATTCTGCCGCGGGTGTTTCCGGACGCGACGAGGCACTGGCGGATGGCGGCCGAGCACCTGCTGGACCGTGGGTTCCGGAGGCTGGCGTTCGTTTCGCGAGAGGATGCCGTGTATGTAGGGAAGGAGGAGGAGGCGTTCACGGAACGGGCGCGGAGGGCCGGCGACATTAAGACCTTTATGTTCCCGTCTCTTTCATCGCCGGCGGGGGCCTGGAGAGCGAGCATCGCGCGGCTGGATAAATTCGTGCGAAATCTAACGCCTCCGGTTGGGGTTGTGGCTTGCGACGACGTTCGCGCGCACATGGTCGTTGAGGCTTGCCACGGCGCCGGGCTTCGGGTTCCCGAGGACGTGGCGGTGATCGGGGTGGACAACAACTTGCCCGTTTGCGAGTTCTGCGATCCGCCCCTGACCAGCGTGGACCGGCCGGACTACGAGATGGGGTACGCGGCCGCCGCCCTGCTGGACAGGATGATGCGGGGAGAACGGATCCCGGCGCGGGACTGCCTGCTGCCGCCAAGAGGCGTGGTCACTCGCCGCTCGACCGACATCCTGGCGATCGAGAATCCTCACGCGCGCACCGCCGTCGAGTACATCCATGAGCACCTGCACGAGGTCTTCGGGGTCGAGCGGCTTGTCGAAGTTACCGGCGTCTCGCGCACTTCGCTGCAGAGCGCCTTTCACGAAGCGCTGGGCTGCGCGCCGCACGACTATCTCTCCCGCATGAGGGTGGCAAAGGCCGCGGATCTGCTGATCAAGCAGTCTCGCAGTAAGATCAAGGACATTGCGCCACAATGCGGCTTACCCGGCGCGATGCGCTTCCTGACCGTCTTCAACCGCGTCACCGGCATGACCCCCGCGGCCTATCGAAAAAGGCATATGGCAATCGCGCAAAGACTCCGAACCGGACCCTACTGAGGGAACTGTCAAGAATTGAATGAAAAGAATGAAAACGGGATTCGCGAGGATCTGAGCAGTGGATAGATCTGCGCAGGCGCTAGGAGTTAGGCGCTAGGAGTTAGGACGGGACACGGCACTCGATTTTGCGCGCGACTGCGGATACATCAGCCAGGAAGTGCACGGACAGCTCACATCGCTGAATTCAGAGGTCGGCAAGATGCTGCGATCGATGCATGAGCATCCTGAGAAGTTCCTAACGCCTAACGCCTAGCGCCTGGTTCCTGGGGGAGAACAACCAATCAGCCATAAGTACTTGAAGAAACGTTGATTAGACCAACAACTGGGGTGGAATTCTTGACAGAACGCTACTGAGGCAGGGGTTGAATGCATGAAGATGGCCGATTAGCGCACGTATATCTCGCGCACGGCCGGAGGCTTTGTGGCTCCTTCGTCGGCGAAGATAAACCACAGGTAGCCGGCCGGGACGGGGTCCGTTTCGACGAGGGATGCACCCATGTCGAACCATTCTTCGGCGTCAAGACTGCCGAGTACGGTCAGGTTGGTGCACGAGTCGTCATCATAGACCAGGTTGATCGTATTCACTAAGACGTCGCGGTCGTAGGCCAGGACCAGCCACCAGCCCTGTGAGCCGTCGGCGCCGACCCACATGGTGTCTTCGTCACCGTCCACGACGTGCCACCCGTTCGTATAGGGCTCCCGGCCGCCGCTGGTCTGCACTTCCACAACCGCCGGGGGCGACGACTCTTCGCCCATGCTCGACACGCTCATCCTGCCCGCCGGCTGCAGCGAGAACTCCAGCGCGTCGAATACCCCGACACTTCCTGCGGGCCCGTTCGAATCCATCACCAGCCGCATGATGCGCTCGCCCGCCGTGAGTGCCATGTCGGTCGCCTGCACAGTTATCCAGTTGTACCAGCCTCCCGTATCGGGCACCTGCAGCGGGCCGGTCACGTCGGAACCGTCCACCTCCAGATGGAACGTGCCTCCATCGCCGCTCATACTGACCCGCGCATCCAGTGTGTAGAGACCGCCGGCTTCAACCAGGACCGTATACTCCAGCCATTCGCCGGCTTTGACCGCAATGACGCAGTGCGAATTCTGTGCCGACCACCTGGTCTTGATATCCACGCCTTCGCCCGTGCGGTACGAGCTGCCCCCGTCGTTGGACGCCGTTGTGTCGTGATACGCTTCGGCTTCGCCTCCCTCGTCGAAATCTTCTGCCTGGATTGTACCCGGCACCGGCCAGGGCGTGCCGCCGAACGGGTCCTGGTTGTCTTCGATGCCGTAGTTGGCCGTCACAGTCAGATCCGCGCTGACGGTCACCGTTGCCGTGGTGCCGCTCGAGCCGTCCACACCGCTCCAACTCAGGAATGGTTCGCCGCTTGCCTCGGCCGGCGCGGTCAGCGTCACCAGCGTGCCCGCATCGTAACTGCGGGTGAACAGCGTCACCCCGCCGCCTTCACCGGCCTTGTCCAACGGGCTGACCCCGATCGACACGCCCGCCGCGCCGGACGACTGCACCGTCAGCGTCTTCGGCGTCGGCGGCGCCTGGTAAGTGAACACCAGGGCGTCAAATACCCCAACACTTCCTCCCGGACCGTTTGAATCCATCGCCACCCGCAGCACGTGATCGCCCGCAGGCAGCAGGACATCGCTCTTTTCCACCGTCGTCCATGTGTACCAGCCGCCCGTATCCGGAACCTGCAGCGGTCCGGTCACATCCGAACCGTCCACCTTCAGATGGAAGGTTCCGCCAACGCCCTTCAGCGCCACACGCGCGCCGACCGTGTAGAGTCCGCCTGTGGCCATATCCACCGTGTATTCCAACCACTCTCCCGCGCGCACGGCGATCAGGCAGCGTCCGTTCTGCGCCGTGTCACGATCACGGACGTCCACGCCTTCGCCGGTGCGGTACGAGCTGCCGCCCTCATTGGACGCGGTTGTGTCGTGATACGCTTCGCCTTCGCCGCCCTCGTCGAAATCCTCAGCCTGGATCGTGCCCGGCACGGGCCAGGGCGTGCCGCCGAACGGGTCCTGGTTGTCTTCGATGCCGTAGTTGGCCGTCACAGTCAGGTCCGCGCTGACGGTCACCGTCGCCGTTGTCCCGCTGGAGCTGTCCACCCCGCTCCAGCCCGCAAACGGCTCACCGCTCGCTTCGACGGGCGCCGTAAGCGTTACCTCGGCGCCCGCGTCATAGCTGCGAAGAAAAGGGGCAACGCCATCACCCTCCCCGTTCCGATCGAGAGGAGTCACGCCGATCGGAACGTCCGAAGCGCCGGCGACAATGATTAGAAGCCCGACCGGTCCCGGCGGCGCCTGGTAAGTAAACTCCAGCGCGTCAAACACCCCAACGCTCCCGCCCGGACCGTTCGAATCCATTTCGACCCGCAGCACGTGCTCGCCCGCGGGCAGCAGGACATCGCTCTTCTCCACAGTCGTCCAGCTATACCAGCCGCCCGTATCCGGAACCTGCAGCGGACCGGTCACGTCCGAACCGTCGACCTCCAGGTGGAAGGTCCCGCCCACGCCCTTCAAAGCCACACGCGCGCCGACCGTGTACAGACCTCCGGTTGCGATGTTCACGGTGTACTCCAGCCGTTCGCCCGCGCGCACCGCTATCAGACAGTTGTCGTTCTGGGCAATGCCTGCCTTTTCGTTGATGTCCACGCCCTCGCCGGAACGGTATGAGCTGTCGCCGTCGTTGGACGCTGTTGTGTCGTGATACGCTTCGCCTTCGCCGCCCTCGTCGAAATCTTCTGCCTGGATCGTACCCGGCACCGGCCAGGGCGTACCGCCGAACGGGTCCTGGTTGTCTTCGATGCCGTAGCTGGCCGTCACGGTCAGATCCGCGCTGACCGTTACCGTCGCCGTGGTGCCGCTGGAGCCGTCCACGCCGCTCCAGCCCGCGAACGGCTCGCCGCTTGCCTCGACGGGCGCGGTCAGCGTCACCAGCGTGCCCGCGTCATAGCTGCGGGTGAACGGCGTCACCCCGCCTCCTTCACCGGCCTTGTCGAGGGGGCTGATCCCGATCGACACGCCCGCCGCGCCGGACGACTGCACCGTCAGCGTCTTCGGCGTCGGCGGCGCCTGGTAAGTGAACTCCAGGGCGTCAAATATCCCAACGCTGCCGCCCGGACCGTTCGAGTCCATCTCGACCCGCAGGACGTGCTCGCCGGCAGGCAGCAGAACGTCGGTCTTTTCCAGCGTGGTCCAAGTATACCAGCCGCCAGTGTCGGGAACCTGCAGCGGCCCACTCACATCCGAGCCGTCTACTTCCAGGTGGAAAGTACCTCCATTGCCCTTCAGCGCCACTCGGGTTCCCACCGTATAGAGCCCGTCGGTAGCGATGTTCACCGTGTACTCCAGCCACTCGCCCGCGCGCACGGCGATGAGGCAGTTGTCGTTCTGTGCAATGCCGGTCTTTTCGTTGATGTCCACGCCTTCGCCGGCGCGGTACGAGCTGTCGCCGTCATTGGACGCCGTTGTGTCGTGATAGGCCGCTCCTTCGCCGCCCTCGTCGAAATCCTCGGCCTGTATCGTGCCCGGCACCGGCCACGGCGTGCCGCCAAGAGGCCACTGCGACGGCGCCGTCACCGGGATATACTCGGCTGAGACGTAAGCTGTCTGCCCGTTTTCGACAGCCGGTGTCGCCGGCGAGTTGGTCGGCAGGAGGCAGCCCTCCACTTCATGCCACTGGATTGTGTAGACGCCGGTCGGCCAGCCCAACCCGATGGTTTCAAAATCGCCTGTCTTGAGCAACGCGCCGCCCCACGGGCGGTAGATCGTCCAGCTTGCGTTGGTGGGAACAACCGATACGTTAAGGTGGCCCTTTTCGGTATAGCCCTCACCGGTTACGGCCAGCGATACCGGCGAATTAGTACCCGTCCCATGGAAAACTATATCAGCCGATTTTACTCCGGCCGACGAAGGTGTGAAGCGAACCGTTAAGTGCAGCCAGCTTCCCGGCGGGACCGTCTGCGGCAGGCTCGATCCCAGGGGCAGGAAGTTGTAGTAGACCGGAAATTCCAGGTCAGTGTCAAAACCTGTAACCACCAGGTCCGTCTCGCCGTCGTTGACGAGCATGACGGGCACGTCCTTGAAGTAACCGATGCCGACGGGGACGGCGCCGAAGTCCACGCTATCGGCACTCAGACCCATGACAGGATGGGGATCGGGGTCGGGCGGCAGCATGAACACCGCGTTGCCGCCGGTCCCGGCGTAGAGGACCTCGGTGCCCGGGTCCATGGCCAGCGTGTAGGCCCTTTTCATGGTCAGACCGTTGGACGAGAGCTCGTGCCACTGGTCTCCGCCGTTGCTGCTGCGATAGATTGCCAGGGGTGTCGCGGCGTAGAGGTATTCCGGATTGTTCGGATGCACCAGAACGTCGTAGACCACCACGTCGGGCGAGCAGCGCACGAGCGTGCTCCACGGCGGCTCGCTCTTGTAAAGGCCGCGGGCGGTCGCGGCATACAAGGTGCCCGTTCCGCCGACCCGTTCCAGGTCTACGACCGCGCTGATTACGCCGGGAATATTCGTCCAGTAAGAGCCCGCATTACGATAGACCGCTCCCGGCTCGTCCGGCAGCGGCAGCCACGACTGGGGCGGATCGGCAAGCGGGTTGCCGCCCGAAGCGCGAACGGAGACGAACTCCGGCGCTCCCGACCCGCTCAATTCTACATCCGTCACGTTCAGAACGCCAAGGCCCGGTTCGTAAGCGGCCCAGTCGGTCCCGGCGTTGGTGCTGACCCAGAGACCCGCGTCCTGAGCGCCGGCGTAGACCAACTCGGGGTAGTCAGGCGTGGTTACAACGCGCCACACTCCGATCCCGTTAAGAATCTGATCCGCGGCAGCCTCGTAAGTATTGAAATCGCTGAGGTGCCCGCGGTAAACGCCCCGCACCCATGGAAAAGACCACGAAGGATTGCCCACAGCATAATACACCGATTCAGGATCGTTGTAATCGGCCGCCAGCGACCAGCTATAGGCCAGCCATTCCACGGATTTTGTGAACGCCCAGTCTGAGCTGCCGTTGGTCATTAGAAATAGGCCTTCTTCCGCCAGCGCGTAGAGCATATTGCTCTGCCCCGCGGGCGGATCGGGGTGCACCCAGACATGATTGATCAGACCGTTCTTGATGCCGGTGATATTTGTGACAAACGTCTGCCCGCCATCCTCACTCCTCATGAACGACAGCAGTGCGCCGGCGGTGCTGTACCAGCGTTTGGACCGAACGACTGACGCCACGTTGGTAGTTTCGGAAGGATCGACGGCAATCCGAAATGCCTGCTGCGCGCTCTGCGTCCAGGTTGACCCGCCATCGGTCGACCAGTACTTCCCCTGGCCCGCGTTGTGATCCGTATCGGCGTGAAAGAGCGGTCGCTCCGTGGCGCCGAGTGACGAGTGGGCATCGACCCAGAGAACATCGCCGTTGTTGGGATCGATTGCGATCGAGTACACCAGCGGCAGGTTGTTGAGGAACTTGATTTCGTCCGGCAGCGTGAGCATCGACCAGGTCTGCCCGCCGTTCGTGGTTTCGTAGACCCAGTCATCCTCGGTGCCGAGCAGCAGGCGCTGCGCGTCCTGAGCGTCGTGGGCGAGAAAGGTCCCCCTGAGGGCGGCGGCCGGCAGATTGCCGTTGCGGCAGGTCCACGTACCGTTGCTGTAGGAGTAGACCCCCGAACCGTGCGCCATGGCCCAGGCGCGGCCGGCGGCATCGGCGCTCGCGAGCGCGGTGACATCCTGCACCCCGCCGCCGGCGGGCGACTGAATGCCGGCTGCGTCCGGCGCCCAGGTCAGACCGAAGTCCGTGCTGCTGTAGACCAGGCTGGACGGAACGATGCCTTCCAGGCTCTCGATCAAACCTGCGAACAGTCTTCCGTTGCCGTCAACGGCGAGAGAAGACACCGGCCAGTATATGGAGAGCGCCTCGTCGTCCACGGGCAGTCCGTTGCTGCGGCGCTGCCAGCTTTCGCCTTCGTCCGGACTGAACCAGACCCCGTCCACCTGGCTGCACACCACGATCTGGTCGGCGTTCGTGGGGTCAAACGCCAGGTCATGGATGGTCCCCCGCGCCATGTCCGCGACATGCACGGGGGACCAGGTCTCTCCCGCATCCCGGCTGCGATGCACTGACGAATGCGAGGTGAGAAAGATGGTATTCGGGTCCGCGGGAGAGAGTCTAACTGTGAACTGGTCACCGCCCTCGGGGCCCAGGCTTTGCCAGGCCGGTTCTGCTCGAATGGTACCGGCGCAGATCCAGGCAACCGACGCCGACAAGGCGCAATAAGTCAGTCTTCGTATTCTACTCTGTCGCACCGCAGCCTCCTGATTCCGGGATGTATTCTTGCGTAACAACCCAGTGAGCAAGCTACATGCCACAAGTGGGCGGATGTCCAAATTTGAACGCCGGACAATCGAAAATCCCGCACGTAAGGGGGTGCAGCAAGGTTAACGACCGACGGGATCTTGTCTTTTCTGCAATCTTTTCAAGACTGCAGTGTCAAATTTGATCCGTCAGCAGCCTGGTCCAGGCACGTTCCGGGGCGTCTCGGAATCGGCGACGGCAGAAGATCCGACTTTTCGACGGCGCCCCAGGTTATTGAGGTGCGGCAAGGGGGGCACATTGGAAAGCCGACGGCATGAAGCCCATTCTGTATTGGAGTAATGGAGATTGAATTGGAGTACTGGAGTGCTGGAGTAATGGGTCATGGGACTCAAGCCGTTGCACGGCACCTCAAGATCTCACTTTTTCCAATACTCCATCATTCCATGACTCCATTATTCCAACACGTCTGTTGGTGGGCAACAGATCCAGACGCCAAACACAGTTTAAGAATATGGGAATTTTCCGGCTCGTTCACTCGGCGTAGATGCTCTTCATCCGCCAGGCGTCGAGCGATTTGAGCACAGCATCCCGGCCCTGCGATCTCAGGGAGACGCCAATGCTGTCCTCGCGGCCCGGATAGACGCGTAAGGCAACGCACTGTCTGCCGTTGACGAAGACTTCGACCACGCTTCTATCCACGAACACGCGCAGCCGCAGCGGTTCTTCGGAATCTATCAGTACGGGCGCCGTTTCCGGAGGGCGCGACGATACGTCGGGCAGCGTCGAGGAATACGAAGAGTCGATCGAGACCAGGCTGCAGGGCGGCCCCTCGCGAAATCCGCGGTTGTGGTACCCCCGCTCCCGGAAGAACGCGATACGCGTGAATTCCTCGCGCTGCGGCGAACGCAGCACGTTGAGCTCCACCATCGGCGAACCGGCCGTGTCGATTTCCGCGGCAATTTCCATCGAGCTTCCGCGAACGTCCTCCAGTACGACCTCCCTGTTGGCCGGCAGCGTCATCGTGTCGACGCGGCAATGTTCGCCGCGCAGCGATTCCACGTCCCCGGCCGGCTGGACCGCCAGATCGTCCCGTCCCACGAGCGTCAAACGGCGCGGCAGCGTCATAATCTGGTCCCAGACTTCCCTGGTTTTGCCGGGATTCATGTTGAAGATCGCAATCAGTCCGCCCTTGCCGTCGGGTGTTGCCGAAGGCGCGTGCACGCCGCCCGGTCCGACCGCCCCGAAATTAAACTTGCCGTGAGCGGTCGCGACGAACTTGTCGCGCTGTTTGTCGTAATCGCCCAGCAGGTACTGGCCGCTGCTCATGTGGCTGAAGAACAGCAGCATGTGGCGGTCGCCGATCGGCCAGAAATAAGGACAGGCCCCGTCGTCGCCGACAAGCGTGAAGCGGTCTCCCTCGACAAACGGATGGAGGTACTCCCAGTTTGCCAGATCGGCGGAACGAAAGAGATAATTCGCGCGGACGGGCTTGCCTTCCGGACCGGTGTTCTGACGTCCGGCCGAAAGCGAGTAGTACATGCCGTCCTTCTTCCATATGCAGGGGTCGAAAACGTTGTATGGAAGAGGCTTGCCGTCGGGGTCCTGCTGGGCGATAACCGCCTGCCCGGTGACCTTCTCCCAGTTGAGAAGCAGCGGGTCGCTTGAGACCGCCACCATGTTGCCGACCCTGGTGCCGTGGTACATGGCAATTACCCGCGAGTCTTCAACGAGGGCTGCACCCGAGAAGCAGCATCTCTCGGGATCGGGGTAGATGGCATAGGGCAGATCGCGCCAGTGGATCAAGTCGTCACTGACCGCGTGCCCCCAGTGCTGACGGGGATCCTCCGGCGGATAGCCCTGGTAGAACAGGTGCCAGAGTCCCTGCCGGAAACACAGTCCGTTGGGATCGTTCATTCTGCTTTCGGGGCTGACGTAATGATACAGCGGCCGGTGCGGGTCGCCGGCCAGGGCCTTGCGCGACTCGGCGAAACGCTTCACAAGAGGATTCGTTTTGAGCTGTTCTTCCTGTTCCTGAAGTGTACCGGCGAATGTGAATTGCGGTACGGCCGACCTGTAGTCTTCCTGCTCGGGCTTGTTCATATCTTCTTCCTGTGTTGAACGATCCGCTGGATTCTAACTGCACCAGACAACAAAACGGTGAGCAGTGTCCCACACGGGTCGGCGCTCCAGAAAACTGGATTGTTGCTCAAAGGCAGTCCTGACGCCCCGGGGCATGGACCCGAACCCGGTACTTGGACCCGGGCTCACTGCTCACCGGAGAAACAGTAGATCGCGCAAAGGTCCGCGGCAAGCACAATATGCGTGGAATCCGCGCTGGACAGCGCATTCCGAACGAGTGTATATGCCTCGCTGAACGGAGAGGGGGAAGGAAGTGTGAACGTCAGGCCCGGATGCAAACAGCCCGATGAACTTGCGATCTTCGGCGGGCGGCCTCTTTTCGAAGAAAAGCTGCACGTGGGCCGGCCGAACATCGGCGACCGCGACCGCTTTCTCGCCTGCGTCAACGACATTCTCGACAGCCGGTGGCTCACCAACAAGGGCCGGTACGTTGACCGCTTCGAGCGCGAGATCGAAGCGCTGCTGGGCTTAAAGCACTGTATCGCCATGTGCAACGGAACGGTGGCGCTGGAAATCGCCGTAAGGGCGCTCGATCTGTCCGGCGAAGTCATCCTGCCCTCCTTCACTTTCATAGCCTGCGCCCATGCCCTGCAGTGGCAGCGGATCAAACCCGTCTTCTGCGATGTCGACCCCGCGACCCACAACATCGACCCGGCCCGCGCGGCCGACATGATCACGCCGCGGACCACCGGCATAATGGGGGTGCATCTCTGGGGACAGGCATGCGATACCGACGCGCTGGCGGCGCTCGCCCGCGAACACGGGCTCAAAGTGCTGTACGACGCCAGCCACGCCTTTGCCTGCTCTCACGGCGGCCGCATGATCGGAGGCTTCGGCGATGCCGCCGTCTTCAGCTTCCACGCCACCAAGTTCATCAACACGCTGGAAGGCGGAGCCGTGGTGACCGACAACGACGAGCTTGCCGCGAAAATCCGGCTGATGAAGAACTTCGGGTTCTCGGGCATGGACAACGTGATCTATATCGGAACAAACGGGAAGATGAACGAGATTTCGGCGGCCATGGGACTGTCGGGAATCGGATGCCTGGAAGATATCGTCGCGGTCAACCGGCGGAACTACGAGGCTTATCAGCGCGGGCTGGCGAACGTGCCCGGTTTGACCGTGCTGCGATACGACGCGCGTGAGAGGCAGAACTACCAGTACGTGGTCACCGAGATCGAGGAAACCGAATCCGGTCTCAGCCGGGACAGGCTGCTCGAGATCCTGCATGCCGAGAGCGTCATCGCGCGCCGCTACTTCTATCCTGGCTGCCACCGCATGGAGCCTTACCGCACGCTGCAGCCGGAAGCCGGCAGTGCACTGCCGGAAACCGAAAGGCTTTGCGCTCGAGTTATGTGCCTGCCGACGGGCACCGCGGTCGGCGAATCCGACATCGACAAGATCTGCGCCCTGATCGCTTCCGCGGTGGATCGGTCTTCCGAAATCAACAGGCGGTTTCAAGCGCACGCTTGAGAATTGCGACGGTGCGGTCGGCGGTTTCGCGCCATGTGAACATACGGGCGCGTGCCGCGGCCCTGCCCGTCAGTTCAGCGCGTTTTTCCGGCGTCCACCGCAGCACTTCGCGGATCTTTTCAGCCATGTCGCCATCGCGGCCGGGATCGAAATAGACAATTTCATCGCCCCCTGCTTCCGGAATGGCCGCCCGCCGGGCGGCCACCACCGGCACGCCCGCCGTCATGGCCTCGAGCACCGGCAGGCCGAAGCCTTCGTAGAGGGAAGGAAAGACGAATACGTCGGCCCCCTGATATAGCGCCCTGAGCTGGTTCGCGCTTGTTCTTTCCAGCCTTACGAACCTGCCGTCATCCGGCAGTTCCGCCAGCGCCGCCCTCAGCCGCGGCTCTCCCAGGCGCGGCTTGCCCACGAGCACAAGCCTGTGAGGTATGGCGCCAGCGAGCAGGCCGTATGCCTCAACCAGTGCGTGCACGTTCTTATGGGGATAGGTATTGGAGACACAGAGAATGTAGCGCTCGCCCACCGGAGGCAGATCGCGCAGCGCGGCGCGGCGCTGCTCGGCGGTCAACGGTTCGGCGTAAGACGCATCCGCCGCCAGGTGAGTCACGTCGATGCGGCCCGCCGGCGCCGCCGTGTAACGGGCGATTTCGGACTTACCGAATTCCGAAATGGCGATGATCCGGACGGCCCGGCGGGCCGCCGCCCTGACCAGAATGTCCGTGACAAAACGATAATGCGGGGCGAGATCCTCCGGATGAGTCTTGTACTGCATATCGTGAATCGTCACCACCTGCGCGCACGGCGAAAGCAGCGGCGCGGTGTAGCCGAGCGACCACAGCACATCGATTCTCTCGCGCCTCGCAGCCGCCGGCAGGCTCGTCTGCTCGGCCATAATGCGGGCGTAGCGGTTGGCCGCCCTGACGGCAACGAAACGGAAGTGCACCTGTTCGTAAACGCATAGATCGTCGCGGATGGTCAGGTCGTTTTCGCGATTAGTGAAGACCACGAGTTCCACTTCCGGGTGATGTTCGGCGACGGCGGCGAGCGTCCGGCGCAGGTATGTCTCGGTGCCGCCGACTTCGCCGGGAATCATGAACAGCGCGTTGACGCCCACCCGAATCCTGGCGTGTTCGGCGCTCAAAACCGCGTCCTCCCGGACGACCGCAGGGCGGCCATGACGGAATATGAGCCGACGATTCCCCACCGCACCCCGAGGTGGATCAGTGCCTGCGGGCTGAGGCGCCCGGCATCGCGCACGGCGGCCTCCCATTCCTCCCTGAACTGCCGGTTGAACTGGCTGCCGCTGATCGATGCCGGGTGCCAGCGGAACGCCGCCGGAGGTTCGCCGCGGATTCTTGCGGCACGGCCGTGGCGCAGGAGACGCAGAAACAGGTCATAGTCCCAGGCCGCCTTAAGATCCTCGCGCAGCGGACCTGCTTTCTCCCAGGCGCTGCGCCTGAAGAACGCCGCCGGTTGCGAGATATAGTTGATGCACTGCAGCGTGAACCTGGACGAGAGCGGAAAAAACAACTGCTTGAAAAGCGTTATGCCGCGGCGGATTTCTTTTCCCGACTCGTTAATAATGGGGCAACGGCCGAAGAAAAGCGCGGCGCCCGGCCGGCCGGCGACGGCGCGGCCGACGCGCTCGAGCGCGCCCGGAAAGTATCGGTCGTCGGCGTTGAGCCAGCAGAGAATATCACCATCGGCGCGGCTGAGCCCCTTGTTGACGGCATTGGCCGGCCCGCCGTCGGGTTCGGAGATGATCAGCGAAATCCCGGATGCATATTTGCCGATGATTTTCAGCGACCCGTCGGTGCTGCCCCCGTCCACCACGATGTACTGCAGATCCACCTCGCCCGAGCGTTGCGACAGGACGCTGGTGACGGCTTCTTCCACGAAGGGAGCGCTGTTGTAGACGGGCGTGACGACGCTGATCTTCATCGCGCCGCACTATCGCACCGCGCCCGGCGGGTGTCAACCGTCCGCGGCGTCACTACCGCACGTAGATCTCCTTGACGGCAGCGGTTGCGCCGGCGCCGTCGTTCGGCATGATAAGCCAGAGATATCCCACCGGCACGGCGTTCGTGGCCGCGTCCAACGCGTCCTGCAGGACGAACCACTCCTCGGCGTCCAGGCTGGCCAGCGCAACAAGGTTGGTGCAGGACGACTCATCCCAGACCACTTCAACTTCGCTGACCGGTACGTTCTGTTCGTAGACCAGGGCCGTCCACCAGGCCCCGGCGCCCGCGGCGCCGGCCCATTTCGTTGCAGTGTCGCCGTCGACCATTGACCAGGCGTTCGTGAACGGCGCCTGACTGCTGCTGACGAGCACGTCCATCGGAATGTAAGATCCGGTCACCGGATCCACCTGCGGTTCGACGGGCTGTTCCTGTTCCAAAGGTTCCAGGAAGACCAGGGAGAACGCATCGAACACGCCGACGGCGCCGGCGGGACCCTCACTGTCCATGACCAGCCGCAAAACCTGGCGGCCGGCGTTGAGCACGATGTTGGTGTTCTCGATGGCGCGCCAGTTGAACCAGTTGCCGGTGTTGGGCACGCGCATCGGGCCGCTGACGTCGACTTCGCCGGATTCAAGGTGGAAGGTGCCGCCGTCCCCTTTCATGGCCAGGCGCACGTTCAAGGCAAAGCGGCCGTCCATCGGAACGTCCACGGTGTAGGCCAGCCATTCACCCGCGCGGGCTCCCGCCACGCAGTGTCCGTTCTGTGCGCTGCTCTTGCGATAGATATCCACCCCCTCCTGCGTGCGATACTTGCGGCCCTCGTTGGCGGTTGTGGTGTCATGGTAACCGATGCCTTCACCGCCCTCGTCGAAATCTTCGGCCTGCACTATCAGCGCTTCGGACGAGAGGTCCATGAAGCCCTGCACGCTGAACCGCAGGCTGTCGAAGACGCCGACCGCATTACGCGCGCCGCCCGTGTCCAAGGCCAGGCGGATAATATGCCTGCCTGCCAGCAGGAGAATGTCGGGCGTTTCAATTGTGCGCCAGTTGTACCAGCCGCCTGTATGGGGAACCTGTATCGGGCCGGTGACATCGAGCCCGTCCACTTCTAAGTGGAACGTGCCTCCCGAGCCGCGCATGGCCAGCCGCGTACCGAGGGTGTACAGCGCCGTGGTCTTCACTTCGACGGTGTACTCCAGCCACTCGCCTGCACGCGTGCCGATGACACAGTGCCTGTTTTGAGCGCTGCTCCTGGACTTTATGTCCACGCCGGTATTGCGGTAGGCGCGGCCCTCGTTCGCGGCGGTTGTGTCGTAGTAGGCTTCGCCCGCCTCGCCTTCGTCGAAATTCTCAACCTGGATCGTTCCCGGCAGCTCGCATGGAACTCCCCCGAACGGGTCCTGGTCCTCGCCGTATTTCGCCGTAACCGTTCTTTCGGCGTCCAGCATCACGGTGGCCGTCGTTCCGGAGCAGCCATCCACGCCGGACCAGCCGGTAAATGGTTCGCCGCCGGACTCGGCCGGGGCGGTCAGGGTGACGGACGTGCCGTGCTCGTAAGTGCGGCTGAACGGAGCCGTGCCGTTCGCCTGCCCCGATTCATCCGCAGGCGAGATACCGATCACAACATCTTCCATGCTGCGCGCCAGAACCTGCAGGGCTTTGGGTCCGGGAGGCGGCTGATAGGTGAAAACCAGGGAGTCGAAAACGCCGACGCTTCCGCCGGGGCCGGCGCTGTCAAGCACCAGGCGGACCTTCTGCCGCCCGGCCGGCAGGGCAATGTCCGGCCGCGCGACGACCCGCCAATTGTACCACCCGCCCGTGTCCGGCACTTCGAGCGGGCCGGTGACATCGGTCCCGCCAACTTCGACGTGAAACACGCCTCCCTGCCCCGACATCGCCACGTCGGCGCCGACAGTGTAGAAGCCGGCGGTGGCTATATTCACGCTGTAGTCAAGCCATTCGCCCGACCGCGCGGCGATTACGCAACGACCGTTACCCGCCGTACTCCTGTCATTTATATCTACCGCCTGCCCCTGACGGTAAGAGCTGTTTCCTTCGTTCTCAGCCGTTGTGTCGTGATAGGCGGCCCCTTCTTCTCCCTCGTCAAAGTCCTCCGCTTCCACGTTCCCGGGCAGGTCATGCGGTATCCCGCCGAATGCTCCGGAGGTTGACGTCCAGACGATTTCCTCCGAATAAGTGCTTTCCAGGCCCGCCGTGCTCACCGCCGATACGGCAAAGTAGTAGGTCTGTCCCTCCGTCAGTCCGCCAGCCTCAAAAAAGGTGCTTGTGCCGGTAGAAACATAGGCAGAGTAACTCCCCGAAGCCGTTCCGTAGTGAAGCTTATACCCGGAGACCGCTTCCAACGGCCTGCCGTCCGTGTACGTCAGCGGAGGATCCCATGCCACGGTTACCGAAGCGGCCAAGGCCCGGTTCCCCGATTGGGCATGACTCCATAAGAAAAGCGCCAATGCCGCAAGCATGGCCTTGCGAATCGCTTGGTGCCGCAGGTAGCCTCCGTACCTGGTCATTCCGCCCTCACAATCTGAGATGTGGTGTAAAACTTTGCAACAACAGCCTGTTCATATCTTCAAATCATCAGAGCAGTATCTATTCCGAGAAGGGCTGGCGGCGGGTCAGGACGAAGCGGGGAAAGAGCACTGCAGGAGGCTGTAAACTCCCTCAGTGGTCAGTTATCGACGCCAATTGCGGCTTACAGAAAGGAGAAACTCGGTAAAGAAGAGCGATGATCTTGACTCAAACCAATGCGTTACATCGTTTGACCATACGATCACGTTTTCTCACTGTTGATAATTTTGCACGGCGTCCCGGCTAAGGCAGAGTAAGATTTTGATACCGACCCATGTTGTAGAGTTGTGTTGCGGCAAGGGGCGCATTGGAAAGCCCGCCGGCATGAGGTACGCCCTGTCGTGGAGGCTGGAGCCTGGATTGGAGTACTGCAGTGTTGGAGTACTGGGTGATGGGTCTCAAGCCGTTGCATGTCACCCCCAAGGTCTCATCTTCTTCCAATACTGCATCACTCCAATATTCCACTACTCCATGGCTCGATCACGTCTCATGGCGGGGATCAGGTCCAGGCGCCAGGAAGATCTCAAGAATATGGGCGGTCCAGCAGAATTGTGACTACCGCAATGGTTTGGACGTGATTCCGAGATCCAGCACCGGAAGGATTTCGTTGGTCAAAACGCCGTCCAGATCGAAGAGCATAAAGCCCCCGGCGCCGAGCTGGCGCAGTGCTTTGATCTGGTCGATCACTTCGACGGGCCCCAGGCGGCCTTCGGCGGCGGTTACTCCGATGCCGGGATAGACGCGATTCTTCGCGTAAGGCAGGATGAGCTGGCTGAGCGTCCAGGTGCGGAAGCGCTTGAGATCGACCGTGTAGTTCATCGGGCAGACGAAATCCACGTAGCCTTTTTTCAGCCACTCTCCCCAGTCCTGCCCGACACTGTCGGCGCACAACGGATACCTGCCGTATACCGAGGCCGAGACCTTGATCGAGGGCCGGCGTTTGCGCGCGAAGGCGCCGACGTCCGCGACAAGGCGTGTGATAAGAGTGCGCCGCCAGCGAATGTACTCCTTTCTCAGAGCGCCGCCGACAACATCGTCCGGCCAGTGTGCCGTGCGTTTGCCGACGGCAACTTCGAACGCAGCCCGGCACGTCCTGCAGTAGCAGGCATGGCTGCCGGGATAGCGGATGTAGTCCAGATGAATGCCGTCGACGTCGTAGCGTCCCAGGATCTCCCTGATGGAATCCTTCTCCAGCTTGAGATTATCGAGATGCGCGGGACAAAGCCAGTCGATCGTCGCGCCCTCGTCCGTGACCTGCAGACGGCCGTCCTTCTTGAGCTTCGCGACCCAGTCCGGCGGGGCGCCCGCGACACGCCAGCAGAGCTTCCAGGCGTGAACCCGGATACCGTTTTTGCGCGCGGCGGCCGTGCACGCCGCGAGCTGGTCGCCGTACGCTTCGAAGACTCCCGAGCGGAACAGGACACGGGAGTCATAATGCGCGCGTCCGTCACCGAGAACATTGACCATGATATCGGTCATGCCATGGGCGCGCAGCAGGCGGCAGGTACGGTCCCAGTCGCCCGGAAAGAGTCCCGTGCCGGAGTGATCCCACACGCCGCGGAATTCCCCCCGGCGCGATTCCTGAGCGCAACCGTAAGCCTGAACAAGCAGATTGCGGACCTCGCGGCTTTGCGCGAAGCAGTCGGCGTAACGGGCCGCTTCGAGCAAGGAAACGCACCGCGCATAAAGCTCTTCGGCGCGGGCGAGCTTTTCACGCGCGCCTTTTTCGCGCGGAGTTCCGGACACGAGGCGGCCGATTCCTTGAACAGTTTCCTCGACGGAGCCGTAGCGTCCCCAATCCGCGGCCGCGGCAAGCGACGCGCGCGCCGACGGCTCCCAGGCCGCCGGATAGAAATGACCGACCAGGCCCAGCAACATGCGCTTCTTGTTCCACGTGTCACCGTCGTCGAGCAGCACGTGGGTTATCCAGGCGCCGCGATCGGAGATGACGCAGGCGGGATCGGCGCCGGCCTTCCCGGCCGCACCGGCCCAACGCGCGATCACGGTGGCGTCCTGCGCCGCGGGATAGACCGGCCGGATGTTGCGCGAGTCCTGGGAGACCCGCGCGGGCAGATGCGGCGGGGACGCCTCGTTAAAGAGCATGGCGCTCCAGCAGCCGGGCGTGGACGCCGCTTTGTAAGCCCCCAGCTTCATGCCAAGCAGCGCGGCCAGCCGCGGGTCGGCCGCGTAGAAAACTATCAGCTTGCCGCCGCCGTCAACGAACTTTTTCAGCAACTTGAGATGGTGTCCGGGCGGCAGGGGGTTGTAGCCGAGGATTACTACACGGGCGCCGCCAAGCCGTGCACGGTCAAGATCCGTCTCTTCAATAACGTCGTGCGCCACTGCCAGTTCGTTCAACCACAGATCAAGCCGCGCGGCGACTATTCGCGCGTAATTCCGCTCGGCATCGTTGGGCGCGGAGATACTTCCTTTAAGCAGTATTACCTCCGGGCCCGGCGCCGCGGCAGTCGCGCACACAAACCCCAACCATACCGATATCAGTGCCGCGGAATACCTCATGCCTCTATTGAGCACGGAAGAACGCCTGTTTTCACGCAAAAAGTTGCATTCACTTCCTGGAAACACTACCGTTCGGGGCGTGAAATGGCACGTTTTGTATCTTCGTCCGCGCTGTGAGAAAAAAATAGCGGAAGTCTGCCGTGCGCGCGCCATAAGCCACTATCTGCCTTTGCGCCGGGAGACAAAAGTATACCAGCGGCGAAAGGTAACGGTGGAGAAGCCTCTGTTTCCGGGATACTTTTTTGTTTCGTTCGGCGCCGACGGCCGCCTGCAGCTTCTCAAGACGAACAACGTTGTCCGCATCATGGAACCCCGCAGCGACCGGGAGCTTCTGCACGAGCTGGCGCAGATCCGGCGGGCGCTGCGCGTCGATCCAACCCTCGGCACCTGCGCGGCACTCACGAAGGGCCGCCGCGTAAAGATCATGGCAGGGCCCTTCATGGGCATCGAGGGCATCGTGGCATGCATGAGAGGAACCGCCAAGGTGCGGCTCAACGTCGATATGATCGGCCGGGCAGTGGCCGTGGAAGTGGACAGAGACTACCTGGAGATTGTCGACTGAAGCCGACAGCGAGGAGTATTCATGAACGAACCTGAATGGAAAGGCATTGTTCTGGCCGGGGGCGCCGGCAGCAGGCTGCACCCGCTGACGCTGGTGGCGAGCAAACAGATTCTGCCGGTGTACGATAAACCAATGGTGTATTACCCCATATCCACGCTGATGCTGGGCGGCATCAGGGATATCCTGATCATTTCGACGCCGCAGGATCTCCCGCGTTTTCGTGAACTCCTGGGGAACGGCGACCGCCTAGGCGTCCGATTTTCCTTTGCCGAACAGGCGGCGCCGCGCGGCATAGCCGAGGCATTCGTGATCGGCGCCGACTTCATAGGGGAATCCCCGGTTACACTGATTCTGGGCGATAACCTCTTCTACGGCCGGATGGATTTCCTGCGCGAAGCGCTGGCCGTCAGGGACGGCGCAACGGTCTTCGGCTACCCCGTTCACGACCCCGAGCGATACGGCGTCGTGGAGTTCGACCGCAGCGGCAAGGTTCTCGGCATCGAAGAGAAGCCGAAGAAACCGAAGAGCCGCTACGCGATCCCCGGGCTTTACTGCTACGATCGTCACGTTGTGGAAATTGCCGCGAACCTTGAGCCTTCGGCCCGGGGCGAACTCGAGATCACGGACGTCAACAAGGCTTACCTCGCAAAGGACGCTTTGCGGGTCCAGTTGCTCGGCAGGGGCATGGCCTGGCTGGATACGGGCACGCCCCAGAGCCTGCACGAGGCCGCCAGCTTCGTGGCCAGTATCGAGAACCGCCAGGGGCTCAAGATCGGCTGTCTCGAAGAAGTGGCATACCGCATGCGCTTCATTGACCTGGAGCGTCTCGCCGCCCTGGCGGCGGAGTTCAGGGGCAACAGCTACGGCGCTTATCTGGAAACGATTGTGCGGGAAGAGAAACAACCCGCACTCTGAACGCGGGAACACATGAATGCGGCGGGTGCTGGAACGGACATCTGCCGCGCGGCGCCGGCTGAGCGCTCCCCAGGGCTCGGGTCGGCCATTTCAAAGTTTGACACGGCCTGTCATGCTGCTAATTTGTGACCCGCAAAGGTTAATCGGGGAGGAAGATTGAAAGCTCCTTTTGCAGTGAATCTGTCGGGGAGGACGGCCGTTGTGACCGGCGGGGGCGGCGTGCTTTGCGGATGCATGGCCGGGGCCCTGGCCGAGTGCGGTGCGGCGGTGGCGGTGGCCGATCTGCGCGCAGAGGCGGCCGAGGCCGTTGCGGCCGGCATCCGCAACAGTGGCGGCCGCGCCGTGGGTGTGGCGTGCAACGTTCTGGACCGGGAGAGTCTCGGGGAAGCAGCGGCACGCGTGACATCCGAACTGGGGCCCCCGGACATCCTGATCAACGGCGCGGGCGGTAACCATCCCAAGGGTACCACCGCCAGGGAATACCTCGATCCGGAAGACCTCAAGAAGACCGAAGAGCACGTCGTCACCTTCTTCGACCTAGACCCCGACGGCATCAAGTTCGTCTTTGACCTGAACTTCATCGGCACGCTTTTGCCCACACAGATCTTCACGCGCGCCATGGCCGAAAGGGGCAAGGGAGTCGTCATCAATATTTCGTCGATGAACGCCTTTACGCCGTTGACCAAGATTCCGGCTTACAGCGCCGCAAAGGCCGCGGTCAGCAACTTCACGCAATGGCTCGCGGTGCACTATTCAAGAGTCGGAATTCGCGTGAACGCGATAGCGCCGGGATTCTTCCTGACGGATCAGAACCGGTCGCTGCTGACCGCCGCCGACGGTACGCTGACCCCCCGCGGCAAGACCATTATCGATCACACGCCCGCCGCAAGATTCGGGCAGCCGGAAGATCTGCTGGGAACGTTGCTGTGGCTGGTATCCGACGAAGCCGCGGGGTTTGTAACGGGGACGGTAATACCCGTCGACGGCGGTTTCAACGCTTTCAGCGGGGTTTGAAAAAGTCTCAGGAGGGAGAGAACGCATGAGCAGAAAGAAGACCGCAAAGCCCGGCGCGGCCGATATCGGCATCGTCGGTCTGGCCGTCATGGGCGAGAACCTGATTCTCAACATGGAGAGCAAGGGATTTACCGTGGCCTGCTTCAACCGCACGGTCAGCAAGGTCGACGATTTCCTCGCCGGGCGCGCCAGGAACAGGAAGATCATAGGGTGCCGCTCGATCAAGGAGTTCTGCGCCTCCCTCAAGAGACCGCGCAAGGTCATGATCATGGTCAAGGCGGGCCCGGCGGTGGACGGAGTTATCGACCAGTTGATTCCCCACCTCCGGAAGGGCGATATCATCATCGACGGCGGCAACTCGCACTTCCCCGATACTATCCGCCGCACCGAATATACCGAGAGCAAGGGACTGCTCTACATCGGCACGGGCGTGTCGGGCGGCGAAGAAGGGGCGTTGCTCGGTCCCTCGATCATGCCCGGCGGCTCGCCCAAAGCCTGGCGCTCGGTAAAGAAGATATTCCAGACCATCGCCGCACACACCGACACCGGAGAGCCCTGCTGCGACTGGGTCGGCGAGAACGGCGCGGGGCATTTCGTCAAGATGGTGCACAACGGCATCGAGTACGGCGACATGCAGATGATCTGCGAGACCTACCAGATGATGAAGGCCGGGCTGGGTCTTTCCAACGATGAAATGCAGAAGGTCTTTGCGCGCTGGAACCGCGGCAAACTGGATTCATACCTGATCGAAATCACGCGCGACATTCTCGGCTACCGCGACGAGAAAGGCAAAGCAACCCTTGACCTGATTCTCGATACGGCCGGGCAGAAGGGTACGGGCAAGTGGACGGCCATTGCGGCGCTGGACGAGGGCATGCCGTTGACGCTGATCGGCGAGGCGGTATTCGCACGCTGCCTTTCGGCCCTGAAGAACGAGCGCGTCAGGGCGTCGAAGTTGCTGAAGGGCGGGCGCACCGGATTCAGGGGCGACAAGAAGCGCATGGTTCGCGACCTCGAGCAGGCGCTCTACGCGTCGAAAATCGTTTCTTACGCGCAGGGCTACCAGCTCATGCGGGCGGCGGCGGGCACTTACAAATGGAATCTTAACTACGGAGGAATCGCGCTGATGTGGCGCGGCGGCTGTATTATCCGTTCGGTCTTCCTCGGCAAGATCAAGCAGGCTTTCGACCGCAACCCAAAGCTGACCAACCTCCTGCTCGATCCGTTTTTCCGCAAAGCCGTGGCGCAGGCGCAGCCCTCGTGGCGGCGCGTCGTAACCGCGGCCGTCGAACTGGGCATCCCCATGCCCGCCATGAGCGCGGCGCTCGCTTACTACGACGGGTACCGCTGCCCGCGCCTGCCGGCCAACCTGCTGCAGGCGCAGCGCGACTACTTCGGCGCGCATACATACGAGCGGGTGGACCGGCCGCGCGGGAAGTTCTACCACACCAACTGGACCGGACGAGGGGGGACGACGTCGGCTTCGACATACGTGGTCTGACCTGCCGTTGTCGATGACACAACTTATGGCAACGGGCAGGGCCTGGAGACCTTCTCCCGGAACCACCGCAGCGCTTTTTCCTCGCCCATGTCTTCGAGCATATGCGCCTGCTTGACGCCGATCGGCGGCAGACCGCCGACTTTCTCAAAGAAAGCGTTGCGGGCCTTGCGACCGGGAAACTCCGCCGCGGCGGCCGCGCTTACATAGGAGAATCCCGCGTACCGCGCCAGTAGGGTATGACCCGTCATGATGCAGGCTCCCCGCACGAACGCCTCGCGGTGCGGGCTGAGAGCATCGACGCCGAAATCGTCCGCGAAAGGCAGGCCCAGCTTGTTCATCTCCGTGCCGACGTTGATCGGCAGCCCTTCATCTTCGGCGATCGCGACAATCTCGTTGAGCTTGGCTACCTTCAGCGCACGTTCCGCGGAATCCGACAGATTCCAGTTACGCTCCGGAATGATATTCAGGGCCGAAGCCCCTTTCGACATCAGGCAGGATACCATGGCCCGCGCGTCCCGCTCGCCGCCGCTCGTTCCGTCCAGCCATGTAATCATCGGCACGGCCTCGCACGCGAGAACCCACTCAATAAAGGCATCGACCGTCGGGAAAGTCTCAGCCGAAGGCTGTTCGTAACCCGGTCCGCCGCGCTTGACGAGCCGCGCGCGCACCGCCTCTTCCAACCTCGGCCGGTCCGCCATCAGCTCCAGCGTTTCGTCCGCGCCGGTTCCCAGCACGCCCGACCAGAAACGGCATACCGCGTCGGGGTGCCGCAGTTGCGAAATCGCGCGTCGAACGTAAGCGCTGACAATATGTCTTTCGGTGGCGTTACCCGAGGGAGTCAACGGAATGACGTCCCGCTCGTAGTCCAGCGCGATATCGGGCAGATGGGAGTTGATCCTGGCCAGCAGCGCCTCGTTGCGCTCGCGCGCCCGGATCCGGTAACGGTCCAACTCCCGCTCCTGCTCCGAACCGGGCCGCGGCGCCCGCGCAAAACCCGCGCCCATAATGTAGGTCACGCCCGGTTCGCCCGGCGAACTGATGTCCGCTTCGGCGAACTCCTTGAAGTAGGCGCGGGTTTCGAGATTAACGGTCGCGCGCAACGCCAGGGTGCGCCCCGCCGCAAGGAATTCCTCCAGACCGTCCAAGACGTCGAAGTCGCACAGACCGGCGGCATAAAGGCCTTCCACCCGCGACCGCCAGGCGATGTGCGAAGGCGACCAACCCTCCGCGTTGTACGAAAAGAACGAATGGAAATGCATATTGAGATTGGCGCCGGCCGGCGGCAGCCTGCCTTCGTGCGAGGCCGCCAGGCCCGACAGCGCCGCACGCCGTTGCTCGGCATCGAACGAATCAAGCAACTCTTCCGGTTCCAACCGTTCGGTCATTGCGCCGGCCCCTTTAAGAAGTTTCTCCGCATACTTCGATCATCGCCTTCATTACCCCGTCCCGGTACTCGCTGACCAGCTCGAAGGCTTCCCCGGACCGCTCCAGCGGAAAACGATGGGTGACCATCGCGTCGACGTTTACCCTTCCCGATTCGATCAGATCGACGGCTTCCAGCATGCATTCGTTCTGGCGCCGCACGTTCCGGATGCTGATTTCCTTGCGGCGTATCTTGTCGATGTCGAAGGAAACGCTTTCAACCGGCGGTATCCCGATCAGCATCAGCTTGCCGCCCGGTTTCAACAGCTCGACGGCCTGGTTGAGCGCTTCCTGCCGCCCGCAGCATTCGAACACGACATCCAGCAACAGCGGTTCCCGCTCCACAATTGCCGCGACCACGTCCATGCTGTCGGGATTGCCGATCCAGGCGGCGCCCGACTTCAGCGCCAGCTCCAGCCGCGCTTCGATCCTGTCCGTTACGTAGGCCGCAGCGGCGCCATGCGCCAGCGCCGACAGCAGAACGCTCATCCCGATCGGGCCGCATCCCAGCACGCCGAGGCGTGCCTCCCGCGGACCACCCGCCATTTTGACGGCGTAGAGCCCTATCGAAAACGGTTCTACAACGGCTCCCTGGTCGAGCGTCATCCCGGCCCCGAGCGGATAGCAGCACTCCTCCGGCATGACGATGAATTCCGAAAGGCAGCCTTCCGCCTGTCCGGGGCAGCCCAGAAAGCGCAGATTGCGGCACGTGTGACGCCGCCCCCCCATGCACTGATCACACTGCCCGCAGGACATGGCCGGATCGACGGCGACCCGGTCGCCGGGTCTTACCCGCGCAACGCCGGCTCCCGTCGCTTCCACGATGCCCGCGAATTCGTGCCCGACACGGTACGGGTACTCGACGACCTGGCTTCCGATGCGGCCGGTTGTGTAGTAATGTACGTCCGACCCGCAGACGCCCACCGCGCCGACTCGCAGCAGAACGTCCCCAGGCTCCTTGAGGGTTGGAACCGGAATCTCCCGCATAGCCATCTCGCGCAAACCGGTCAGAAACATTGCTTTCATCGCCGATTACTCCGGGTTATCGTTGCTTGTGGAAAACAGATTACCCCGGTTAAGTGTCCATGCCGGATCGAACAGTTCTTTCAGTCTTCGCATTTGATTTATGCCCTGCTCGCCGTACATGACGCGCAGCAGATCGGTCTTGAGCTTCCCGATACCGTGCTCGGCGGACACCGTACCACCCATGGCGACAACCGCCTGCGCCCATTCAACGTAAAGCTGCCTGCCGACGTTGTATTGGTCCAGGCTTCCGGGGATAATGTTCACATGAACGTGATTGTTGCCGATGTGACCGAACACGACGTAGTCCAGGCCGGCGGCGGCAAGTCCGCGGTGATAGAGTTCCATCATGGCCGCCAGTTTGCTGTCGGGTACGGCCAGGTCGGTGCCGAGCTTGGTCAGTCCGGGCTCGGCTTTACGGCGTTCGTCTATCAGCAGGTTGACCGCTTCCGGAACGGCGTGCCGGAAATCCTTCAAGCGCTCCAGTTCGCGCTCTTCCGACGCCAGCCAGGTGGCGTCTTCGCTGCCGCCGCAATCCGCAAGCAACTCGGACATGTCCATAACGGCCGCTTCGACCCGATCGGAATCGTCGCCGTGATACTCGACGTAGACCGCGGTGTCCCACGCTGCGGCGAGATCGGGCAGGGAGGCAAACGCCGGGTTTGCGCGTTTCTGGCGGCGCAGCATGTCCAGGGCGCGGCTGTCGAAGAACTCGATCGCCGCCGGGCCCGGAGTTCCTGCGCCGCCGTTCGCCTCCCGCAGGCGCTGCACAAAGTCGAGCGCCGCGGCTTCGGACGGAAGAAAGGCGGCGACGCCCCATACGACGGCCGGCGCGGGAATGAGCCTAAGATCTATTTCGGTGGCCACGCCCAGGGTCCCCTCGGAACCGATGAAAAGGTCGATCAGATCCATATCATCCTCGGCGTAGTATCCCGCCGCGTTCTTGACGTCCGGCATACGGTAGGACGGCAGCTCGCCGGCGATCTCCCTGCCGCCGACCGTCTTCAGACAAAAGGAACGGCCCGCGGCCCGCAGTGCTCCCCTGGTGACGACAACGGCGTCGCCGTCGGCCAGAACGAGCCGCAGACGATCTACGTAGCGGCGCATCGGCCCGTAGCGGAACGAACGCGCCCCCGATGCGTTGCAGGCGGTCATGCCGCCGATCGCGGCCGAGGTCTCGGTCGGATCGGGAGGAAAGAAGAAGGCGCCTTGCGCCCGAAGACGCTCCAGTGTTTTGATCGACTCGGCGGACCGGTCCGCGGCGCCGAAATCGCCGCCCGCCAGAGCTTCGCGTATTTCGGACAGCAGAACGCCCGGCTGAACCCTCAGCAGAAAACAGCCGGTGTCCCGGTCGTATCCCATACCGAGAAACCGGTTCATTCGCGACAGGTTGATAACGTGGCCGCCTGCGGGAACGGCCCCGCCCGTAATGCCGGTGCGCGCCGCCTGGATCGTAACCGGCAGCTTGCGGGCCCTTGCGGCCGCCAGATGGGCGCGCAATTCCTGCTCGTCGCGCGGGAATGAAATCGACTCGGCCTGTCCCGTCCGCCGCGACTCGTCGCGAAGGAAGTCGGGGTAGTCGCGCGCAATATCCCCAAAAGAAATCTCGTTTCCCTGCGTGCTCAACGTGTAGCTCACCTCGTCTGATCCAGTTCGAATTCTATCACTTCGGCGCCTTCTTCCCAGTTCTTGAGACGGCTGATCTGATACGTTAGTTGGGCGCGGCGTTCGTCCCGGCGCGCCCGGTCGTCCTCATTTTCCGTTCCGCTCAGTCCGGCGCGTTCCTGTTCAAAGCGCCGGCGCCAGATGCGCAGGATCAGCCCCCTGACCGCGTCTTCCGGGGAGAACTCCCTGCCCCGCGTCTTGACCGGCGCCATCTGCAAACGCGCCGCAAGGCGCTGAACTTCCTCGGCTGCCTCTCCCGCGCGCAGAATATTCTGCAGTTCGTTGCCCGAATCCAGCGCCTCAAGCGCCGCGGCCGCCACCGTACGGCAGGCGCCGTCGGTCAGCAGCTCAGGCGGGGCATAGCGGCGGATCAGCGGCACGATCTCCGGACAGTCGACGAGTCGCACCATATGCGCGCAAAGCTCGATTTCCTCCTTAGGGCCTTCCGCGCCTTCGGAGCTGGATCCACGCTGCGAGCGTGTTACGGCCGTAGTTTCGGCGCGATCAACCGCGGCGCCTCCCGCGGGCGGCCTGGCGCGGCGCATCATAAAGCGCAGGTCGTCCATCAGCGCCGAGGCCGGAAGATTCAGCAGTTCGGCCGCCTGCTGGACCAGCCTGGCGCGCTGCACCGCGTTGGGGCTGTGCAGAACCGTTTCCAGCACGGCGCGCGCCACGCGCATCGTGCCGACCTCGCTGCGCATGTTCTCGCGCTCGGACAATACACGGATCTGGAAAGCCACGGCGGACCCGGCCGCCGCGAGAACGCCCTTAAAGGCTTCGCCCCCTTTTTGCCTGATGAATGTATCCGGGTCCTGACCCTCCGGCAGCGCTCCTATACGCACGGCCAGGCCGGCGTCCATGAACACCGCGGCCGCCCGCACCGCCGCGTCCTGCCCGGCCCTGTCCGGGTCGAAAACCAGGCACACGCTGTCGGCGTAGCGTTTCAGAATGTGTGCGTGGTCGTCCGTGAATGCCGTGCCCTGCGCCGCGACCGCGGTTGTAATGCCGGCCTGGTGGCAGCGTATGACATCGATCTGCCCCTCGCACACCAGCGCTTCGCGCGACTCGGCGATCGACCGGCGGGCCTTGTCCAGCGCGTACAGCACGCGGCTTTTCCTGAACAGAAGCGTTTCCGGACTGTTGACGTACTTGGCCGTGCGGGGGCCTTCCTCGAGCGCCCTGCCGCTGAAACCGATTACACGCTCCTGTTCGTCGCGAATGGGAAACATCAACCGGTTGCGGAAGCGGTCGTAAAACTCGGATCGGGCGTTCTGCTTTGTGCTGCGCAGAATCAACCCGGCCTGCTCCATGTGCTCCAGGCTGATCTTGTGCTTCTCGGCCCACTTGATGGAGGCGTCCCACCTGTCGGGCGCGTAACCTATCGCAAATGCTTCGACCGTCCCTTTGTCCAACTCCCGCTTCTGGATGTATTTCCTGGCGCCGTCCGCGGCTTTCATCTGCGTAAGACAGCGCTGGTAGAATTCGGCCACGCCCTGGTGGATGCGGTAGAGCGTGTCCTTGACCGAAGCCTCCCGCGCCTCGCCTTCTTCCATCTCCAGCTTGACCCCGGCACGCTGCGCCAGCATACGGGCCGCCGTCATGAAATCGACTCCTTCGTGCTCTATCACGAAACTGAAAACGTCTCCGCCGGCGCCGCAGCCGAAACAGTGATAGATCTGACGCTGGGGGTTGACATGGAAAGACGGGGTCTTCTCCTTGTGGAAAGGACACAGAGCCTTGAACGAAGATCCGGCGCGTTTGAGCGTAATGTAGGAACCGATCACTTCGACAATATCGTTGCCGAAGCGAATCTCATCCATTGTTCGTCTCGGAATAATCTGTGCCATTCGAAGAAATCACTCCCCGGCGGCATTCCCCTCGGCCTGCACCTTTTCCTGCACGTATTCCCGCGCCCGCGGCGCTGCCTTCAGAACCAGACTCCCGATCAGAGAATCCTGTCCGAAAGTGCGGTTGAGTTCCTCGTCCGGCCAGAGGTTCAGCGCCAGAAACACGATCAGCACCAGCGTCGACGAACGCAACAGTCCGGCGATGACGCCGCCGATCCTGTCGGCGCGTTCTTCAATCACTACCTTAATTATGCGCTTCAGCAAGAACCGCAAGACAAACAGGCAAACAGCGGCCGCCAGGATCGTAAAAATGAATGCCGCGACCGGCGCATTCTCTTCGGAAATACGGGTATGGACGGTCACCAGGCCGGCCAGCGGCCGGTAGAAACGCGCTCCCAGCACGAAGGCGGCGACCAGGCTTATGACCCGCGCGAGCTCGCCGGAAAGCCCCCTGAAGAAACCCCGCACCGATCCCAGCGCGACTACCGCGAGGGCTATGACGTCAACCAGACTGACAGGCGGCAGATCTTCCATCAGCCATCGGTTCCGAGCGGCTTGGTTTTCTCCAGCCAGGCTCGCGCCTGCTCGGCCGTTTCCCGGTCGGGGGCATGTACCACGGCACTTCTGAAATGCTCCCTGGCGCTGTCGTATTGAAGCGCGCTCCTGTAGAGAAGGCCGAGAATCAGATGCGCGCGGGCATAGTCGGGCTTTAGTTCAACGGCTCTGGCGGCATGCTCGATCGCCCTGGTTTTCTCGTCCATCTCGCGGTAGACAACGGCCAGCATGTAGTGGGCCTTGTGCATCTCCGGATTTGCGGCGACAGCCTGTTCGAACGCTCTTACGGCCGCATCCTGACTGCCCTGCCTGCGGCAGATCAGTCCGAGATTGAACGCGGCGTTACTCATGGACGGGTCGTGCTGCAGCGCGGCACGGTACTGTTCGGCGGCGTCTTCATAACGTCCAGCCGATTGTGCCCGCAGGGCTTGCTGCCAGGCCTGCCGCGCCGCCTCCCGGTCGGTCCGTTCATTTTGTGGAGGCTCTGCGGCGGAAGCGGCGGACGGGCGACCGCGCTGAGACGGGGGCCCGGCCGCGCGCCGCCGCACCGCCTGCGCGCGGGGATCGTCCGGAAAACGGTCGACAAACAGGCGATACGTCTTCGCGGCCTTGTCTGACTGCTTCAGATAGCTGTCCTGCAGAACCGCCAGGTTCCACAAAGCGTCTGCGTAATTGGGATCGGCCGCTACCGCCCGGCTGAGAAGGATCAACGCCTTGTCGTAGGCTTCGGCCCTGACGGCGGCCGCGGCTTCGCTCAGTAAAGCCTTTGCCGGACTCGGCGCAGGCTCTGCGGGCCGTTCAGGCGGGGCAGACGGTTCCGCGACCGGCGCAGCCGTGGGTTCGGGCTCTTCCGCGCTTTCGGAGCTTTCCGTGACAGGCTCGGGCGAGGGACCGGCGGGCGGCTCAGGCGGTTTCTCGGAGCTGAGGAAGTCGCGAGCCAGTTGCGCGTGCGCCTCGTCTTCCGGCGCTGCGAGATAGCGCGTGAAGTACTCCGCGGCCTCGGTGTTGCCGCCGGGCAGATCCTTGCAGAGCAGCCCCATGTTGTAAAGGGCGGGGGCGTAGTCGGGCTGCAGCTCCAGCGCGCTCCGCAGCAGCGCCCGCGCCGCTTCGTTCTCGCCCGCGCGGTATTCCACGACCGCCCGCCATGTCAGCATGCGCGGAGAGTCCGGCATGCCGTTGCTGAGTCGCTTGATCACTTCGCGCGCCTCGTCCCACCGGCCGGCATCGGCATAGACCCGGCCCAGAAACTCCAGGGGGGCCGGATCGGTCCCGATCAGATCGGAAGCCACCGTGAGGGCGGAGACGGCCTGCTGCGTACGCCCCAGCTTCCAGTAGGCGATGCCCAGGTTGCAGTAAGCCGAAGCGCTGTCGGAGCGGCGCCTTGCGGCCGTACGCAGATGGTCAACAGCCGCCTCGTATTCACCACGGCCCAACGCTTCGATCCCGGCCTGAAGGGCCGCTTCTCCGGAGTCGCGGCGGCAGCCCGGCAGCAGCAGGGCGCCAGCCACAACCAGCGCCGCCGCTCCCGCAAAACACGTGCTTTCACCCGCTCGCATGAGACTTATCTATAGCACCCGTCTCCCGGCGAGTCCACCAGCAAATGGCGGCGCTCGCGCCGAATCGGCGCCGGCGTCATTCCAGCGCGCATTATTCATGAACAATCTGCTGCCAGCACGGAGAGCACCGCCATTTGCGGGCCGCGAAAAAGACTCCGAAAAACCTTGCGCCGAAGGGCGGCAAAGCGTACATTCCCGCGGTTTTTGACCACAGGCATGGAAAGAAGGCATGAAGAAGGATATTCATCCGAAGTACGAAGACGCGACCATCACGTGCGCCTGCGGTAACGTCATTGAGACACGCTCGACCGTCAAGGAGATGCACGTGAACACCTGCTCAAAGTGCCACCCGTTCTACACGGGCCAGGCCACTTTTATCGACAGCGAAGGGCGCGTCGAGCAGTTCAAGCGCCGATACGGCCGCAAGTAGCTTCGCATTCGCGCGGGTCAGATCTGGAATCAAATCCGATCTGGCCTTTTTTCGTGCCGAAACCGCTCTTGCTCGGCGATGCGGCATTGCCGGGGGATCGCCGCCGGACACGCGGCGCCGTGCGTTTGGCACTATGATAGACAAGCAGCACATCGAGAGTATTCTGGCCAGGCTGCCGGAGATCGAAGCGCGCCTTTCGGATCCGGCGACGGCGGCAAACCAGAGAGAGTTTCGCGATCTCGTCCGCGAACACGCGGCGCTGCGCAAGCTCGCCGCAAAGGCCGAAGCCTACTTCAAGCTCGTTGAAGACATTGAGGGCAACCGGCAGATCCTGTACGACCCCGGAGACGACGACGACCTCAAGTCGCTGGCGTCAGACGAGCTCGAATCGCTTGAGACGCGTCTGCCGGAGCTGCAGCAGCAGCTGATGGTGGCGCTGCTGCCCGAAACGGTTGAGGAGAAGCGCAACGCCATTGTCGAAATCCGCGCCGGCACCGGCGGGGAAGAGGCGGCGCTTTTCGCCGCGGATCTCTTCCGCATGTACAGCCGTTACGCCGAGTCCATGGGCTGGAAGATCAACCTGGTAGACGCCAGCGCCAGCGAGATCGGAGGGTACAAGGAAGTTATCTTCGGCGTTGAGGGCGCCGACGCCTACGGCATCCTGCAGTACGAAAGCGGCGGCCACCGCGTGCAGCGCGTGCCGGTTACCGAGGCGCAGGGCCGCATTCACACTTCGGCCGCGACCGTCGCGGTATTTGCGGAAGCGGAGCCCGAAGACGACATCAGCATCCGGCCCGATGAAGTGCGCGTCGACATCTTCCGCTCTTCCGGACCGGGGGGGCAGAGCGTCAACACCACCGACTCGGCCGTAAGAGTCACGCACTTGCCGACGGGCATCACCGTGCAATGCCAGGACGAAAAATCGCAGCACCGCAACAAGGAAAAGGCCATGGCCGTGCTGAAAGCCCGCATCCTCGACAAGCGGCGGCGGGAAGAAGCCGAGGCGATGGGCGCAACGCGCCGATCCATGATCGGTTCCGGTGACCGCAGCGAAAGAATCCGCACCTACAATTTTCCGCAGAATCGCCTGACCGACCATCGCATCAATCTTACGCTCTACAGTCTGGACCGGATCATTGAGGGCGAGATCGGGGAATTGCTGGCCGCGCTTCGCGAACATGACGTCGGCCTGCGCCTGGAACAGGAACTGCGGAAGCTGAAGGGCAGCATTCCGCAGCCGTCAGAGTAACCCGGCGCATTGTCATCGCCTCTTAACGCTGAAATTGCCGCGCGGCGGCAATTCCCCGTTCTTGCGCTCGTCTTTCTTCCCGTGTAGTTTGTCGCGCATGGGTGAACCCGCGCAAAGGAATGTCGCCGACGTGCTGACCGCGGGGTCGGAGTATCTCGCGAAGAAGGGCGTCGAGAATGCCGGTCTCGTATGCAAGCTGCTGCTGGGCCGTTTGCTGGGCTGCAAGCACCTTGAGCTGCCGACCCGGTTCAGCCAGGTGCTCGGTGAAAAGCACCTGGCGGCCATGCGGCGCGGCCTGCAGCGGGTCGGCGGCGGCGAACCCGTCCAGTACGTCGTCGGCGAAACCGGTTTCATGGGGCACACGTTCAAGACCGACAAGCGCGCGCTGATACCGCGACCCGAGACCGAGATACTGGTCCGCCAGGTTCTTGACTGGGAACCGCTTTGGCGCATGGAGACGCCACGGATCGTTGACATCGGCACCGGTTCGGGCTGCATCGTCATCAGCCTGGCGCTTGAGAGGCCCGGCGCCGTCTATGCGGCCTTCGACACCAGCGCGGAGGCATTGGCGCTGGCCCGCGAGAACGCCCTCGAGCTTGGGGTGGCGGGCAACGTCGCTTTCTTCGATGAAGAACTCTCGGAAGTTATCGAGCCGCAGACGGCCCATGCCGTGGTTTCGAATCCTCCCTACGTCGCAACGGCGGACTACGCTGAGCTTCCCGCCAACATTCGCCTGCACGAGCCGCGCCGGGCGCTGGACGGCGGGTCGACGGGACTGTCGGTGATCGAATCGGTCATTCAGGACGGCGCCATAATCCTTGCGCCCGGCGGCGCGATCTTTATTGAGATCGGCGAGACCCAGGGCCGGGAGGCGGCCGGCATGCTGGAACAGGAGGGGTTCGAGCATATTGCTGTTGCCCGCGACCTGGCGGGCCGGCCGAGGGTGGTGCGGGGAGTCATTCCGGCATGACGGACTGCGGGGCGTGGAGGGAATGGCACCGGCGCTGCGCGCTGGATCTCTGTTCGGAGTGCGCGCGCCGGGAGCTGGCCGGGTTTGCCCTTGCCCGCTTCCGCAAGTACGCGCGCGGTTACGCCGCGCGCACAAACAGCGATGCCGCCGGCATTGCAGGGCTGACGGAGCGCGAAGCCTGGCATCGCTTCGAGACCCATCTGCTTGTCACCAATACCCGCGAAGGCAAAGCTTACAAGGAATGGCTGATGGCACGGGGCCACGGCTCCGACGCCGCCCGGCGCGAACTGATCGAGAGCGGCGCGTCGCTGATCATGCGCGAGGTTGTGAGGGAACACATCCGCACAGAATGCTCGCCGGCGACGGTCGTCTCTTTGGACGCGCCGTTTCCGGGCACGGGAAGCGGAAACGTCCCGTTCGCCGAATTTTTGCCCGGCGGCATCGACCCTTCAGAAACAGCGGCCATAAGGGAAATGGAGAAACTGGCCCGCCGCCACGCGTCAGAAATACTGGCACAAATCGACCGACGCGAGAAGGCGGCGCTGCTGGCGCGGGCTTCAAGAAGATCTTTCGGCGACCCGTCGGTGCGCAAAGCCGCCGGCTGCGGAAAATCCCGGCTGAAGGAAATTTACGGCGAACTGGTTGAAAAGATCGCCGCGAAACTGCGGCTGGAGCATCCCGGCGAAGACCGCGCCGCCTTGTTTCAACTGGCCCTGATGACCCACCGGTCATTGAACGAAATGATTTTTTCAAAAAAAAGAGCGGCCTATCGGCGCGTCAGCTCCTTTAGCAATAGTGAGGACAGGCGCAACACAGGCAAGGCCGCGGCCGCACTATGAAGCAGACAACAAGATGAGCAGACTGCCCGAAATCCGAATTCTGCCCGCTCCGGAGTGGCAGCGTCGGCGCCTTGCGGAGTGGTTGAGCGAGTGGCGTATCGATCGGATATTGCGTGAAGTCGCGGAGGATCGTCAGCCGGCGCCGGAGAAACGCAGAATCGAGGGGAGCGGTCATCGCGCAGAAGAACGCAGTCCCGGCATTCCCGACACGGGCCGGATCATGCTTCTTCGGCCGGATTCCGCCGCCACTTGCCGGCGGCCTGTTTACGTTGCCGTGCTGGCCCGGCCGGACGCCGATTCTTTCATCGTAGCGCCCTATGGGCGTTTCTCCGTACCGGCCACCCCGGGCGAGCTCCTCACCGGCAGGGAGTCGGCGCCGCTGAGGGTGCTTTGCCTGTGGAACGCCGGGCACGTGAAGTCGGGCGTCCTCGCACGAAGCTGGCATGTCGACGGGATGTCGCGAGACGAGCTTCAGGATGCCCTGACGGTGCTGGAATCGGTGCGGTCGGGTGAATTGCCGGAAAAGCTTGTGCCGCGCATCGGCCCGCCCCTGGTCCACCCCGCCGATCCCCGGCACGACTACGAGGCCGAGGAATCCGGCTGGGGAGAGGCCTTCCGGAACGATGCTCCGCCGCTGCCGCGCGACGCCGGCATTACTTACCTGTTCCCCGAGCGCGATCCGTCCAAACTGCCGCGGGCGGCCGAGCCTCGTGACAACTACCAGGACAATTCGCCGTCCACAAACGACGCCTTCTGAATGCGTCCAACCGGCCCCTTTGATGATGTAAGTATTTGCTTACAGGCATCTTGCGTCACATACCCCAAGTGGCCGCGAATTTTTTTCAATTTTTCTCCGGCCGATTCGCCGTTCCTTTCCTTTACTAACTGTGGAGGCAATCAAGTACGGCACGGAGCACGAAACGAGGCGGAAGGCACATAACCTGGAGGTGCACAATGGCAAGGTACAACAGGGTGATTCTGATGGGCAATCTGACGAGGCAACCCCAGCTTCGCAAGATAGATTCGGGAGTGGCGGTGGCCGATCTCGGTCTGGCGACTTCCGAAACTTACAAGAACAGAAACGGCGAACAGGTTGAGACCGTATGTTTCGTCGACGTGGTGGCGTGGGGACGCCAGGCGGAGACTTGCGCCGAATACCTCACCAAGGGATCGCCTGTATTCGTGGAGGGCAAGCTGCAGCTCGATCAGTGGCAGGCTCAGGACGGCGGCAAACGCAGCAAGCTGCGCGTGCGCGCCCTTCGGATTCAATTCCTGGGCCGCCCCAGGAACGCAACCTCCGGCGTTCCAGCGGGGACCTTGGAAGAAGACGGCGAAGAGAACCCGCCGTTCTGAAGCAGCGGGGGTACATTGCAGGGAACGGAAGATCAAGCCGGGGAGAATCATGATGCGGGAAGAGACAAATGTCGAAATGTCCAAAGCGGTCCACACGCTTCGTAACGTCTTCGGGTTTGGAGAGTTTCGGCCAAACCAGGAAAGTATCGTGGAGGCGGTCCTCCGGGGCCGCGACGTTTTCGCCGTAATGCCCACCGGGGGAGGAAAATCGCTGTGCTACCAGCTTCCGGCGCACCTTTTGCCGGGCACATGCGTGGTTATAAGCCCGCTCATTTCGCTGATGAAAGACCAGGTCGATGCGGCGAAGAGCAGGGGACTGCGGGCGGAATACCTGAACAGCTCGCAGACTGTATCGCAGCAGGAAGAGGTGCGCGGCAAGCTGGAATCGGGAGGTTGCGACCTCCTGTACGTGGCGCCCGAGCGTTTTGCATTGCCTGGTTTCGCCGACACGCTGAAGCGCCTGTCGATTTGCCTTTTCGCGATCGACGAGGCCCACTGCATTTCCGACTGGGGGCACGATTTCCGCCCGGACTATCTCGGCCTGGCAAGTATTGTCACGGAGTTCCCCGCCGTGCCGATGGCGGCGTTCACGGCTACCGCCACTCTTGATGTGCAGAAAGACATTATCGCCAAGCTTGGTCTCAGGCGTCCGCTGGTTTTGAGGGCTTCTTTCAATCGGCCCAACCTGATCTATCACGTGATTCGGAAGCATGACCTTGATCGTCAGCTTCTGACCGTCCTGAGCAAATGGCGGGCGCACTCGGGCATAATTTATCGCAGCACGCGCAGCAACGTGGAAGAAACGGCACAATTCCTGTCGAACCATGGAATACCGGCGCTGTCCTACCACGCGGGACTTGAGCCGGGCGTCCGCAAGAAGAACCAGGAAGACTTCATCGGCGGCCGCGTCGGGGTGGTCGTGGCGACCATTGCTTTCGGGATGGGGATCGATAAGCCGGACATACGCTTTGTCATTCACGGCGATCTGCCCAAGAACATTGAAGGGTACTACCAGGAAACCGGCCGTGCCGGCAGGGATGGTCGTCCCGCTCGTTGCATTCTCTATTTCGACTTCGCGGACATTCCCAAGATTCGTTATTTCATCAACAAGATTGAAGACCCGACACACCACCGGATTGCCGCGAGGAAGCTGGATCAGATGGTTGCGTACGGGGCGCGGCGCGGCTGCCGCCGCAGGTACCTTTTGTCCTATTTCGGCGAACGCTATGCGGGTTGGAACTGCGCGGCCTGCGACACATGCACGGGCCAGAAAGGACCCGAGAGGACGGAAAACGCGCGACCGGGTAAACGGCCGGGCCGCAGGCGCATGCCGGCCGGAGCCGCCGGGCGCCCGATGGTTGGAAGATAACCATAACACTCTCTAACCTGATCTATTCATCAACTTCGTCACGAGAATGAGTAGTTTGCGTCAGATGAAGGGCTTATTGGTAAATGCCGGGCGAGGGCGTGCCGGGGCACGTCGAGGTCGGCATTCGACAAGAAGTTCTTCAGATGACGTGAGATACGCATTTGCAGT
>Ga0180436_10000591_pt1 | contig 36929 bp, 42 predicted proteins | sample SS_ome_2_FD_132434 | JGI IMG/M metagenome (GOLD analysis project Ga0180436, IMG submission 132434) | Hypersaline lake sediment archaeal communities from the Salton Sea, California, USA - SS_3_S_2 metaG | ecosystem: Environmental > Aquatic > Non-marine Saline and Alkaline > Hypersaline >... | reverse complement strand
CGACCGCGGCAACGAACTGCGTGTGACCGCGAATCGCGACGTGGCGCGGACGCTGGTCGAGCGGAAAGCTGTGCCTGAGAAGGGCGCATGGGTGGACGTGGCCGGCACGCTGAACATTTCCGGCGGCGGGCGGAAGAAACTGCGCCTCTACACCGCCGATATGTTGACGATCAAAGGTAGAGAGGAGTCGGAATGATCGCCGCCGCGGTTGCGACTGTTCTGGGCACTGCTTTGTCGTCGGTGCTTTCGTGCCTGCCGGGGCTGCACGTCTACAATGTGATGAGTCTGCTGGTCATGGGGGCGCACGCCTTGCGGGCACAGGGGCATGCATTGCCGGCGGAGGTCGTGGTTCCGTTCGCCATCGGTTTGACGGTAGGCTACGCCTTGCTGAGCAACATTCCCTCCGTTCTGCTGGCCGCGCCCGACGAAAGCGCGCTTTTCACCGTGCTACCGGGTCAGAAGTTTCTTATGGCGGGCCGCGGTTACGAGGGAACGCTGATCACGGCCGCGGGCGGACTGGCCGGGCTTTGCGCGCTTGTGTTGATCGTGGGGCCCCTGGCGCCGCGTCTTCTACCGGCAGCCGGGATGGTCTTCCGGCCGCACACCCACTGGATTCTGTGGTGCGTGATCTGTTTCATGCTGATGTCGGAATGGCCCAAGGGCGGAACGCGCGGGCAAGCCGGCCTGCGCCGCTTCAGCGACGGATGGAAAACCACAGGTATGGGCTTGCTCACTTTTGCGCTCTCCGGCCTGCTCGGCTTCCTCTTGTTTTACAGATCTCCCATCCCGATAGAGGCAGCCTTCCAGAACATCATGCCGGCCTTTGTGGGGCTTTTCACGCTTCCCTGGCTGCTTCTGAACGTCGTAAGCCGCGTCGAGGCCCCGCCGCAGTGCGTGCCCGCCGGGAGTATCGGTCTCGATGCGATGACCTTGCTGCGCGGGACGTTCGCCGGATGTCTCGGCGGCGGGTTTGCTGCGTTCTTTCCCGTCATCACCGGCGGCGTCGGCGGCCTGCTGGCGGGACACGCCACGGCAACGCGCGACGACCGGGTCTTTCTCGTCTCGCAGGGCGCGTCGAAGCTGGTCTACTACGTGGCAGGGCTGTTGCTGCTGTTTGTGCCGGGGCTGGGCCTGACACGCGGCGGCGCCGCCTCGATGCTGAAGGGCCTGTTCGTGCCGCGCACGGTGTACGACTACCTGCTGGCGCTGGCCTCGGTGGCCCTGGCGGGAGCGACGGCGTTCCTGCTGGTCGGCCCCCTGACGCGCGCCGTAATCGGTCTCATGCGCCGCTACACTTACCGCCGCATGTCGGCGGCGGCGCTGCTCGCAGTGCTCGCGCTGGTATTCGGCGTAACGGGGTGCATGGGGCTTGCGGTGATGGCGGTCGCCGGGGCAATCGGAATGATTCCCGTGCTTTATGGGTCGCGCCGCATGAACTGCCTGGGCGTGATCCTGTTGCCCATGGCCTGCAACATGTCGGGCGCGGGTCCGACCGTGGCACGCTGGCTGGGATTACTTTGATATGAAGGGCATTTCGCACTTTGCAATCGGGGCGGCGGCGGCGTCCTGTTTTCCGGACGCGGTGGAGGCCGGCGCGGCCGGCAACCCGCTCTATTTCATCCTGGGCGGGGTCTTCGGCCTGCTGCCCGACACGCTGGATTTCAAATTCACCCGCTTCTTCTTCAAACACGATATCGAGGTCTCTCCCGATCCGAATCGTCCGGACCCGCGCGCCATCGCCGGCGCGGTAGCCCATGCCGTCAACCGCGCTTTCGAAACTCGGCGGCCGTTGAGCATTAAGCTGGACACTGTTCGCCTGGGAGCGGACCGCTGGCAGCGTTACGAAGTAATTTTCGACGTTCTCCGGCGGCGTGTGGTTGTGCGCTACGGGCCACAGGTCGATACCGGCGGCACGCCCATCACCGGCACCGGAACCCGCCCGCCGCTCGAAGCCGCCGCACCGCTGGCGTGCGACGTCAGACTGGACTACCTGGCCGTGACGCAGGTCGACATCTTCGACGGCCCGGTTTTCCGGATGACGCCGCTGGAAGACGGAACGGTGGCGCCGGAGTTCATTCCGTGGCATCGTGCCTGGAGCCACAGTTTCACAATCGGCCTGCTCTGCGCCGGCGTCTGCGGCGTAATTTTCGGGCCGCTCGCAGCCATGGTGGCGGCCGCGGCGCTTGCCGGGCACATTCTGACCGACCAGCTCGGCCACATGGGCTGCAATCTTTTCTACCCCTTCTCGAAGAAACGCACACAAGGATCGAGGCTGATGCATGCGGGCCAGTCATGGCCGAACTTTGCGGCGGTATGGATTAGCTGCCTCGTGATTTTCTGGAATCTCTATCGCCGGACCGCCGGCGTCCCGCCGCTCAGCCCGATCAGGCTCGCCGCGTTTGCGCTCGGCCTTCCCGCCCTGTTGCTGAATCTCGCAAGGCGCCTGTGGAGCAAAGTTACGCGGATATCGACCACTCCGGGCTTGTGAGATCTATTTCTCTGCCTTCCCGGGCGCCGGCATACAAGCCCTGCGCAATGGAAGTGTCGACCGCGTATTCCCATGTCTTCGGACTGTAATCCTCGCCGCGCATGGCGCGCAGCATATTGGCGTACGATTGCACGTAACCGTCCGCCGAGACCGGCAGTTCCTCTTCGATCTGCCCGCGGCAGCGGGTCATGATGCGCCAGCTCTTATCATCCCAGCCTACCACGCCTTCTTCGAAGACGAAATGCGTGCCGACGTTGAGCCATTCCGGTTTCGGGTAGTAACCCACTTCCTCGTACAGCATGCATCCGCCCTCGCGGTACTTCACGATCGCCGAGGCGCAGGCTTCGACCTCGTAGTCGCTGACGTGCGACACCGACCCGCATACCGAGACAGGGGTCAGTCCGGGAAGACAGGCCCTCGCGACCGCCAGCCGGTGCAGCCCGACGTTGGCGAACATGCCGCCGCCGCTCATCGCCGGGTCAAGGAACCAGCGCGGCCGTCCCTCGTGAAAGTAGAACCTTTCATTGATAACACTGCCCGTGAAGAAACGCCCCAGGTCGCCGGCCTTGAATTTTTTTCCAGTCAGGACGGGGCCGGCGTAGAAACCGGCCACTTCGGTGACGATCAATTGCCTGCCGTATTCTTCCGCCGCCCTCAGCATCGTTCTGCACTCCTCGACGCTTACGGCCATGGGTTTTTCCACCAATACGTTGCAGCCGGCCTGCATCGCTTCGATGGTGACGCGGCAGTGCAGACCATGCGGAAGACTGACGAGCACGACGTCGGGAGCTTCCGCCAGTAGATCGCGGTAGTCGGTGAAACCTCTGCACCCGAGCTTGTCCGCCATACGGCGAAGCTGATCTTCGGACCTGCGGCATACACTCACCAGCTTGTATTCCGGGTTTTCCTTAATTGCGTTCAGATGGCTGTCGACGATGTTACCGATGCCTATTAGTCCGATTGTAACACTCATGATGCTTCCCATGTCCCCCGCATAAACTTCGAGCAATACGCCGCCACGTGCTCCCTGCGATCCTCGGGCCAGCCGTGCTCGATTACCGTAATCAGGCCGTCATATCCCAGGCGTTTATACCGCCCGAGTATCGCAGGCCAATCTTGAACTCCCGGTGCGTCCGGCAGAGACTGCCCGTCGGACTGCACGAGAATGTTGCGCGTGAAAGGCAGAAAATCGGGAATGCAGCCTATGTAGTCCTGGCCGCGGTTCATCAGGTGCATCGGGTCGTAAAGCAAGCCGTAGTTGGGGTGGCCTACCGCCTGAAGGAACTCCTTTGCGCCGGCAACCGTCTCCATATCTCCTCCAACGTGGTTGTTGGATGCCAGCGCAACGCCGTGCTTCCGGGCCTTCTCCGCCGCGCCGCGCAGCCACGCGCTGTCGGAGCCGACTTTCATGAGACCGCATGCCATGTCGGCGCACAACTCGAGGTAGCTCTCGAAAAACGAGTCACGCGGCTCTCCCTCACGAGGAAGTTTCCGGGCCGTAAGGCAGGTGACGATTAACCCGTTGTCGCGGACAATTCCCAGCAGTTCTTTCCTTTCCCCGCGGGGGGTGGTCTCGTTCACCTGGGTACGCCGCAGTTCGACGCCGTCGTAGCCTGCGGACCTCGCCACGGCGCAGAAGTCCCCGAAACAGATCGACTGCGACGAGTAATCGTTTTCGAACAGGAAGCCGCTCAATGACAATTTCATGCCGACTTCCCTTCAGCAGATCGCCTTGACGGCGCGCAGCCAGGACTGGGCGATCAAGGCGTGGCCGGCAGGCGTGGGATGGACGCCGTCGGGCGCCCAGAAGGCCGGCTCGCGCCGTTCCGCGGCGGCGGCGAAGATCCCGTCGAGCGGCACCAGCACGGCGTCGAACTCCGCAGCCAGTGCGCGGACGACTTCGATGCGGGCATCCAGCTCTTCGCGCCAGGCCAGGCGATCCTCCGGGAACGGCAGCACAAATGGCTCCATCAGGATAAGACGCGCCGACAGCCGGTCGCGCACCGCCGTCAGAATGTTGCGGCAGGAAGCTTCGTAGGCCTCGGTGGAGGTCGGATCGTTGCTGTCGAAGGCGCGCCAGGTGTCGTTGATGCCGATCATAATCGAAACCCAGGCGGGCTCCAACGCAATGCAGTCGCTTTCCCAGCGCTGCTCGAGGTCGGCGGCCCGGTTGCCGCCGATGCCGCGGTTGAGAAAGGTAACGTTAAGCTCCGGGTACAGGGACCCGAACCATCCGGCTGCCATCATGGCGTATCCGCACCCGAGGCTCTCCGGGGTCAGGCGCTCGCGCCCGGCGTCGGTGATGCTGTCTCCCTGAAACAAAACCAAAGCATTCCGTTCAATAATCGGTTCCATTGTGAGATTCCCTTTCCGTGTTGGTCCGGCCTGTATAACGCCTTCCGCACCGTGCCGAAAGCCAAAAAAGCGAACGCGGGCTTGATTCCTCTGCTTCAAACTGGAACGCTGTTCCCGGATTGAGGAGGAATCGACGCACATGCACGATAACAAACGCGACCTCGAGCGCAAATCATCCGCCGTGACGCTTTCCGACATGGAGGTCTTCATTTTCCCCGAGTTGATCTACAGCCTGGTTCTGGCCAACATCATGTCGCCGCGCATCTGGCGCTGGCGAGACGATCCCTGGTTCGACGGGCTGGCGAGGATGAAACCCTACCGCCGCATACTGCGCCTCAAGCAGTACATCATGGACCACTATATCTTCAATCTCGACCTCGACACATGGGGGTTGACAACCAAGCAGAAGGAAATCGAGCGCTTCCGCGGCTTCATCGATGAAGACACGCTGGCACGTTCCAATGCGCTCTTCGGCTACGAGGGCGACAAGTATTATTTCGATATCGACATCCGAACGCACTTCGGCCTCGATAAGTACGAAGGAGACGTCATCCCTTACTGGAAGACCGAAACCGTCGAAGCCATGGACGCCTTCGTTCACAAGCCGGACTACCCGTCCGGCGCGGGAGAGTGCGTGTCGCTGGCAACCTTGTACGCCGCCGCGCTCTTCATTGTGGCGCGCATCCCGCTCAAAGACATCTACCTGATGGCAACGCCTTTGCACTCGCAGAACCTGATCGACGTCGACGACGGGATTCTGACCAACAACCGCCGGCTGGTGACCAAGAATATGTGGTTCAACGGCACGGCGCTCTCGGCTCAGGCCAGGCGCGCGCTCGAGAACGAGCGCGTGACACTCGTGGCGCACGAAACTGGCTGCATACATACCGTCTACAGGCAGGCGACCATCGACCCCTCGATTTACGCCCATTTCTCGGACAGGCTGAGGGGGTTTCTTCGTACGCCGCTGTCCAAGGAAATCCTCGGCAGTTTTCTGCGCCACGACAGGGGCATACAGAAATGCTTTCAGTTCCGTTTGCCGATTCACGGCGTGGATCATTATGCCCCGATGGAGCGCATCTTCGCTTACGAGCACGGCGGGCCATACAACATAACGGACAACACGCGCGACAAGCTGCTGGCCGAGGTCGACATGGAGGAATTCCAGGAGCGCCGCCTGCCCAGCCGCATCGTGCTCAACGATCTCGAGGATTTCGTCTCCGGAAACTCTCCCGACATGCACGATGCCGGCGATGTCGAGGGCCTGAAGCGGGAGTTTGCCAGCGACTGCCTTAGCGCGGACATTGCCATCGAGTCCCTGCGGAAGTTCTGCTGTACGGAACCCAGGCTGCCCGAGGCGCAAGACAAGGAGTTTGTCGGCGGCACGGCGCCCCTGGGGATCGATCCCGACATGTCGCGCGAGGAAATTATCGAACGCGTTGAAAGCATCGGCACGGGCAACGAAGCGGCCGCCATGGCTTTTTACGCCTGCCGCGATCTGAACCGCACGGAGCCCGAGCCGTTCCTTAAAGCGGCTTTCCAGCGCAACCCGGTGGCTGTCCGCGGCGCGCGCGAGATGAGCGCCGAAGAACTGGCTGAGAAGATCGCGGCATTGCCCGGCGAATCCATCTACGACGAGCCGGGTCGGCTGGCCCAACCGGACGAAGTCTGGAACTTCGGGCGCGGAGACGGCGCGGAAAAGGCACTGTTGCTTGCCTCCGTGCTGCACGGCAGGGATAATGATGCTGATATCCGCCTGATCGTGGAGAACAGCGCCGTGACCCTGAAGACGGGCTCTTTCGAACGTCGTTTCAGCTCGTCAAAAGGTCTCAGAAATCAGACCTGGGCGGTTCCGGAATCGTAGAACGATTGCCGCCTGCGGCATTCGTGACACTCCCGGCCCCATTGTCCCTGCCGATAGTCACCGTAAGCCCCATATCCGACGGGGGACCGACAGTCCATACTTTCGTCTTAAGCAGGGCGACAAGTACCGCTATCAGCACAAGCGTTGCCGCGAAGATCGAGATCATCATGTGGTGGCAATAGATCCAGTCGAGCATCGGGTGCATGTATGCCCTTACGAGCCGCTTGCGGCGTTCTTTGGTCAAACGCTCGTCTATAGCGCCGTCCGGCGAAGCCTCGTGCAGGGCCCTCACCATCTCACCGATTTCGGCGGCTTCCTTCTGGCAGGCCGCGCACCTGCGGAGGTGTTCCCTGACCAGGTCGGATCGGCCTTCGCCCAGTTCACGCGCCATGTAATCGAAGAGCAAGGCCTGTATCTCCGCGCAGTTCAACAACTTGCCGTTCGATTCGCTTCCGCTCTTTGAATCGGCTGAGCTCATGCTTCGTTTTCCTTCATCTCTCTGAGCGTGGCCGCCATCTTCTTCATGGCATGGTGAAGGATGTAACCCACATTGGAAACCGTCAATCCGGCGATTTCGGCGATTTCGCGATAAGATTTTTCCTCGTACACTTTCAGGACCACGAGCTGCTGCTCGCGCAGGCTGAGTTCACGCAGCGCTTTTACGGCGCGATGAGCATCTTCGCTGACCCTGAAAGCGTCGCCGCGGTCGGCCGGGGCAAATTCGGGGTGCTCGCGGGCATGACGTTGATGAAGATCGCGCCGGCGGTTCTCCTTACGAAGGTAATCAACCGCTCCGTTGTGCGCCACGCGATACAGCCAGCTCGAGACCTGAGGCGAAGGCTTGAGCTCGTCTTTCCAGCGGCGGAAAAGTTTTATGAAGGTATTCTGAACAACGTCCTGCGCCGCGTCGCGGTCCGTCAGCAGCCGCCCTGCGTATCGCAGCAGCGGGCCTTCGTACTCCGACACCACGGCCTCAAAAGCCTCTATTTTGGCCTGCTTCAGGTCTTTGCGCGAATTGATCATGACCCATCGGATCCGTCACTTTAGAGACGTCCGCCCGCGGGTGCATATTAGTCCTTGCCGTCGTCTATAGCTTGATGCTGAAGGCCGAAAAGGCCTTGATCTCACGGCTGATTGCGTCAATCAACTCAGGCGACGGCATCCTGTTGATGCGCATAATGGCAAGCGAGCGGTTTGTCTTTGAATCGTGCGGGTTGCGCATGTCGGCGATGTTGATTCCCGCTGCGGCCAGGCGGACGCCGATCGCCCCGATCACGCCGGGACGGTCTTCATAGAGGAAAAAGACCGTGTGTCCCCTCGGCTCGAAATATAGTTTATCGAACTCGTTTATCCTCGAGACCATGAGATTGCCTTCCGCAACGGTTCCGCGCACGCTGAGCCGGCGGAGATTGTCGGCATCCACCTGCGAGGTGAGATCAACGGTGATCGATTCCCCGTAGCGTTTGGACGCATCGGCTGCGCGGTTGACATAATCGATCCCCATCTCGCTCAGGTAACGTCGCGCGGCCTGGTAGTCCATGGAGCGGTCGAAGTCGTCCCAGATGCCGGCGACGACGGGCACGAGCAGCCAGTCGGCAAAACCCTCCAGCTCGCCGTAAAAACTGGTCTCGATTTGCTTGAGCGGGGCCTGGCGCCCAACCAGGCAGCGCGCAAGACGCGCCAGCGTGTTGGCAAGTTCGCAGTAGGTTTCGTCCAGTCCTTCGGGAATATCGCGGTTAACGATGTAACTCGTGACGCCGCGTTCGTCAAATTCGATCAACTGCACGGCGGCCCTGCGCGCGGCGTTGAAGTTCGCTTCGAACGTGCTGGCCCCAAGGTGCGGGAGCATGATATCGGCGATATCCTGAACGGTCTTCGCGCCTTCGGCGTCCCTGGAATATACGTCGTTCAGAAAACGAATCCCCTTATCCGCGCGCGCCGCGCGCACGGCGTCCTCGTCAACGATGCCGGCACGCGCGCAGTTGATGATCGTAGCCCCTTCCTTTATCGAGGACAGAAGACGGGTTCCCACCATCTTCCGCGTCTCGTCGTTTTCCGGAATGTGCAGCGTAATATAGTCGGAGCGGGCGAAGAGTGTCTCGATATCGACGAGTTCGACGTTCATCTCGGCCGCCTTCTCGCCGGAAATGACAGGGTCGAAGCCGAGCAGCGTCACATCGAACCCCGACAGGCGTTTCGCGACGAGACGCCCGATGTTTCCCAGCCCGACGATCCCCACCGCCTTGCCGGCAAGTTCCCTCCCCATGAATTTCTTCTTTTCCCATTTTCCGGAACGCGCCGAAGCGTCGGCCGCGACGATATGCCTGGCGTCGGCCAGAATCATCGCGATGACCTCTTCGGCCACGGCATTGGCGTTGGCGCCGGGGGTGTTCATGACGTCGACGCCCCTTTTGCGGGCGTACCTGGTGTCGATCGTGTTTACCCCGGCGCCGGCCCGGATGATGACCTTGAGCTTGGGAAGGGCGTCGATTATTCCCGGGGTGACCTTTTCGCTGCGCACGATCAGCGCGTAAGCATCGGGGTGACCGGCGGCCATTTCGGCCGGCGCGGCGGCATCGTCCTGGACCACTTCGTAGTTGCCGTTCTCCAGCAGGGCAGTCCGGCAGACGGCATCCAGCTTCGTCGGGATCAGAACCTTCTTCATGATCGGCGTCCTTTTCCGTTTTTCGATCGGCTTTGCGGGCCCGTGGTTGCCCGTTCGCAACCACGGACCAACGTAGCCTGCCGGTTGCGCCGAATCAAGGCTTGACCGTGTTTGCGGCCCCCGATACCGTATCGTGTCATGCAAAGGTTCTTCCTGTTGTTGCTGGGGTTGATGATTCTTTGCGGTTCCGCTCCGCATGCCGCGGGCGCTATTGAAGACGACTTCGAGCAGGAGTTCGAGGAGCTGCCGCAGAGGAAGCGCCCGAGTCTCTGGCACCGTCCCGCCAAGGACTCGCCCGCCGAACAACTGGCCTATGCCGAGAAGCTGCGCTCGGAGGGCGCCGCGCGCAAGGCTTTGCGACAGTACAGGGCGCTGGTGCACAAGTGGCACGACGCGCCGGAAGCCGTAACGGCGCAGTTCCGCTATGCCGCCTTGCTGGACGAACGGGAACGCTACCGGCAGGCTTTTGACGAATACCAGTACCTGGTCGACAACGCTGCTCAGAACTTCGACTACGAGGACGTTCTCGAACGGCAGTTCCGGATCGCAAATCACATCCGCACGGTGCGGCACGGCCGTCTGCCGGGTTTACGCGGATTTGCCACTCCGGAACGGGCCTTGCCGCTCTTCGAGCAGATCGTTGCAAATGCCCCCAACTGGGACCGCGCCGCGGAATGTCAGTTCTTTATCGGCCTGATTCACGAAGGAGAAGAATCTTACGACCTCGCTGCGGCGGCGTACGAAAAGGTGCAACTGCGTTACCGCGACAGTGATTTCGCGCCGACGGCGGCTTTCAGAAGGGCGGACTGCCTGAGGCGTATTGCCGACAAATATCCGCGCGACGAGGAGAGCACCAAACGCGCCCTGTCAGCGCTTTCGGGATTCATTCTCGACTATCCGGCCAGTCCCGACGCCGAGCGGGCGCGCCAGCAGCGCGACGCTTTGAAGGAGAGGCTGGCCGAGATGTGCTTCGAACGGGCGGTTTTCTACGATCGAACGGCGGGCCGGCCGGAGTCGGCGGTTATTGCCTATACCGATTTCCTGAGCAAGTTTCCAACGTCACATCGCAAAGCGGAAGCCGAAGCCCGGCTTTCCGCGCTGAAGAAGGAAGTTGAGAATGAGGAAAAATGATCATCGGTTCGGTTTCGCGGCTCTCGCTGCCTGTGCCGCGGCGTTAGGCGTCCTGTGCGCGGGATGCGCGGGTTATCGTCTGGGTTCGACCCCCCCTCCCGGCATCAAGACGCTGTATGTGCCGGCCTTCGTCAACCGCACGGGCGAGCCGGACGTCGACACCGTTGCAACGAGAGCCGTGATCCAGGAGATTCAAAGGGATGGAACACTGGGTCTTTCGGATGCCGCCAACGCGGACGCTCATCTGTATGTAACGGTCACGGATTACAATCTGGAGCCGTTGCGCTATGACGCGAACCGTGCCAAGACCACGCGCGAGTACCGTCTGCTGCTGACCGCCGAAGCGGAATTCAGGCGCCGCGACCCCGAGGAAGTGCTGGCCAAGAGGAAACTCCGCGGAGACGCGACTTTCGAACTGGTGGGCAATCTCGCCACCGCCAAGATCGAGGCTCTGCCCAGAGCCGCCGAGGATCTGGCCCACGACATCGTCGAAATGCTGGTGGAATACTGGTAGGATCCGCCGCGAATGTGCGGAAATGCCTCCGGAAACGAGGATCAGCCCAGGCGCATCGCGGCTCTTGACTTGCGGCGCGCGGCGTTATTCTTCTTGAGCGTGCCCTTCTTGACCGCCTTGTCCAGAACGGAGCAGTAGGTCTTGAAAGCGGACATGGCTTTGGCCTGGTCGCCCGCCGCCGCCGCTTCCATTACCGCCCGCCGGGCACTCGTGATCCGCGTCTTGACGGCACGGTTTTCCACACGCCGCTTCTCGGAAGTCCGCATGCGCTTCTTGGCACTCTTGATATTCGGCATATTCTCCTCGTACGTTACTTTTCCCCGATTGAACAAAATGCCGCGATATCATAGCTTTGCGGGCGAACGGGTCAACCAAAAAGCCAGGCAACGGCAAAAAGGGCGTGGAGGTTGGAATGAGATTTCTGCGATTCCTCGCAGGTGTGCTTTTCCTCCCCTTCTGCGCGGCGGTATCGATCACGGCGGCGGAGCTTGTGGCGGATCTGCAACCCGGGAGCGTGTCGGCGATCCCGCCGGCCGCCTGGTCCCTGGGATGCGGATACCTCTTGTGGCTGGCGATCTACTTTACGTTGCCCCGGCCCGCGCGCAGCTACGTGCTGGCGCATGAGCTAACCCACGCTCTGTGGGGCTGGCTGATGGGCGCGGAGGTTATGAGGATGCGCGTTTCCGGGGCGAGCGGCAGCGTTACGCTTTCGAAGAGCAACCTTCTGATCGCGCTGGCGCCCTATTTCTTTCCTCTCTACACCGTTATGGTCATTGCCGCATACTACCTGCTTTCGTTATTCGTGGAGGTCGAAAGCTATAACCTGATATGGCTGGCGCTCGTGGGTTTCACCTGGGGATTCCACTTCACCTTCACCGTGGCAACGCTTATGCAGCGTCAAACCGACATAAGGGAATACGGGCACCTTTTCTCGTATACCGTAATATACATCTTCAACGTTCTGGGAATATGCCTGTGGATCGTGCTCGTTTCGCCGGTCACAATGGGCCGACTGGGTCACCTTCTGAAGAACAACGTGCTTGAGACGGGCAACTTTTGCGTGGAGCGGGCCAGCCGGATCAGGAACCAAGCGGCGCCGTTCGTAGACCGGAAAACTACGAAGGAACGGCAATAAATCGTCGGCTACGGCGTTGTACTTAGTACACGGTTTCATAAATGGTGATGTATGACACCGTATTTATGAAATCGTGTACTTAGCGGGCCGAACTTCCGTCGGCGGGGCCCAGGGACGGCAAATCATGCAAGGCACCGACAAGGAACTTCTGGCCCTGTACGGACGAGGCCGGACTGAAGCGCTTGAAGCACTCGTGGAAAGGCACAAGTCGGCCCTGTTCGGGTTCATTGTCAACATGACGGAAGGCAGGGATGATGCCGACGACATCTTTCAGGAGGTGTGGTTCAAAGCCATCCGCAAGCTGGGCAGTTACCGGCACCGCAATTTCCGGGGATGGCTGGTCAGGATTGCCCACAACGTCATAATAGACCGGGCCAGGCGGCGCAAACCGGAGGTCAGCCTCGATTTTGAGGACGACAGCGGCCGGCCGGTCATGGAAGCCGTTGCCGGCGGCAACCGCGACCCGGCATCGGGGATGGCAGCCTCCGAACTGGGCAGGCGCATTACCCGCGCCGTGGCCACACTGCCGGAAGAGCAGAAGGAAGTCTTTCTGATGCGAGTGCGCATGGAGTTGCCCTTCCGCGAAATCGCGCGCATTCAGAGGGTGTCGGTGAATACGGCGCTGGCGAGGATGCAATATGCGCTGGCCAAGCTGAGACCCCTTTTGGAAGACGAATATGCACAAGTAAAAGGGTGATACGGCAATGAACTGCGACAGAATGCAAAAACTGATACTGCTTTGCGCGAGCGGCGAGTTGTCTCCGGCCCGGCGGTCGGAATTGGAGAGGCATCTTGCCGGGTGCCCGGCGTGCCGGCAATACGGCGATTGCGCGGCCGACGTAACGCGGCGCGCGCGGGAGGAGCTCGCGTCCCCGCTGCCCGGCGGACAGGTCATGGCCGCCATCCGGGCCGAGGCCCGCAAACGGACGCCGGCCGGGCGTGTTATTCTATTGCGGCAGCCCGTGGCCGCGGCCCTTGCCTGTGCCGCCTGCCTGGCGTTGGTCCTGGGCGCATGGCTGCATTTCACGGACGGCGGGCCGGACTCCCGCACGGGCGGCACACGAGCAATCGTAGCCCTCGTCTGCACGGATGTTCTGGAACAGCAAGACGCCGGCGACGTTGAAGCAGAAGACGAAGCCCTGCACGCCCTGGCCAGAGACCTCCTGATCATGGAGGGTCTATCCGTGGAAGATGCGGCCGACATGGAGATGCTGTGGGATTCGTCTACGGAAGACGCGGAGCCTTCTTCCACAGGGATTCGAGATCGTAATACTCCCGAGCTTCCGGCGAAAGGATATGTATGACCAGGTCCACGTAGTCGACGACCATCCAGCCGCACTCCGGCACGCCTGCTTTCCGGAAACATTTCACGCCCAGCGCTCTCAGTCCCTGCAACACCTCGTTGAAGAGCGCCTTCAGATGAGGGGGGCTGGATCCGGTAACGATCAGAAAGAAATCCGTGACGCTTGACTGCCCCCGCACATCCAGCAGAACCGGGTCCCGGCCCTGCTTCCCGTCAAGTATGGCGCGCGCTTCTCTTGCTATTTCAAGCGTCTCGATCGCCGTTGTCCCTCCCGGCGGCTCTACCCGCGGTAGAGCCCGTGCTCCGCGATGTACATCTCCACCTCCGGAGGCACAAGGTAGCGAATGCTCATGCCCTCGGCAACCCTGTAACGGATTTCCCTCGACGAAATGTCGACCCGCCGGCCGGGGCGGGCATCCCTGAGCAGCCGCTCCGGCCAGGGCGGACGCAGGCGAAGGTCTTCCGCCTTCAATGAATCAGGTTCCAGACCAGGGCGGCCGAATGTCACGAAACGGCACATGTCCAGCAACCGGTAAACGTCGCGCCACTGATGCAGCTCGGCCAGCATGTCCGACCCCAGAATAAAGAACCATTCGACGCCGGGATTCTCCCGCTTGAGTTCTCTGACGGTATCGACCGCATAGGAGACGCCGCCCCGCGCGATCTCGGCATCCGAGACCTCGAGCAGCAGGCTGGATTCCACGGCCGCCTTAAGCATGGCCAGCCGGTGTTCCGAAGCCGCAAGGTCCGGAACGCTCTTATGCGGCGGCGCCGCGCAGGGAATCAACAGCACCCTGGACAGCTCATAGGCCTCGGCGGCCGCCTCGGCAAGCAGCAGATGTCCCAGGTGCACCGGGTTGAAGGTGCCGCCCAGAATACCCGTCCTGGATGGTTGCGTACCGTTCATCCTCATGACCCCATAACTGCCGTCGCGACAATCCTCTCAGCCGGTTCCTGAATGATTATTCATCTAATTCTGGAAATCACAAGAGGTTTTCGCTATACAGTAGATTCGCTCGCCTCGAGCCGCGGATTGCCTGCGAAAAAGCCATGGACGAGGGCAGAAGAAAACTCAGGCGCTTCAGGCTGGTATGCTCGCTGCCGGTCATAGACCGGGACAGCGGCGAGCAAATCGGCATGCTCGAAGATATCACCGTGGAGGGTCTGCGTCTCAAAGGTCCCAATTTGTTGCAGACAGGCCGCACCTTTCATGTTACCCTCCAGTTGCCTGTGGAGATCGAGCGCCGTACGGGAATCGAATTGAACGCGCACTGCGTATGGTCCTCCGAATCCGGGACGCCCGGCCTCTACGAGGCCGGGTTCTCTTTCGTAAACCCGTCGTGGGAAGCGACCGAGATTATCGACAAACTGATAGTGAGTTTTAAGAGATAATCGTTTTCTGGGGGTCAAGGCCGTGAAAAAAAGGGGACTGCTCGGGCACATGGTGCTGGGAGTGCTGTTGGCGACTCCCGTGCTGGCTCGCCTCGGAGAGAGCATGGCGGAGTGCCACAAGCGTTACGGCCGTCCGTTCTCCACGAGGACGCGCGGCAACGAGGCCGTGTGCCGCTACCGTAAGGGCGATTATGACGTCAGGATTGTATTTGCCGGCGGCCGTGCGGCGGAGGTTTACTACAACCGGACGGCGGGCGTACGACTGAGCCAACGCGAGCTCGACCTGTTTCTCAAAGTCAACGCGTCGACTTCGAAATGGACCAAGGTGGACCAGCTCGCGGAGTGGCGGGCGGCGAACGAGGGAAAAGAAGACGATGAAATCCGCCAGGCGGAGCTCATGCAAGATATGGCCACCTTCTTTCTGTGGTCGCGCGACGATGCGAAAGCGGAAGCGTCTTACGATCGCGAGCAGGGCATACTGCTGATCTGCGACGCTCAAAGACTCGTCGAAGAAGAGGAAGTCTCGAAGGAAGAAGTTAAACCAGAGGATCTTGACAACCCGTTGGGGTTCTGAGGCAACGGCCACGGTTCGATCGGTCGCCCGGACATGCCCATCCGACACGACATTCACGGCAAATCTCCTTCCCTGAAAGGTGCGGAAGCCTGGTTTCTGAAGACCGCCGAAGATGCGGTCTGCGGAGAGCTGACGCTTGGCACGCTGGCCGAGTGGGCCGAAACCGGCCGGATTCTTGCCGATCACCAAATCTCGCGCAACGGAGAGACATGGGTCAAGGCCGCTACCGTACCGGAACTGAAGATGGACTGGTATGCCACGCTGAAGAGCGGGGCTACTCACGGGCCGGTCAATCTTCTGGCGTTGCCCGACATGTACCGCCGCGGCATGATCGACGCCACTGCCGTCTTGCGCAACAAGCTTACCAACCGGGAGATACCGGCGGCCGCGATTCTGCGCGGTATGCGCGATCCCGCCAAGGCCCCGCGCCATCGCCCGCCTGCGCGCAGGATTGAGCCGCGTCCCGCTACGGTCAATGAACCGTCCGAGGCGGACACGGTTGACACGCCGATTGTTGCGACACCTCTGCCCGGTGTCAGGCTGAAAGGCAGCGCGCCGCCCGTCCTCGCCGCAAGCCCGAAAAGAACAGGCCCATCCTTACCCGCTGCCGGCACGGCGCCGGCGGCAGGCCGCGCCGCCGCGCCGCCTCCTCCCCCCCGGGCCGATGCCGTCAAACGGCTCGAACGAGAAGTAGAGCGGCTTAAGAAGGAGTTGCGCGAGAACAAGGACCGTACCGACGAACTGCTGAAGCAACTGGCCGACGAAACTGCCCTGCACGAGCAGCTCAGGGCCAGACACGCGAAAACCGTCAGTGAGATGGAAGCCGGACTGGAAGAAAAGAGCAGGCAAAGCGCGGCGGCCGTTGAGGAGCTGGCAGCATTGAAAAAGCGCTGCGCCGCGTTGGAAGCCGCAAACGATCGTTCGAGGGAACCGGCGGACGGCGGTTGGCATCTTCGTCTCCAGGACGGCAAACTCTTCGGCCCGGTGTCGGAAGGCGAGTTGTACGCCTGGGCGGCGGATTGCCGGATCGGCCCCGGGCAACAGGTTTCGCGCGATCGCAAACAGTGGCAGCCGGTTGAATCGATTCCGGAACTCCGGATGCAGTGGCACGTCAGGCTCGTCAACGGCGCGCTTTACGGCCCGCTGAACGCCTTCGCCGTTCCTCATCTCGTTCGCGAGGGTGTCGCAGTCGCCGACGCGCCCCTGACAAATTGTGAGGGCGGCGCGGAGCAGCCGCTCGCGGACGCGCTTGTCAGCGAAGCCGCGGCCGTCAGGAAGCGCGCCGCGGAACGCATCGAAGAATGCCGGCGGCAGGCAGCCTCGCCTTCGTCCTCACCTCCCAGAACCATCCGCAACCGTCTCCACGGGAATGGAAACCAGTGACCATCTCGGCCCACCGGGAAGTGACGGTATCCTCGAATTGAAACTCTCGAAAGACCAAACGACTCGCTACGCCAGGACGATCGCGCTGCCCGAAGTCGGCGTCGAGGGCCAGGAGAGGCTCTGCCGCGGCAAGGTGCTGATTGTAGGCGCCGGCGGACTAGGCTCTGCCTCGGCAGTATACCTTGCCGCCTCGGGAGTCGGCACAATCGGCATCGTCGATTCGGATTGTGTGACGCTCGACAACCTGCAGCGCCAGGTGCTTCACCGCACGGCCGATATCGGCCGCCTAAAGACGGAATCCGCGCGAGACACACTGAACGCGTTGAATCCCGAAATAACCGTAACCGTTTACCCTTGTCGCTTAACGCCGGAAAATGCGATGGAACTGATTGGACGCCACGATTTCACGATCGACGCCACCGACAATTTCGCCTCCAAGTTCCTGCTGGCCGATACGTGTCATTTCGTGTCGCGGCCTTATTCGCACGCCGGTGTGCAGGGATGGTCGGGACAGACCATCACGGTCCTGCCCGGTCGTACGGCCTGCTGCCGCTGCATCTTCGATGCGCCGCAGCCGGAAAGGGACCCTTCTCTGCCGCCCGCCGGAATAATCGGCGTTGTCCCCGGCATACTCGGATCCGTTCAGGCCGCCGAAGCCGTCAAGTTCCTGCTCGGTACCGGCGCGCTGCTCACGGACGCGCTCTTGCTCTTCGACGCGCTGAACACAAGATTCCGCCGCGTCGCCGTCCGCCGCAACCCGGCCTGCCCGCTCTGCGGCATGGAACCCTCGCTCTTCCCGGTAAACCGGCCCCGGTCATCAGGGAAAACCTGATGCCCCTATCAGGGAAAACCTGATAGTAAAATCAGGGCGAACCCTGATAGACAGATTCGGTCGCAATGTCCTACTATTCCACCTGAATCGCCCACGGCCCGCTCTATTGTGGGGCACGGTGGAAGACCTGGCGGCGGTGGGGCGCAAGAAGATTTTCATTGTGCAGTGGAATGCGGCTACGGCCGCGCAACTGTCCAGTGATGGGGGCGCGAAGAATGAAAATGAGACAGGGGATCAAACCGGAGGATATAGTCGGTCTGGTAGGCGTTGGACTGATTCTGGCGGGCATTCTGCTGCTGGCATTCGCCGGCGTAGCGGCCAGGAATGTGTCGCGCCCCGTCCCAAGATTGCCTGCGAGATCCATTACTCTGGGGCCCGGACACGCCGACTGAAAATCCTGCCCGGCGCCGACCTCCGGTTCTTGACAGCAATGCCGATTCCGCCCAAGAATGCTTCGCAAATACGAGGGGCGGAATTCCAGTGAAGTCCGGCGAAGGCAAACAGATAAGGCGTGTCACCTGGATCGGTCTCGGTCTCAATGTTCTGCTGTGTGTGCTTAAGTTCTTTGCCGGAATCGTCGGTCGCAGCCAGACCATCGTAGCCGACGCCGTACACAGCCTGTCGGACACAGTTACCGACGTCGCGGTTCTGGTGGGATCGCATTTCTGGACGCAGCCGGCGGACCCGGATCACCCTTACGGTCATCGCCGTATAGAATCTCTCGTCACCTTGTTCATCGGCCTCGCATTGGTTGGAACGGCCGTCGGGCTTGGCTGGCGCGCGGTGGCAAGCATACGCCGTGAGCATCCTGCACCGCCCGGCTGGATAGCATTCTACGCCGCGTTGATATCGATCGTGTCGAAAGAATGGCTTTATCGCTGGACCGTAAAGGAGGGCAGACGCCTGGACAGCCTGTCGCTACAGGCCAACGCGTGGCATCACAGGTCGGATGCGTTCAGTTCCATTCCCGCCCTGATTGCCGTGTCGGGAGCCCTGCTGCTGCCGGCATGGCCGTTTCTCGATCACGCCGGCGCCCTCATTGTTTCGGCTTTCATCATGCATGCGGCTTTCAAGATCATGTCCCCCCGCGTCTCCGAAATACTCGAGAGCGGAGCTCCGAGCCGGGTCCGTCAGCGAATTGCCGAGATTGCCGGTGCAGTAGAAGGAGTCAGGGAAGTACACCGCCTGAGAAGCCGCTACGTCAGTTCGCACCTGCACGTGGACCTGCACGTTCTGGTCGACCCCGACATGAGCGTCAAGGCGGCGCACGACATCGCCACGGAGGTCAGCCGCCGCATCGTCAGGGATGCGCCGCCCGTGCTGGACGTCGTCGTTCATATCGAGCCGATTCCGCGGGACTGAAACGCCGCGCGGCTCTACACGTCCGGCTCCTCGTCCTCGGGTTCGTCCGGGGGCGCCTCATAAGTCGGCGGAACCTGGGGTTTTCGCCTGAACCGTCCGGCTCGCTCGGCGGCCAGTCCGGCGTATCTGCGAGCGCCGCTTGCCGCGGCCGCCGCTCCCCTGCCGACCGTTCTGCCCGCTTGCCCGGCGGCCGAGGCGGCGACACGGGCCGCGGCCCTGCCGGCCGCCGCGGCGCCGCCGGCGCCGGTCCGCGCCGCATTCCACAGGGCATCCCCGACCCACGATCCCGCGCTGACCGCCCCCCTGCCGGCAACCGTCACGGGGCGGCGAACAAATGTGTCCATGACTTCCGCGGTTTCATCCAGCGCCGTCGCCAGGCCATCCCTGATACGCACCAGCAGCTCCGGCCTCGATACGTCGACGGGTAATTGGGATTCTACCGGCTTCCTGATCTTGGAGAACAGGTCGGTCGTCGCTATATCCTTCAGGTCCACCGCAAAATCCTTCAGTTTCCGCCGCACCGTCTCCTCCGCTTCAGCCTGGCGCCAACCGCGAAAAGCACGGCAGCGCCCGATCGCCGCGTGGCCGGCGACCGACGTCAGGAGACCTGCGCCGACGCCCTGCGCAACGTCGTCGGCAAACCGCCCCATGAACGGCAGCACACCGGTAGCCATGTTCTGCAGAAGACGGCTGCCGTAATTCAGAAAGTTCACCGTGGCTACGATGGCGGCGACGTCCCGCATGATTGCGAACTGCTCCCCCAGGCGCGGACGGCTTTCGTAAATACGCGTGAGACGCCCGACCATTGCCGTATTGCGGTACATAACCACCAGCAGGTCCGCGGAACGCCACGGACTGAGGGTCACCGCCAGCATCACGTCGCGCACACACGCGCGCACTTCTTTTTCCGCAAACCCGTCAAGCGTTGCCATGGCCGGTTCGACAACGTCGATTTCCGTGGATGCGACGGCCTGTGCCAGCACTTCGCGCCCCGGCCTGGCGGCGGCCAGTTCCAGCAGCCGTTGTGCTTCGCTTTGCAGCCCTTCGCGTTGTCTCTCCGGCAGAAGATCGTTGCGCGCCAGGCGTAACATCACGCGGCGCAAGTAACGCAGGTAGCGTCGCAGGGCGCCCTCTCCGGCCGTTTCCGGGGCCTCCCGCGGCGGCGGCGTCAGAACCGTGCGCCAGCGATAGACAGCCAGTCGATAGTACACCAGCAGGCCCGCCAGCCCAAGAATCAGCAGCCAGGCAAAAAGCGCTCCCAACACCGGGTGCAGGCCGTTCAAAGCCTGATACGCCCTGATCAGTTCCACAACCGCGAAGAGCGAAAGCGCCACACCGACGGCAATCGCCGCTCTGCGCACCATGGTCCAGAATTGCGCCAGCATCGGCTCCTCCTTTCCGATTCGAGCAATCACATCGCCGCGCTCGCCATCTGATATAGCCAAGGAACAGCGCGGTCAACACTAAAGGCAAGGGCGGCATTACGGCCGCGTGAAAATGGCCGATTGACACGAGGTCCTCTTCCGGCGATTAATAAAGGGAACCATGCCGGACACTGTAAGAATCAATGCTCTCGGCCGATACGAAGGTCATGAGGTCGGGATACAGGGATGGCTCTACGGCAAGCGCAGCGGCGGCAAGATCCTTTTTCTGCAGGTGCGGGACGGATCCGGAAGCTGCCAGTGCGTCGTCGAGGCGGCGCGCCACGATGCCTTCGCGGCGGCGCAGCGGCTTGCCAATGAATCGTCCCTGCTTCTCGGCGGCTCGGTTCGCCGGGACGAAAGGGCGGCGGGAGGATTCGAAATCCTCGTCAACCATATCGAGGTAATCCAAGCCGCCGACGACTATCCCATCTCGCGCAAGTCTCACGGCATAGACTTTCTCATGTCGAAACGCCATCTGTGGCTGCGCTCCCGGCGGCCCGGGGCCGTCCTGCGCATCAGGCACACACTGGTCAAGGCCGTGCGGGATTTTTTCGATGAACGCGGATTTGTTCTCGTCGACACGCCCATCATCACGACAGGCGCCGGCGAAGACATCCAAAGCCTCTTTCCCGTCGAATATTTCGACCGCCGGGCGTTCCTTTCCCAGACGGGCCAGCTACACGTCGAGAGCGCCTGCATGGCCTTCGGCCGCGTCTACTGTTTCGGACCGACTTTCCGCGCCGAAAGATCCAAGACCCGGCGCCATCTTGCCGAATTCTGGATGGTCGAGCCGGAAATCGCGTTCGCCGAACTGGACGACATCATCGAATTGGCCGAAGAGTTCGTCCGCTGCCTGGTTCAGGCTGTATTGTCGCGCCACGAAGACGATCTGCGTCTGCTGGACCGCGACATCGCCGCGCTGCAAAACGCCGTCGCAAGCCCTTTCGCCAGGATTACCTATGGTGAGGCGGTCGAAAGGCTGCGCAGCGAGGAAACCCGCCGGAGACTAGAGGCCCGCTTCCAGCGCGACCGTCGGCGTCTGCAATCCATGATCGACGACCTGGCCGATGTCGAGAAGAGAATGACGGCAGCCGTGAAACCGTGGCAGAAGGAAAAGCTGAAGAGCGACCTTCGTGAGCTCCGCGAGAAAATACACGATCTGGAGCGGGATGTTGCCGACCAGCCGGCGCATCTCGCCTCGGCCCAATCGTTCGAATGGGGCGGCGACCTCGGAGGCAGCGACGAGACCATTCTCTGCGAGCAGTTCGAGACACCGGTTTTCGTAACCGACTATCCCGCGCGCGTAAAGGCATTCTACATGAAAAAGCATCCGCATGACCCGCGGCTGGTGCGCAACATGGACCTTCTGGCCCCGGAGGGATACGGCGAAATCATAGGCGGCAGCCAGCGGGAAGACGATCTGGAAGCGCTGACGAATGCCATGCGGGAAAAGGGACTGGACCCGCGAGACTACGACTGGTACCTGGACCTGCGGCGCTACGGCAGTGTGCCGCACGGCGGATTCGGATTGGGCATAGAGCGCGCGCTCTCCTGGATCTGCGGGCTGAAACACGTGCGCGAGACGATCCCCTTCCCGCGCACCATGAGCCGTCTGGAGCCTTAATGGGCCTCGACCGCCTTCAGCCCGCCGGCGGGCCTGTTGTTCTCGTCAAGCACCAGCACCAGCGGAGCATGATGGGCAAGTTCATCTTCGGAGACGAGCGCGAATGTGAAGACGATCAGCCGGTCGCCGACCGATCCCATGTGCACGGTCGCGCCGTTCAGGCCGATTACGCCGGACCCCCTTTCGCCGGGGATGGCATAGGTTTCGAAGCGGTTGCCGTTCTCGACATTGGCAATCAGAATCTTCTCATAGGGCACAATCTTGACCGCGTCCATCAGGTCGAGATCGATCTCCAGGCTGCCTTCGTAGTCCTGTCGCGCACTGGTGACCCTGGCCCCGTGAAGCTTGGCTTTCAGCATGATCGAATACATTTGACAACCTCCGATGACAGGGTAACCGCTACAGCGCGGCCTAACAAGCGAAATGCTCCGGCATGGAAAGTAGATTCTTGCAGACGGACGGGCCGAACTGGTTAGATGGTCCCGCAAATCGGAAGGAGGGAGTCTTGAGTAAACAACGAATGTTCGCAATCGATCTCGGGGCCTCGGGCGGCAAGTGCTTCGCGGGAACGTTCGAAGACGGCGGTTTCAGCATGCAGGAGGTGCATCGTTTCTCTCACGAGGGCACATCGTTCTTTATTCCCGACAGGAACGGCGCGGTTGTCGAAAGGGCTCACTGGGACGACGTTCTGCTGTACAGAAATATTGTCAACGCGCTTCAGATTCACGCCCGCGAGGTTTCGGACCATATCGATTCCATCGGCATCGATTCATGGGGGGCCGACGGCCATTTCATGAACGAAGACGGGGAGATGCTGGGCAAGATTTATTGCTATCGCGACCATCATCTCGACGACATGATAGAACAGGTGAAAGCCCGTCTGGACCCTCGCCGCATTTACGAGATCACCGGCATTCACTTTCAACCTTTCAACGTAAGCAACCAGTTGTACTGGTTTGTCAAGAACCGGCGCGACCTGCTGCGGCCCGGCTGCTTCTACCTGCCGGTTCCCACCGTCTTCTATTATTACCTGGGCGGCGTGCGCAAGGTGGATTCGTCCTGGGCGAGCGTCACGCAGTTGATGGATGCCCGCGAGAGAAAGTGGAGCGACGAGATCCTTGCGGCGCTGGACATTCCCGCGAGCGTGCTGCCCGAGATCGTCGATCCCGGGGCGGTTTTAGGCAGGCTGCACGAGCAGGTGGCGTCTCTTGCGGGAGTGAACCGCGCCAGGCTGATTGCCGCGGCGGCTCACGATACGGCCAGCGCTTTTGCCGCGGCGCCGGTGGAGACGCCGGAGGATGCTCTCATAATCAGCTCGGGCACGTGGTCGCTGGTCGGCAAACTCGTGCCGCGGCCCGTCACTACGGATGCGGCCATGGAATTCAACATCAGCAACGAAGGAGGCATCGGCAACACGCGCTTGCTGATGAACTGCATGGGCACCTGGCCGATTCAGGAACTGCGGCGCGCCTGGGCCGTTGCCGACGGCAGGGAAATGCCTCACGGCGAGTTGTCCGAACTTGCCCGCAATGCTCCGCCCTTCGAGGCGCTGATCGATCCGGATGACGGTGGTTTCTACAATCCGCCGGACATGGAAGCCGCCATTGCCGGCTACTGTGAGCGCAGCGGACAGCCCGTGCCCGGCACTCGCGGTGCGTTTGCCCGCGCCGTCTTCGAGAGCCTGGCCCTGAAGTACCGCCTGGTCAACGAACGCATCTGCGGCGTGTGCGGAAGCACCAGCAAGGTGGTCAACATCGTGGGAGGCGGCTGCAAGAACGAGATGCTCAACCAGTTTACGGCCGACGCGCTGGGGCTGCCCGTACTGGCGGGCCCGGAAGAGGCCACGGCGGTCGGCAACTTCATCGTTCAGGCACGGGGGCTGGGGTTGATAGAATCGATTCGCGAAGCCCAGCCCGTAATCCGGCGCTCGTTCCCCATCAGGAGCTACCGGCCGGCACAAACCGAGGTATGGGACCGCGCCTACGAGCGCTTCCGGACAATTGCGGGGTGAACGCCGGCCCGGGGCGCGATCGGCGCTATCCGGCCGGTGCGGCGCAAGGCGGCTCTCCGCCGTTCCTCCCCGAGGGCATCCGCGGGGCGCCGGCTTCTCACAGGTCAAAGTCGGCAACCAGGAAAGTGTGGTCCGACGGTTTCTCGCCGAGGCGCGGCTCTAGATCGATAAAGGAATCTGTCGAGCGCCGCGCCAGGGGCGGTGTAGCCATAATGTGGTCAATGCGCCATCCCATGCTGCGCCTGGCGGCATTGGGCGTGCGATAGTCAAAAAAGGTGTACTGTCCCGGCTCGGGATGGTGCCTGCGGAAGACATCCGTGAACCCCCATGAGCAGGTCTCGGCAAATGCGTTCCTAACGTCGACGTGAAAACACACATGGTTGCCTTGCACTTCAGAGTTGTGGATGTCGGCCGCTTCTGGAGCCACGTTCATGTCGCCCAGCCAGGCCACCTTCATACGCGTCGAGAAGCGCCGGTCGAAGAATGCGCGCAGACGGGCAAGCCATTCGAGTTTGTAACGGTACATGTCGTGTTCGATTTCCCGGCCCTGCGGCACATAGGTGTTGACCACGTGGATGGAGCCGAACCTGGCGTAAATCAGACGGCTTTCGTCGGCGGACCCGCCGTCATCCAGACCGAACGTCACTTCAGAGGCCGGGCGGCGCGAAATTACCGCCACCCCGTTGTAAGATTTCTCGCCTCTGAAAACGGCGTGGTATCCCATCTGCGTGAATGCCGCCTCCGGGAAGGCGGGGTCCGGCGTCTTTGTTTCCTGGATGCAGAGAACGTCCGGTTTCTGGTTTTCAAGCCAACGCAATACCACTTGAATACGCGTACGAATCGAATTTGCGTTGAATGTCGCGATTCTCATTTCTTCTCCGGATACTCTATCTCGCCCTCGTAAACGCGAACGGCCGGACCGAGAAGCGTGACGTGCTCGGGCAAACCGTCCCTTGTCTGGAAATCGACAGTCAGGACATCTCCGCCGGCAGCCGTTACCGCGACCGGCGGGGCGACCCTGCCGCCCTGCGCGGCTACCAGGGCCGCGGCAACGATGCCCGTGCCGCACGCGCCGGTCTCGCCCTCCACGCCGCGCTCGTATGTGCGGATACTCAGCGCGGCCGGTCCGGTGACCGCGATGAAGTCGACGTTCGTGCCGTGCGGGGAGAAAGCGGGATGCCGGCGCACGGCGCGGCCGATACCCGAGACATCGCATGCGGCCAGGTCTTTGACCGCAATAACCGCGTGCGGCACGCCGGTATTGACAAACCCGTACCTGACCAGCCCGCCCTCCAGATCGAGAATCTGGTCCAGGCGGAGGTCGGATGGACGCGGCATGAACACGCGCACCGTACCGCCGCGGGTCTCCGTCATGACCACACCCGCCACAGTCTCTATGTTCGCGTCCGCCGGCGCGAAACCGGCTTCCGCGGCGAAGCGCGCGGCGCAACGAATCCCGTTGCCGCACATTTCCGCTTCGCCGCCGTCCGGATTGAAAAACCGCATTCGAAAATCGGCCACGGTCGAAGTCTGAATCAGGATCAATCCTTCACTGCCGATACCCTTGCGGCGGGAGCAGATTCGAGCCATCCATTCGCTGTCATGTACGGGGAACAGACGGCAACGGTCATCGACGACTACAAAGTCGTTTCCTGCACCCTCCATCTTGGAAAAGCGGAATTTCAAGGCAACCGCGCCTCCAGGCGTCCCGCCAAGTGCGCGCGTTCATAACAGGTCGCGCAGCCATTCGCCGAGAATCTGGGTTGTGCTCTTCATCTCGTGATCGACGGGGCTCGGCAGGGAACCCAGCTTGTCCTGCAACGCAATGAAATCGGCCAGAACGGACGCGGCTTCCGCCAGCGCCAGGTCGCGCTGAAGGTCCGCCCGGTCATCGGTCGTATCGTCCTGGTCCATTTCTCCCAGCCGGTCCTGAAGCTCGGCAAGTTCCTTCTCGGTCTCGGCGAGCCGTCTGCGTTCAGCAAGATTCAGCGGCAGAACTTCGGATTCGTCCATTTGCCGGATGCGGTCGAGCAATCGGCCGTAAGCTTCGTAGCGCGGATCGTCGGCCCGGCGTTCAAGGGACTTGTGCCTGAGATCGTTGGCGATATAGCGAAGATCGGCCACCGGCGTATAGCGGGCGGGCGGCACCCGGGTCCAAGGCATGGCGTTGTTGAGGCTATCCTCACCCATCTCCATGGCGTCCCAGGGAGAGGACATCACAATATCGGAAAGCACGCCTTTCAACTGGGTGGAACCGCCGCTGATTCTATAGTACGTTGTGGTGGTCACCTTGACGGCGCCCAGGTTGTCGCGATCCGACAACTGCAGCACCGACTGAACGGTGCCTTTGCCGTGCGTCTTCGTGTCGCCGACAACAACGGCCCTTCCGTAGTCCTGCAGGGCGCCGGCAACTATCTCGGAGGCCGACGCGCTGATCCTGTTGACCAGGATGACAACCGGACCCTCATAGACTATGTCCGGATCCGGATCCTGAAGCGCCCTCACTCCAAAACGCTCGCGGACCTGCACCGTGGGACCGGTAGTAATGAAAAGCCCCGTCAACCGGATCGCCTCCAGCAGAGACCCGCCGCCGTTGTTTCGAAGGTCGAGCAGGATTCCCTCCACACCGCCGGCCTTCATTTCTTCAAGGATCCCGCGCACATCGTTGGCTGAACTGGTATAATCTTTCTCGTTTCTCGAAGCAGCCTGCATGTTTGCGTAGAAAGCCGGCAGCTTTATGATTCCAAGGTTGTGGGACTTGCCGTCAGAGGCGGCGACGGCTTGCCGTTGCCCGCTGGCGGCCTGTTCTTCGAGTTTCACCTCGTCCCTCACCAGATCCACCTTCTTGGTGACGGCGCCCGACGGGTCCGAAGCGGGAATGACCGTCAGGACAACGCGCGTGCCTTTTTCCCCGCGGATCAATCTGACCACTTTGCTCAGAGGCCGGTGGAGAATATCGACGGACGGCTCCTTGTCCTGAGCAACGGCGATAATCATGTCTCCCGCCTTGAGGCGTTTTGGCCGTTTGTCGCGATCCGCCGGCCCGCCCGGTATGATCCGCACGACCTTTGCCGCACCGTCCTCGGCGCGCAACAGGGCGCCGATGCCGCAAAGGGAGAGTTTCATCTGAATGTCGAAGTCTTCCAATGTATTCGGCGACATGTAGCTGGAATGCGGATCGTATGACTGCGCGAAAGCGGTCAGGTACTGTTGCAGCACCCATTCCGGGTCGCTGTCCTCGAGCGCGATAAGCTGCTGCTTGTATCGTTTTCGTATATACTCTTCCGGCGAAAGATCCGCGTCCGGATCCGCCGCCTCGCCGTTCCCGTCCTCTTCTACGGCGTCATCCGGCGGCTGTTGCCCGGGTGCGGCTTTTGCGGCGTCGGCCAGATCCCGCGCTATCAGGCGCCGGAGATACTCGTTCTTGACCCGTTTGCGCCAGAGTTCGTCCCATTCGGCCTCATCTTGCGGCCACGCGGCATCCTTGCGCTTCCAGGAGTAATACTCCTCCTTCTCAAAATCGAATCCCTTTTCGAGAAGCCGCTCCACGTAGGCGCATCTGTTTTTCAGGCGCTCTTTGAAGACTTCGAAGACCTGATAGGCAAAGCCTGTTTCGCCGTCTTTGATCTGATCGTCTATCGTAGAACGACTGCCGACAAAACGATCGATGTCGGCCTGCAGGAAGTAGACGCGGTCACGGTCCAGCGACGCAAAGTAGTTTGTCCAGCTCCGAGCGGCCACGGCGTCGTCGATAGGCATGCGCGCCAGATGCTCGCGAGGAAGGCGAGCAGCGAAAAGGCTCACAATCCTGCCGTAGCCGGGTTTCGGCTCAAGCGGCGCCTCTTCCAGCGCATACGCGGGAAGGTTGCCCCAGAGAAGAAGCGCGGTTATTGACAGTCTTTTCAGCATCGACAGGGGGTCTCCCGCAAGGAGTCAGACCACAAAAAGGGCGGGGTAGAAACCAACGCTGCAGCTCAACGCTCAGGCCCCCCGCCCTCTTCTAATCGAAATCAGGCAGAAAGAACGGAATCCTTACAGACCTTGGCTATACGGAACTTGACGACCGTCTTCGCCGGAATGTGGATCTGTTCGCCGGTCGCGGGATTGCGCCCCATGCGCGCGGCCCGGTTGACCAGTACCAGTTTGCCGATCCCGGTAATCGTAAAGCCGTTCTTTGCCTCCGCATAGGCAAGCTTGGCCTGTTCTTCCAGAAACGTATTGACCTGGGCTTTCGTCAAGCCCGTTGCGTCCGCCAGTGCACCGACCGTCTGCGACTTAGTCATCTTCACCCCTCCGTTTTTGGGCCTCGACTCCGTTACGCTCGCATTATGGCCTGTTTCCGGCATGTAGCAAGCGCTTTTTTTCTTCTTTTTCCCTTCCCGGGCGATACGGCATAAAACTGGGAACCGTTACGCCAGGAGCCTGGCCCTGGCTTCGGCCAGGTCGTGCTCGACGGTGCCGTCGACTACGAAATCGCCGACTTGAACGCGCAGCCCCCCCAGAATTGCCGAATCAACTTGAAGACGCAAATGGACTTCCTTGCCCAGCAGCAGACCTGCCTGCCTTTCGACCTCCCTTACCGTCTCCGGCGAAATCCCCACGGCGCTCGTCAGAATGCCGGTAATCTTCCGCTTGCGTGAGGAGAAATGCCTGAAGAAAGCTTCCGCGATGGGGCGAAGTTGCCGCAGTGCGCCTTGCGCCTGCAGGATAAGCAGAAAATGAACCAGGACCGCGCTGATTCGGCCGTCCAGGAGTTGCTCAAGCGCCTTCTTCTTGCCGGTTTCGCGAACCGTCGGGGCTGCCAGAAAGCGCCGCACTTCCTCGTCGCACTCCAGCAGATCCAGCAGCCCGACCAGTTCTCGTTCGATCTCCTCGGGCCGGCCGCCGGCTTCGGCCAGGGCCAGCAACGCCTCCGCATAGCGTTGAATTTCAGGAACGGACCTTTCCATGGCTCTTTTTCAGCCTTTCTATGAACGTGTCGGCCAGTTCGTTGTGCCTCTTCTCGTCCATATCCTCCCGGATAATCTGCCGCGCGATGCGCACGGACAGGTTGGCCACGGTTACTTTCAGATCATCGAGGCTTTTCTGAAGCTCGCGGTCTATTTCCTCGCGGGCGTGCGCAATAATATGATCGGCCTCTTCGCGGGCCGCCTGCCGGGACTCGCTCTTCATATCGGCAACGATCTTATGACCGTCGGCGATAATGCGTCTGACTTCTTCGCGCGCCTCGCCGAGCCTGGCTTCGTTCCGAACCATGACTTCTTCGGCCTTCCGGCGGGCCTGTTCAGCCTTGTCGAGCGATTCCCTGATCGTCGCTTCGCGCTGCTCGAGGATTTTGCGCAGCGGTTTGTAAGCGAATCTTGTGAGGGCAAGAAGCAGGCAACCGAACGTCAGCACGGTCCATACCGTCAACCCGGCGTCGAATGTCATAACCGCCATTCGCGGCCTCCCCGCCGATTACGGGCGCACGTTCTCGACCGCGGCGCGCGGCGTTTCCTGATCGCGGGCCGCGACCTGCCCCTTGTTGACCAGCATTATGGCTACCAGCAGGGCATAAAGGCAGAGCGCTTCGATAAACGCGATCGCCAGGATCATCATGCGTTGAATCGTGCCCGCGCTTTCAGGCTGCCGCGCCACCGCTTCAACGCTCTTGGCGCCCAGCAGCCCGATGCCTATCCCCGTGCCAAGGGCGGCCAGACCGATCCCCAGCCCCGCCGCCAGCCATCCCATCGATTCCGGTGCCATAGTCCGTCTCCCCTCAGTGGTCTTCGATTGCTTCTCTGATGTAGAAACCTGCCAGCATGGTAAAGATGAAGGCCTGGATGAAACTGATGAATATCTCGAAACCGCTCATCACGACCGCCCCCGCGAACGGCAGCGCCTTGAGGTACCAGGCTCCCGCCGCCGCAAGCCCCACGAATACCAGAATCAGCGCGTGCCCCACCAGCATATTGGCAAAAAGACGTATCGCCAGCGAAAGCGGCTTGGCCAGCCAGCTTACTATTTCAACCGGCACGATTAGGAAAGCCACCCACCAGGGCAGACCGGACGGAAAGAACTTCTTCAGGAAGCCCGCCCATCCGTGCCGTCTGACGGCCAAAACCGTTGTCAAGACGAACACCAGAAGGGCCAGTCCCGCCGTTACGCTGAGACTGGACGTTACCGCCTTGAAGTAGTTCGGCAGGGGAACCAGGCCCAGGAGGTTGCAGAAAAGCACGAAGAAGAAAAGCGTGACCAGAAAGGGCGACCACGCCGCGGCGTGCACCCCGATGCCCTCCCGCACCACGACCTTGTCGATCATTTCAATAAGTGCGTCGAAGAAGTTCTGAAAGAAACCTGAAGGCACGAGCGCGCCGCGGCGGCAGGCAAGCGAGAGCAGAACGAAGGTCACGGCCGCCGCGGTCCAGAGCAGAACAACCTCATTGGTAATGCTGAGGTCTATCCCCAGGAGGCGAGGCAGCGCAACCAGCACCTCTCTCGGTACTTCATGCATGCGAAGAAACTAGCAGGGATCGCCGCGTCGTTCAACACCCGAAGCGGACCGTCGCGACAGGGCGGTTCTCAGACGGCGGGCCTGCTGCCGCAGCCCTCACAACCGTCCCAGCAGTAGGTGCACAGTCTGTGCTTGGGAAGTCCTATGGCTTCGACCAGATCCTCAAGGAGTTGATACCGCAACGAGGTCAGCCTGAGACGCATGCGGATGCGCTCCACCATCTCCGCGTACCTGTCGGTCGAAGGATCCGCGTATTCTTCGGGGTGCAGGCCGCCGTCGCCGTCGAGCTCTTTCATCGCCTTTCTGGCTGCCAGGTCCATGACCGAGCGGGAGCGCGAGAAGTTGAGGAACTTGCAGCCGTACACGAGCGGCGGACAGGCCGGGCGCATGTGGACTTCCTCGGCGCCGTAATCGAAAACGCGCTGGATGATGTCCTGCAACTGGGTGCCGCGCACGATCGAATCCTCGCAGAACAGGATGCGCTTACCGCCGATGAGCTCGCGAATCGGGATCAGTTTCATGCGCGCCACAAGGTCGCGGATCGTCTGCTCCTGGGGCATGAAACTGCGCGGCCAGGTCGGGGTGTACTTGACGAAAGGACGTCTGTAGGGAATACCGGCCTCGACGGCGTAACCGATGGCATGCGCGGTCCCGGAATCGGGAATTCCCGCGACCACGTCAATCTTGACGTTGTCGCGTCGCGCCAGGGCGGCGCCGCACCGGTTGCGCACGTCCTCCACGTTGGCGCCTTCGTAGGACGAGGAAGGATAGCCGTAGTAGACCCACAGAAAGGCGCAGATCTGCATCTCTTCGCCGGGCGCCTTCTTCTGCTCCATACCTTCGGCGGTAAACAGCACGATTTCGCCAGGGCCCAGATCCCGCTCGTGCTCATACCCCAGGTTCGGAAATGCGCAACTTTCGGACGCCGCCGCCCAGGCATCCTCCTTACGGCCGATTATCACCGGCGTCCTGCCGAGACGGTCCCTCGCCGCATAGATACCGTCGGGCGTCAACAAGAGAATCGAGCACGACCCCTCGATCGATTCCTGCGCCCGCTCAATTCCCGCGGCGAACGATTCCTCCTGGTTGATCAGACTGGCCACAAGTTCGGTCGGGTTGACCTCGTTGCCGGCCATCTCCGCGAAATGCACCGCGCGTTTGTCGAAGGCCTTGCGAGCCAGTTCCCTTGCGTTCTGGACGACGCCCACCGTCGCAATGGCGTATGTGCCGAGGTGAGACCCCACCAGGATCGGCTGGTCCTCGTAGTCGCTGATTACACCGATGCCGCGGCGTCCCGTGAGGCCGTCGATCTCATCCTCGAATTTAGACCTGAACTGCGTGTTTGTAATATCGTGTATCGATCGGGTCAGCCCATCTCCATTGTGCACGGCCATGCCCCCCCGCTGGGTGCCAAGATGTGAATGGTAATCCGTGCCGAAGAACAGATCGGTAACGCAGTTTCTCTTGGAACTGACGGCGAAGAATCCTCCCATCGCGCGCTCCTTTCAGGGATTGTCGGAATGTTTGACGATAGCGTTATCTTCCTGCCGGGCGCCACCCGCCCGCAAGTTCGGACTGTTGCAGATTTTACCCCTCTCGGCAAGTGCATACGAGCGTCCGACGGCAATTCGCATTATGGCATTGCCTCAAGCCTTTCTGTCATCCCAAGCGCAGCGAGGAAATCACAAGACGGGCGCCTACGACGGATACCTCCGCAATGAGAATTGCTGAGCGGCCGAAACGCGGCGGCCCTTGAGCTGGCCGATGACACCAAACAGCAGCGGTCCCGTGATGCCCGCGAACTTGGCCGTCGTGCTGAAGAAACCGAAAAACTCGGCGCTCTTATGTTTCGGCACCATGGCGCCGAACAGCGAACGGCTCAACGCCTGTGTGCCCCCCTGCACCAGGTCGACGGCAATCGCCGGCATGAAAAAGTGCCCCGGGGCTGCGCATGAAGTAGCCGCCGATGCTGATCAAAGCATATACCAACAAACCCAGTAGCAGTGCTTTCTTCCGGCCGATGCGGGCGGCCAACTCCGCAAACATCATCGTTGACGGGAAACCGAGCGGCCATAACCGTCGCGGCAAAGGCCGAATTGGCCCAGTCGTAAAGGCACCACGCGCGGACGATCTTCCTGTAAAGCGAAACCGTCACTATTTCTTCCCGGGAGTATCCGCAACGCCGTGCAGCAGGTTGCAGTATCTGGCCAGAACAAAGCAGTAATCGCTGAGGCGGTTGAGATACACCGCGATGCCCTTCAGATCTTCGTCTGCATCATCCTCGCCGAAAACGAGAGCAACGACCCTGCGCTCCGCCCGACGGCATACCGCCCTGGCCGCATGAGCAAGGGCTCCGGCGAGATGCCCTCCCGGCAGAATAAAACCCGTCAGTTCCGGAAGCGCCGCGGTCATCCGGTCGATGGCTTCTTCCAGTACGCGTGATGTCTCCGTCGTGATCGGCTGTAGCTCCCGGCGCCGCGGCGAACCACGGCTCGCGCTCAGCAGGGAACCGGCGACGACAAGTGTGGACTGGATTTCCCTGAGTTCCTCTATCAGCGCCTCGTGCTCCGGCTCAAGCGACGAAACAATCAGCCCCACTGCGCAGTTCAACTCATCGACGGTCCCATTGGCTTCGGGTATGGGATGATTCTTAGGGATTCTTTCGCCGCTCAGAAGGCCGGTTTCCCCTTCGTCTCCGCTCCTTGTGTAGATTCTCATTCGCGCGCTCACCGGTTTTCAGGCACCACGCCGCAATCCCGCATCATCATGTATCTTGTCTTTCAACTTCCGGCAACACATCTTCAGTACATCCGACGTTTCGGATTGCCGCTCCATGCTTGCAGAACGGCCCGGCCTTGTGCCGGCAGAGCCTGCATGAAAGGCATGCTTCGCTCCGTCGGCGCCAGGGAGACCTCGGCATACAGGAATTCGTCATCGAACCCGGCGCGAGCGGCATCGGACCTCGATGCCGCGTACACCACCCGGTCGATACCTGCCCAGTAGATTGCCCCAAGGCACATGGGGCACGGCTCGCAGCTTGTATACAGCGTGCAACCCGACAGATCGTGTGTGTCCAGGCGTTCGCATGCCTCGCGGATTGCCGCGATTTCCGCGTGAGCCGTCGGATCTTGCGATTCCACCACCATATTGAATCCGCGGCCCACTACCTCGGAACACCTGGCCACTACCGCGCCGAAGGGACCGCATCGGCCGTCAGAAGAATGTTCCGCGGCCAGGTCGATCGCTTCTTTGAGAAATTTCAGGTCCGGCAACGCTTCCAAGCTTCCCCCCCACGGTGCACGCTTTCCGTTCTCATGTGCGGGCGATGATACGGAATGCACCGTCCCGGTTCAATGCAAACACATCGCCTTCCGCGCTCCGTCCCCATCACTCCATCCGATTGCGCCTTCAGCGCAATCTGCTCATTCACTGCCGCCTCCCCCCGCCGCGCCCGGACGGCGCAAAATGCTTTCTTGTCTCCGGGCAGACCGATTGCTACACTGCAGCTTTTCGATTGGTTTGTTGCCGGTAAGGACGGACATGGAAGAACGGCGCAGAGACGAGCGTATCGGTGAGCGGAAACAGGTAGTGGTTACCGTGTTGGCCGCGCCGGCCGCGCGTGAGATCGAGGGCCGGACGTTTTTCTGCCGAACCGAGGACCTGTCGGCAAGCGGTCTCAGGCTGAGACTTCATTGTGCCATGCCTGACGGTTCCGCCCTGGCGCTGCGCGTGGCTTTTGCGGCGCCTTTGAGGGCCTTTCGCCTAGTAGGCCGATCGGTTTGGTCGCGGAAGTCCGATGCCGAATCGGTCTTTGAGGTCGGTGTGGAGTTCCGCGATTGCCCTCGCGATACGCTGTCCGAATGGCAGCTTGCGGTGAACTCTTTGCTGCAAGACGCTTCCTAGCCCCAGAACAAGCGAGTCTTGGGCCTAGAACGTTTGCGGCGCGGCCGGGAGATATGGTATCTTACTTGATGATGAGTCGGTTTGTGTACCGTGCTGCGGCGCGGTAATGGAGGTGAGAAAGACATGTATTCAAGACACTTCGTAAAGGGCCTTGCTCTTGTCGCATTTGTTGCGGCCTCCGCCGGAGCCGCCGTCTGCTTTGCCCAATGCCCCCTGCAACAAGCGAATCAATGCGCTCAGACGCCTGCCGTGGAGCCAACGGTTGAAAAGCGCACCGTCACCGTAAGCTGCAGGCCCGTATCGGTCAAGAGGATGAGAACCGCGACTTCCGGCAAGAGTCTGGCGGAGCGACATGCCAAGGCTTTCAAGAACAATTCCGGCGGATCACCGGCCCCGGCCAGGTCCGTCGTTCGCGCCGTATTGATGGCGGAAGCCGAAAAGCAGGAAGCCGTCGTCGCGACCAACAAGACCGATCTCGCGTCTTCCGTACAAGAGGACCAATAGACCGCCCAACAACGGTCCGGTCCCGTCGCAAAACGCAAGAGCAGCGCGTCCGCGGACCGGCACCCCGAACGGAGCAGAAATCCGCACCTTCATTCAAACACTCGAGCGGAGGAATGGGGTCTGTTCTGCAGGCCTAGCGCGCATTATGAACAATCTGCTGCGAGCACGGATAGCACCGCCATTGCGGGCCACGTCGCCGAATCGCCAATTCGCAGTGTGTCGACACAGCGCCATTGGCAATTCACCTCCGCGACCCACACCGGTAACACTCTCCGCACTCTCGCGACAAGGGTTCATGAATAATGCGCGCTAGCCGACTATCAAGGCATATCGACCCAAATCGGGCTTGACCACGCCATTTCGCCATCTTCGCGGCTGACCCTAACGTAGTACCATGCCGACTTCCCTTTCGTGAGTTGATCCTCAGCGCGCGCTGTCAGGTGAGTTTCATTGGGGGTCCAGGTCTTGACGTTCTCGCATTGTTTAACCAGATCGACGCGGGCGATCGCTGTGTCACTGAGTACCTCGATGAACAGATCGAGCTTCCCGGCAGAACCGCTGATCTCCGAGCCCATGGGTTTGCCGTTGATCGCGAAGCGCAGGATGATCCGGGCGTTGGTGGCCGCGTAGACCCTGCGATTGCGAAGCGCATCCCAGATTGCCTCGCGCGTCAGCGCTTCGGCCCAGACGCCCAGAAGCCCGCCCTTGTAGAGCTTATGGTAGCCGCCAAGTCTCGGGGCTGTCTGGAGGTACATGAGATCGTCGCCGGGACGGCCGTCATGGCCGTCACTCGAACCGATAAAACCGAAGCGATAGTCCCGGCACAAGGCATCCCATACGTGTCCTCCGGACCGTTCGCCGCCCAGGTAGCGTATTGGCCTGGGGTTCCCCGCCTCTTTCGGACACTCGCTGTTACCCCAGGCCGAGTAGATTTCGATAAGCCGCATGACGTCCGGCGCATACCCGAGGGGCCAACTGGTGCGGCCAAGCTTTGCTGCCGTGTGATGACGGATCAGCATCGCGTTCGTTCGGCGGGCCCTGGCGGCAACCGTGCCCATTCCGTCACGGCGCCGGACCGCTTTGTCCGGGTTTGGCTTCCGCGGGTAGTACACATTCATGTGGCCGTTCTGGCCATCCGTCAACTCGTCGCCGAAAAAGGTCACGAAACGGCCTTTCCGGTAAAACGACTGGACGGCCTTCTCGATTCGTTCGTTTGGGAGGCTGTCGTGATCCGTGATGGCAAATATGTCCAAGAACCCTTCATCACGGGCGAAGCGGCAGACCTGCTCCGGCGTCCGAATACCGTCCGAGACGATCGTATGGTTATGAATGTCTCCCCAGTAGAGACGCAGTTGGGGCTTCTCGGCGTGGACCTGGATCGCGTTGCCGCGCCCCCTAGCCCCGGACTGCTTGTCTAGCACAGTCACGACCTTGACGCCCGGCATCGTGAAGCGGAGGCCCTCGATCCTGGCGATGGGACGCATGTCCTTAGGAAAAGAGAAGGTTGCAGGCCCTTCAAATCCCTCGCCTTCAGCCTGGATGCATATAGTTCCGGACCAGGAGACGGGAACGTTGTCCATGTATACGGCTTCCCGGCTGGAACGGTTGGCGGTCGAATGCTGCGGATGGCCGGGTTTGACGATGTATGGTCTTGCCAGCGCCTTGATGCGGATCGAGAACGACTCTCCGACCGTGGCAACCGAAGGGCAAACAAGCATGAAGCCTTCAACCTTGCGGGTCGTCTTCTGAGCGAACCCCTCGGCCAAGCACGGGAAACACCCTTGAGCCAACGTGATCAGCATGAAGCCGCCTCCCAATAGGCTGAGACTACTGTTCCGCATCCTGGCTCCTAACGTCTGGGCTCACGTTTTGCGGGGTGCCCTCACGAGCTTGTCATCGGACCAAGACCGACGCCCTCCTGCTGCGCGTCGACCGCCGAGACAAACGCTAGAACGATTATTCCGACAAGCTT
>Ga0180436_10000589_pt1 | contig 37034 bp, 34 predicted proteins | sample SS_ome_2_FD_132434 | JGI IMG/M metagenome (GOLD analysis project Ga0180436, IMG submission 132434) | Hypersaline lake sediment archaeal communities from the Salton Sea, California, USA - SS_3_S_2 metaG | ecosystem: Environmental > Aquatic > Non-marine Saline and Alkaline > Hypersaline >... | reverse complement strand
CGTCACCGTCCACGCTGTCACCGTCCACGAGCTCCGCGTCGCCGAGCAGCGCACCGGGGTAGGGCCACAGCCGCCGCCCGACCCAGACCACGCCGGCGGCCGCACCCGCGCCGCGGGTGGCGCGCCGGGCCAGGTGGACGAGCAGCGCGATCGGCGGCGCCCAGCCACCCTCCGGCCCGCCCGCGGCGGACCGCCCCGACCGCTCGTCGCCCACGCCGCAGAACTCGTGCAGCACGCCGCGCTCGAGCCCCTGCAGGACCGCGAGCCCGCTCGGGACCCGCGGCGCCGCACTCCGCGGACCCCGCCCAGCGTCCCTCGAACCCGACTCGAGTGCCCGGATCCGCCCGCTCAGCTCCGCGAGCCGCTCCCTCGACCGCCGCGCCGGCGCGGGCTCCTCGTTCCTCTCGTCGTCCTTCTCGACCATGGCTGCTGGAGGTTAGGGTTTTGTTCGCATTCGCACAAGCGGGGCGGCCCATCGGCCGAGCGACCGGCCGCGGCGTCGCGCCCCGGGTGGAGCCCGGGCCCGTAGCATCGAGCGCGTCGGCCCTCGCGGGCCCCGGACCCACGACCCCGCGAACCCGCGCCATGCTCCGCTCGCCGCTCCTCCTCGCGCCCCTCGCCGCCCTCGCCCTCCCCGCCGTCGCCGCGGCCCAGACCTCGTTCGGCACGAGCTGCGCCGGTGCGTCGGGCGTGACGCCCGAGTTGTCCGTGACCGGCGTCGTGCAGTCGGGCCAGCCGTGGACGCTCGAGGTGACGGCGCCGGGTGGCATGGGCCTCGGCTACCTGCTCGTCGGCTTCTCGAACACGAGCGCGTCGGCGCTCGGCGGCGTGCCGCTCCCGCTCGACCTGGGCGCGTACTTCGGCGACCCGCTGTGGGTCGGGTGCGAGTTGGCGATCGACCCCGGCTACCTGATCCTGCCGTACACGTTCGACCCGAACGCGAGCGGCGGGACGTGGACGCAGAACGTCCCGGGCTTCGACACGGGCCAGCTCTACCTCCAAGCGCTCAACGTCGACCGGACTTCACGACGCGCATCGCGGGCGTGAGCCAGGGGATGCTCGTGACGAGCGTGAGCCGGCTCGTGCCGGGCATGGTCGCGATCCCGCCGGGCACGTTCGAGATGGGCTCGGACGCGTCGTTCGACCAGCCGTACTTCAACGGGCCCCTCCAGCAACCCGTGCACGCGGTGACGATCAGCCAGGCGTTCTGGATGGGTGAGCACGAGGTGACCCAGGCCGAGTACGAGGCGCTGATGGGCTCGAACCCGTCCCTCCACGTCGGGCCCGACCGCCCGGTCGATCTCGTGTCGTGGGACGACGCGGTGGCGTACTGCCAGGCGCTGACCGCCCAGGAGACCGCACTGGGCAACGTCCCCGCCGGCTACCAGTACCGGCTGCCGACGGAGGCGGAGTGGGAGTACGCGTGCCGAGCGGGCACGACGACGGTGTTCAACCTCGGGGACGAGTTGTTCTGCGCGGACGCGTGGTTCAAGGCCACGTTCCACGCGTTCCCGATGGGCTGTGGGACGCCGAGCCGATCCACCGACGTGGGCAGCTACGCCCCGAACGCCTGGGGACTGTTCGACATGCACGGCAACGTGTGGGAGTGGACGCTCGACGTGCTCCACAACGACTACCCCACGGACCCGGTGACGGATCCTCTCGTCCTCACCGGCGCTGTGGTCAAGGTCTTCCGTGGCGGGGGCTGGAACACCCTCTCGGCCTACTGCGCGTCCGCGTACCGCGGCGGCGGCAACGCCGCGACGTCCGCCGGCAACCGCGGTTTCCGGATCGTCCTCGCGCCCGTCGTCGCCTTCTAGGTTCGAGCGCGTCCGCCCGTCCATCGGCGGCCCGCCGATCGACGGGATCGGTGGGCGACCTCGTGCGGGTACGACCCCGTACGGGGGTCTACCGCGGCGCGAGCAGGTTCGAACGGAACAGACCCTTCGCGTCCGTCCAGCCCTGCACCACTTCGAAGCCGGCCTTGCCGGCCATCTCGGCGAAGCTCTCGGGCGTGTACTTGTGGGCGTACTCGGTGTGGATCTTCTCGCCCTCGGTGAACGCGACCTCGAGGTCGATGGCGTCGATGCGCGCGGTGTGCGTGCGCTTCACCACCAGGTGCGACTCGATGCGCTCGTTCTCCGCGTCCCAGCGCGTGGCGTAGTCGAAGTTCGCGGGGTCCAGGTCGCCGCCGAGTTCGCGCGCGATGCGCTCGACCAGGTTGAGCGTGAACGCGCGCGTGACACCGGCGGCGTCGTCGTAGGCGGCTTCGAGCGTGGCGGCGTCCTTCACCAGGTCCGTGCCGACGAGGAAGCGGTCCTCGGGGTCGAGGCGTTCGCGCACCGCGGTCAGGAACGCGAGCGCGTCCTCGCGCGTGAGGTTGCCGATGCTCGAGCCGAGCCACAGCACGAGCAGCGGCGTGTCGTCGGCGCGTTCGAGCGTGAGCAGACCGCGCGCGTACTCGCCCCAGATCCCGACGATGTCGAGGTTCGGGTGGCGCGACAGCAGGTCCTCGGAGCTCTCCTCGATCGCCGCGCGCGAGATGTCGATCGGCGCGTAGCGCAGGTGCCCGTGCTTCGCGATCAACGCGGCGATCACGACCTCGGTCTTCTCCGCCGAGCCGCTGCCGAACTCGACGAGCGTCGGCTCGCACTCGATGACGCCCGCGATCTCGTCCGCGTAGGTCTCGAGGATCTCGCGCTCGGCCCGCGTCGGGTAGTACTCGGGCTGCTTGCAGATCTCGACGAACAGCTCGGAGCCCCGGTCGTCGTAGAGGAAGCGCGCCGGCAGGGAGCGCGGGCTCGCGGTGAGCCCCGCTCTCACCGCGTCGGCGAAGTCGGCTTCCTGGTGTTCGGGCGGCGTGCCGACCAGTTCGAAGCGGTCGAGCGGGCTCGTGGTGCTCATGGAGTCTCGGGAGCGCGACCTAGCCGTCGAAGGCCAGGCGCAGTTGCGTGAACGGCCAACGGGCCGTGTGCCAGAAGAAGTTGCGGTAGGTGGGGCGGCTGTGTCCGGGCGGGGTCGCGAACGACGCGCCGCGCAGCACGAGCTGACCCGACATGAACTTGCCGTTGTACTCGCCGACCGCGCCGGCGGCGGGGCGGAAGCCGGGGTACGCGGCGTAGTCGCTCGCGGTCCACTCCCAGCCGTCGCCGGGTTCGACGCGCGCGTTCGTCATCGCGCGCGGCCGCGTGCGGATCGGAGCGCGCTGGTCGTCGGGCGAGCCGACGCGCCGCGGGTCCTCGTCGGCGTCGCTCGTCCAGGCGTCGAAGCCGCGGCGCACCGCGACCTCCCACTCGTGCTCGCGCGGCAGGCGCGCGCCGGGCACGCGCTCGGCCAGCCAACGCGCGTACGCGTCGGCCTCGTACCACGACAGGTGCTGCACCGGCTCGGCGTCCTCGAGCGGGTGCGCGCCGTCGAGACCGAAGCGCGACCACCCACCGTCCGCGGCGCGTCGCCAGTACAGCGGCGCCGTCCAGCCCTCGCGCTCGATCGCGTCCCAGCCGTCCGACATCCACAGCTCCGGACGCCGGTAGCCGTCGTCCTCGACGAACGCGCGGTACTCCGCGCAGCTGACGGGGCGCGTGGCGAGCGCGAACGCCTCGACGAACACGCGGTGGCGCGGCGCTTCGTTGTCGTAGGCGAAGCGCGAATCGTCCGCGGCGCGACCGATCTCGAAGAGGCCGGCGTCGACCTCGATGGCGCCGCTCGGCGGGGGCGCGTCCGTCGAGCGCTCGGTGGACCCGTCGCCCGGTCGAGCGCGCTCGAGGTACACCGGGTCGAGCGGGTTGTTCGACAACAGGTGCAGCAGGTCCATGAGCGCGAGCTCCTGGTGCTGCTGTTCGTGGTTGAGGCCGAGCTCGAGGCGCTCGAGCTCCGCCTCCGTCGCGCGCGGGATCAAGTGCGCGACGCGTTCCTCGACCTCGCGCCGGTAGGCGAGCACCGCGTCGAGGCTCGGCCGCGTGAGCAGGCCGCGCCGCGGTCGGTCGTGCCGCGGTCCGACGCCCACGTAGTAGGAGTTGAAGACCTCGCTCCAGTGCGGCGCGACGGCGGCGCCGCGCGGCGCGAGCAGGAAGGTGTCGAAGAACCAGGTCGTGTGGGCGAGGTGCCACTTGATCGGGCTCGCCTCGGGCATCGACTGGGGCTGGCAGTCCTCGGCCGAGAGGGGCGCGGCGATCGCGAGGGTGCGTTCGCGCACGGCGCGCAGTCGCTCGGTGAGCGCTTCGACGCCGCGTGCGCCCGGCTCCGTCGACCTCGATCTCGTGGGGGACGGCGACGCCTCGGCCGATTGCGATCCCACGCCCGGACGATCGTCCGCTCGCCCGGTCCGCCGGTCGATCGGTCGTTCGTCGTTCGCCGCGACGCGGGCGCGCGCTCGTTCGCGAGGTCGCTCCCCCCCCTGACCGCTCGCCCCCTCGCTCCTGTCGGAGCCCGTGGCCGCGATCGGATCCGCCGGCGGGCCCTGACGAGCCCCGGAGCCGGTGTGCTGATCCATCTCGACGGCGAGGATAGGGCGCGCGGCGTCGGGTCTCCAGGGGGGCGCGTCGAAAGCTCCGACCCGGAGCGCGTTCGACTCGACCGGATCGACGCGCGCCGCCTACGGCGACCGAGATCGGCGCATGGGAACGGCGCAGGGGAGCGGGCCCGCGATCGCGTCGTCGCGCGGCGCTCCCTATCATGCGCGGCGTCCGCTCCGCGGCGTCGTCGGGCGCGCGCCGGAGGCTCCGTCGACCACCCACCTCGCGAACGACCCGATGCACCCCCGCAGCCGCTCCTCTCTCCTCGAACTGGGCCTCCTCGCCCTTGGCACGACGCTCCTCGCCGCGTGCGCGAACACGAACGCGAGCCGCGCGGGCGTCGACCTCGGCAGCGTCCCGCCCGAGGTGATCGAGCTCTACGACCAGGCCACGCCGACGGGCCTGATCGAGCTCGAGATCGATCGCAACGGCCGCGTCCGCGAGATGGAGGCGGACATCCCCGTGCGCGACCTGCCGCAGGTGGTGGCCGATGCCGCGCTGCGCCACCTGCCCGCCGGCCGCGTGACGGGCGCCGAGCGCGAGTTCACCGCGCGTGGCGAGGCCTACGAGGTCAAGTTCGACGTGCAGGGCGTGGCCTGGGAGGTCGTCGTCGACGAGCGGGGCCGCATCCTCGAGACCGAGCAGGCGATCGACTTCCGCAGCGCGCCGGCCGCGGTGATCGCGACCTCCGAGCGGGCGGTGAAGGACTCGCTGCTCCTCAGCGTCGAGATCATCACGCGCGGCGACGAGCAGGAGTACCACGTGAAGCGCCAGCGCTTCGGTGCCAGCTTCAAGATCGTGATCGCGCCCGACGGCACCTTGCTGCGCGCCGTGCGCGAGGCGAAGGCCGAGATCGAGATCCCGCTGGTCGACTGACCGCCGACGGTCGTGCGCATCCAAACTCGAACGTCGCGCGCCGCGGCGCTGCTCCTGATCGCCCTCGGCGTCGTCGCGTGCGCGTCGCCGGGGATCGGTTTCGGGACCGGCGCGGGCGTCGGCGTCGATCGCCAGGTGTGGCGCGTCGAACGCTACCTCACCGGTGTGTTCACGAACCGGGAGCAGGCGGAGCAGAGCCCCGGGGACTACTTCCACATCCGCCTCGTCTGCCTGCCGATCTGGGAGGAGCGACGCGACGGGCCGTGGCTCTACGTCGAGCAGGCGTCGGACACGAGCCTCGACGCGCCGTACCGCCAGCGCGTCTATCGTCTGCGGCGGTCCGGCAGCCAGGTGATCAGCGACGTGTACACGCTGCCCGACGAGGGCGCGGCGGTGGCCTGTTGGCTCGACCCCGTGCCGCTCGAGGGCGTGCGGCCGAAGGACCTCGCGCTGCGCGAGGGGTGTTCGATCGAGCTGGTCGCGGTCGGCGACACGGAGTTCCAGGGCAGCACGGTCGGCGCGAACTGTCCGAGCGACCTGAACGGCGCGAGCTACGCCACTTCGCACGTGTCGCTGCGCGAGGGCGTGCTCGAGAGTTGGGACCGCGGTTACGACGCCGACGGCGACCAGGTCTGGGGCGCGGACGCCGGCCCGTACCGCTTCGTGCGCGAAGCGATGCCGGCGGATCTCGTCGACGAACGGTGACCGGTACGGTGCCAGACCCCCCGGTCATCGGAACGCCCGCCGCGCGCAGCGCGGCGGGCCTTCCGATGACCGGGGGGTCTGGCACCGTACCGGTCACTCGAAGTCGTCGTTGACGAACGAGAAGTCGCCGGTCGTGTCGCTCGCGTGGCAGTCCGCGCAGAAGCCCACGCGTCCGGCGTGGGTCGGCGTGCCGTCCGCGCGGAAGCGGCCCCAGAACCAGTCGCCGTTCTCCGGGTCGTAGCCGGGCTCGCGGCGCTCCATCACGGTGATGGCGTTCAGCTCCTCACCCGCTTCGTCGGAGTAGCCCTCCTTCACCACGATCGAGCCCTCCGGCAGGTTCTCGAGATCGTCGAGCGCGACGCCGTTCGCCCAGATCTGCACGTACTCGCCGTGCGTCCCGTCGAGGCTGAACAGGACGCCGTCCCAGCCGTCGACCTGGCCCCAGGACTCGTAGCCCTGCATGCGCTCCCACAGGTCGTGGACGTGCGCTTCGTCCTCCGGGGTGCCGAGCGAGGCGCAGGCGGCGAGCAGGAGCAGGGCGGAGGAGGCGACAACGGTGTGGGTTGGGAAGGGCGCGGGGTCGGACACGGGACGGCGTTGGACGGGGGTCGAAGTGGTCGAGCGAAGGGCGGGGCTTCGACGGAGTCGCGGTTTCGTGACCGGTACGGTGCCAGACCCCCCGGTCATCGGAACGCCCGCCGCGCGCAGCGCGGCGTGCGTTCCGATGACCGGGGGGTCTGGCACCGTACCGGTCACGCGAACAGGCGCTCGCTGAGCGTGTCCAAGTCGCGCGCGTCGCCCGCGGCCCTCGACAGGCGGGGCAACGACGCGAAGCGGTGGCACAGCGACCACGCGAGGCAGCGCTCACCGCGCACGTCACCGCGCGCGCGACCGCTCGCTGCGTCGTAGCCTTCGAAGAACGCGCCGAGCGCACCGGGCTCGCCGCGGAACACGAACTCGACCAGCGCGGGCGTGTCGTAGTCGGGCGGGCCGATCTCGGCGTCGGCCAGGTCGATGAGCGCGACCGGCCGCGGAGCGTCGCCGCTCGCGTCCACGAGCACGTGCTGGTCCAACAACTCGGTGTGCAGGCACACCCGGCGCGCGTCGCCAAAGCCCGCGCGCGCCGCGTCGAGCACGGACGCCGCGCCGCAGCGTCGGGCGAGGTCCGCGAGGAAGGCGAGCGCCTCGCGCGCGAGCGGGGCGAGCTCACCACGGCCTTCGGCGAGGGCGTGCAACCGTCCCTGTGACGACTCGATCGCGAGCGGCGCGAAGGCGTCCCAGTCGCGCACCCGGGTCGGGACCTGGAGCGCGTGCCACTCGGCCACGAGTCGTCCGACGTCGCGCGCGAGCGCGAGGCGCGTCGCGGGGTCCGCGCGCGACCAGACGTCGCCGAGCGGTTCGCCCTCGACGCGCGACATGAGCGTGTACGGCCAGCCTTCGAGCTCGCCCGTGCCGAGGACGCGCGGCGTCGCGACCGACAGGCGTCCGTGCACGTGCGCGAGCCACGCGCGCTCGTGCGTCACCTGCTCGCGCCACTTGGGATCGGTCAGCTTGAAGACGACCTCGCGCGTCCCGAAGACCACGTCCGAGCCGCTGGCGAACAGCCGCGCGTCCGACGTGTCGAGCCCGTGGCGAGCGCCGATGGCGTCGATCGCACGACGCCACGCGGCCTCGTCCGCACGGTCGCGCAGTTCGACGCCGTCCGCGGCCGGCGGGGGCGTCCAGGCGCTGGGGGAGTCTTGCATCGCCGGATGGTAGGCCCCGTGTCTTCGATGTTCGGCCCCGTGTCGTGCGATCGGGAGCCGGTCGGGCGACCGTGAGCCGCGCGGCCGGTGCTATCCTCGCCCCCGCGCCATGAGCACCACGTCCCGCACCGTCCCCGTCGTCGACGCGCGCGCCGTCGAGGCCCGCGCCGCGCGCTTCACCACGCGCAGCGTCAAGAAGGAGAGCAAGCGCGCCGCCCTCGCGCTCTCCATGTCGATGGTCGACCTGACCACGCTCGAGGGCATGGACACGCCCGGCAAGGTCGACCGCCTCTGCCGCAAGGCGCTGCGTCCGGGCCTCGACCCGCGCGTGCCGAGCGCCGCGGCGGTCTGCGTCTACCCGCCGTTCGTGGCCCGCGCACGGCGCGCGCTCGAGGGCTCGAGCGTGAAGGTCGCCGCGGTCGCCACGGCCTTCCCGAGCGGGCAGTCGTTCCTCGACGTGCGCCTCGACGAGACGCGCCGCACGGTCGAAGCGGGTGCGCACGAGATCGACATGGTCATCGACCGCGGCGCGTTCCTCGCGGGTGACCACGCGCGCGTCGCCGACGAGATCGCGGCCACGAAGGAGGCCTGCGGCGACGCGCACCTCAAGGTGATCCTCGAGACCGGCGAGCTCGCCACCTACGACAACGTGCGCCGCGCGTCGCAGCTGGCGATGGACGCGGGCGCCGACTTCATCAAGACCTCGACCGGCAAGATCGCGCCGGCCTCGACGATGCCCGTGTGCCTCGTGATGGCCGAGGCGATCCGCGATCACTACCGCGCGACGGGTCGGATGGTCGGGCTGAAGGCCGCCGGCGGCATCCGCACGGCGAAGCAGGCCTGGCACTACCTCGTGCTCGTGAAGGAGACGCTCGGCGACGCCTGGCTCGATCCGGACTGGTTCCGCATCGGCGCGTCGTCGCTCGCGAACGACCTGCTCGCGCAGTGGGCGCGCCTCGACAGCGGGCGCTACCAGTCGGGCGACTACTTCTCGAAGGACTGAGCGGCTCCGGACCAGCGACCAACCATGAGTGACACCGACGTGAAGGAGATCGTGCCGACCGCGCCGCGACCCGCGGACGAGGCCGCGCGCAGCGCCGCGCGCGGACGCAGCCGCGAGCTCTTGTTCGGCGATCTGTGGGACTACGCGCCCGCGCCCGAGAACGCCGCGGTCGCGAACGTGCGCCCGCGCTACGACCACTTCGTGGGCGGGCGCTTCGAGAGCGGAGGCGCGCCGTTCGACGTCTTCGACCCGTCCACGGGCGAGAAGATCAGCGAGGTGTGCGCGGCGGGGCCCGAGCTCGTCGACCGCGCGGTGACCAGCGCGCGCGAGGCGCTCGCCGACTGGAGCGCGCGCCCGGCCGTCGAGCGCGCGAAGGTGCTGTACCACGTCGGTCGCGAGCTGCAGTCGCGCAGCCGCGAGCTGGCCGTCCTCGAGACCATCGACAACGGCAAGCCGATCGCCGAGACGCGCGACGTGGACCTGCCGCTCGCGGCGGCGCACTTCCTCTACTACGCGGGCTGGGCCGACAAGCTCGACTACGCGTTCCCCGGCGCGAGCGTCGCGCCCGTCGGCGTGGCCGCGCAGGTGATCCCGTGGAACTTCCCGCTGCTCATGGCGGCCTGGAAGATCGCGCCCGCGCTCGCGTGCGGCAACACGGTCGTCCTGAAGCCGGCCGAGACGACGCCGCTCACCGCGAGCGTGCTGGCGGAGATCTGCGCCGAGGCCGGCGTGCCCGACGGCGTCGTCAACATCGTGCACGGCGACGGCGACACCGGACGCGCGCTCGTCAGCCATCCCGACGTCGACAAGGTCGCGTTCACCGGCTCGACCGAGGTCGGCCGCGCGATCCAGAAGCAGCTCGCCGGCACCGGCGTGCGCCTCACGCTCGAGCTCGGCGGCAAGGGCGCGAACATCGTCTTCGAGGACGCGGCCATCGACCAGGCGGTCGAGGGCATCGTCAACGGCATCTGGTTCAACCAGGGGCAGGTGTGCTGCGCCGGTTCGCGCCTGCTCGTGCAGGAGTCGGTGGCCGACCTCGTGCTCGACAAGCTGCGCGACCGCCTCGCGACGCTGCGCGTGGGCGACCCGCTCGACAAGAACACCGACGTGGGGGCGATCAACTCGCCCGAGCAGCTCGAGCGCATCACGAGCTACGTGGCGATCGGTCGCGAGGAGGGCGCCGAGATGCACCAGCTCGCCTGCGACCTGCCCGACAAGGGCTGGTTCTTCGCGCCGACGATCTTCACGGGCGTCGCGCAGAGCCATCGCATCGCGCAGGAGGAGATCTTCGGCCCCGTGCTCGCCGTGCAGACCTTCCGCACGCCCGACGAAGCGGTCGAGCTCGCGAACAACACGCCCTACGGCCTGTCCGCCGGCGTGTGGAGCGACAAGGGCTCCAAGGTGTTCGAGATGACGCGGCGCCTGCGCGCGGGCGTCGTGTGGGGCAACACCTTCAACCAGTTCGACCCGGCGAGCCCCTTCGGTGGCTACAAGGAGAGCGGGTTCGGTCGCGAGGGCGGCCGGCACGGGCTCCTGCCGTACCTCGAGATCGACGGCGTCGGAGGCCGGTGATGGAACGCGAACCCGTACGCAAGACCTACAAGCTGTTCGTCGGCGGCGCCTTCGTGCGCTCCGAGTCGGGCTACGTGCTGCGGCAGGACGACGCCAGCGGCGCGTTCGTCGCCAACTGCGCGCAGGCGTCGCGCAAGGACCTGCGCGACGCGGTCGGCGCCGCGCGCAAGGCGTTCGGCGGCTGGTCGTCGCGCAGCGCGTTCAACCGCAGCCAGATCGTCTTCCGCCTGGCGGAGATGCTCGAGGGTCGCCGCGCGGCGTTCGAGCAGCATCTCGTGCAGCTGCTCGGGATCGACGCGGACGCGGCGGCGCGCGAGCTCTCGGCCTGCATCGATCGCGTCTTCTGGTACGCGGGCTGGTGCGACAAGTTCGCCCAGGCGATGGGCGGCGTGAACCCGATCGCGAAGCCGTACAACAACTTCACGGTCGCCGAGCCCACCGGCGTCGTCGTGGCGTTCGCGCCGCGCGGCGGCGGGCTGATCGGGCTCCTCAGCGCGCTGCTGCCGCCGCTCGTCGCCGGCAATGCGGTCGTGCTCGTCGCCGACGACGACGCGCCGCTGCTCGCGCTCGAGCTGGGCGAGGCGCTCGCGACGAGCGACCTGCCCGGCGGCGCGGTCAACGTGCTCACCGGCGCGACGAAGGAGCTGATCCCGCACGCGGCCGATCACATGGACGTGAACGCGATCGGCCTGTTCGGTCGCGACGCCGACGACGAGCGCGAGGTGGGCACGCGCGCCGCTTCGAACGTGAAGCGCGTGGCCGTCTTCGAGGAGCGCACGCGCGAGCAGTGGCACGACCGAGCGGCCGACAGCCCGTACTGGATCGAGCGCTTCGTCGAGTGGAAGACGAGCTGGCACCCGGTCGGCGTCTGAGCCGTCTCGGAGCAGCCGCCGACGAGCCGGCGCGCGATGTTCAGGGTGCCTGGCGTTCGTCCGCGCGCTCGTGCGCGCCACCTGCGCCGTCGCGCCGCGGCGCGTTCGGCAACGACAGCAGGTAGAGCACGCCGACGGCCGCGGTCGTGAGCACGATGACGCGCAGGTCCCAGCGCCCGGCCGGCAGGCCCGGCCCCACGGCGAAGCCCACGAACACGACCATCGTTCCGATCGCGATGAACTTCACGCGCGCGGGGATGCCCAGTCCGGCGCGGAAGTCGCGGATCAGCGGGCCGAAGCGGCGGTGCGCGAGCAGGCGCCGGTAGAGGCGCTCGGAGCCGCGCACGAAGCAGGCCGCGGCCAGCACCAGGAACGGCGTCGTCGGCAGGCCCGGGATCACGACGCCGATCGCGCCGACGCCGACGCAGACGAAGCCGGCGCCGATCCACAGCGCGCGCGCGACGGGCGACCGCGCCAGGTGGACGGCGTCGTCGTCGGCGGCGGCGGACGGCTCGGGCTCCATGGACCGAGTATGGGCGCCGCGACGCCCTGGCCCCAGCGCGTCCGCGCGGATCGCGCCCGCGAAGTCCACCCGATGGAGCGATTCGACGCGATGGAGCCGTTCGAGGCGAACGGGCGGGACGTGCTCGTCGTCGGCGCGGGGCTGGCCGGCCTCGCGTGCGCGAGCGCGCTCGCCGAGCGTGGCGGCCGGGGCCTGGTCCTCGACAAGGGGCGCGGCCCCGGCGGGCGGCTCTCGACGCGCCGACGCACGGATGCGGAGGGTCGCGCCCTCGCGTTCGACCACGGCGCGCAGTACTTCACCGTGCGGGACGCGGCCTTCGCGCGGCAGGTCGAGCGCTGGTGCGCGCGCGGCGTCGCGGCGCCCTGGCCCGCGAGGGTGATCACGCTCGCGGCGGGCGTGGCGGGCGAGCCGCGCGGTTCGGGCGGGGCAGGCGGTCCGGTCGGGGCAGGCGGCTCGGACGGCGCGACCGAGCGCTTCGTCGGCACGCCGGCCATGCAGTCCCTCGCGGTCGACCTGGCCGACGAGCTGCAGCGGGGCGGGCGCTTCCGTCTCGTGCAGAGCGCGCGCGTCGAGGCGCTGCGCGCGACGGCGAACGGCGTGGTCGCGCACCTCGCCGGTGACCTCGGCGGCGATCTCGGTGACGACCGCGCGGTGGGACCCTTCCTGCGCGTGTGCGTCGCACTCCCCGCGCCCCAGGCGCGCGACCTCGTCGCGACGCTCGGCGCGGACGCGGCGCCACTGGTCGCCACCGCGGAGGGGGTCGCGATGGAGCCGTCGCTCGCCGCCCTGGTGCGCTTCGCCGAGCGGCCGCGCACTTCGGACGGGGCCGCCTTCGACGGCGCGTTCGTCGAGAGCGACGCGCTGAGCTGGGTCGCGCGCGACGCGTCGAAACCCGGACGGCCCGACGCGGAGTGCTGGGTGCTGCACGCGACGCCACGGTTCGCGCGCGCGTCCTGGGACGACGACCCGGCGCGGTGGTCGGACGCGCTCGTCGAGGCCTTCGGCGCGGCCCTCGGTCGTCCGGCGCCCGCGGTGACCTGGCGCGACACCCACCGCTGGGGCTTCGCGCTGGCACCAGCCCCGCTCGAGCCGGGGTCCGGAGCGCCGCCGCTCGTCGCCTCCGTCGGGCCAGCCACCGTCGCGCTCGCCGGCGACTGGTGCTGTGGCTCGCGGGTGGAAGGGGCCTGGCTCGGCGGGCGCGCGGCGGCCGACCGACTCGCGGGCGGCGTATCTGGCTGAGCGCGGCCCCGGGCCTCCGGCGGCGCATCCGGGACCGAGGCGGGAGCGAAGACCTCGCGTCCGCCGCCCGTTCCACCTAGGCAGCTACCGACCCCGTTCGCCGACCCACACGCCCATGCTCCCGACCACGCTCGCCGCCCTCGTCCTCCTCGCCGCTCCCACCGAGGCGATCGAACCGCCGCCCGTCCCGCAGGTCGTCCTGCGCGCCGAGGTCTTCGCGGCCGAGCAGCCGGCCCGGCGCGACCGCGCCGCGGCGCTCCTCGAGCGCGCGCTCGACGGCGAGCGCACCCTCACGGCGCTCCTGGCCGCCGCCGACGAGGCGCGCCGCACGCTGCTCGACGGGGAGACCGCGCGCCGCGTGGAGCGCACGATCTCGGGCGCGCGTTGGGCCGCACTCGGTGACCGCGACCGCGCCGCGCGCGAACTGGCGCGGGCGCTCGCCGCCATCGCCGACGACCTCGCCTTCGAGCCCTTCGTCGAGGCCGAGCTGCCCGAGGGCTTCCCGGCTCCCACGATGGTCGGTGAGATCGAGCTGCGCAGCTATCCGCGCTACCGGATGGCGACGGCGCCGATGGACGGCGGACGCACGAACGGCGCGTTCTGGAAGCTCTTCCAGCACATCACCACGAACGACATCCCGATGACCGCGCCCGTCGAGACGACCTTCGAGGTCGACGGCGACGGCGTGCGCGCGACGACGATGGCCTTCCTCTACGAAGGTCCCGAGCAGGGCACGGCCGGCGCCGCCGGCGCGGTCGAGGTGATCGACGCCGAACCGCAGCTCGTGGTGAGCATGGGCCTGCGCGGCAACGATCGCCGCAGCACCGTCGACGCGGCCCACGCGCGCATCCTCGCGTGGATCGCCGCGCGCCCCGAGCTCGAGATCGACGGGGACATGCGCACGATGGGCTACAACAGTCCGATGGTGCGCGGCTCGCGTCGCACCTTCGAGGTGCAGGTGCCGGTGCGCCTGCGCGCGGCGCGCGACGTCTGAGCTCGTTCGAACGAGACCCTTCGAACGAGAGCCTCCCACCGAGTGCGACCGACCGAGCCGCGACGCGCGGCGGGCTCCGCGCCCCGCCGCGCGTCGTTCAGTTCGGACCGATCTGCAGACGCATCGACGAGGTGGCCGCGAAGGGGGCGATGGTCGAGGTCGGGTCGATGACCGCGCCCTGCAGGTGGACCACGTCGCCCACGAGCGACGGGTCGTTCGGGATCGCCAGCGGGAACGGCGAAGGCTGGGCGAAGCCGGCCCACGGCGCGCCGAAGCGAACGTCGAACGGGTTGGGCGGCGTGAACACGTCGATGCGCAGCTCGCCGTCGAGCAGCGGGCCGTACATGCTCCACCCGGGCAGCGGGAGGCCGCAGGGTCCGGGCGCGGCGGCGGTCGACAGCATGAGCAGCGTCAGCGCACCGGGCGACTGGGTGAACGGCGTGTTGGTCACGCCCAGCGTCACGACGCGACCGATCGCGGGGCGGCCGGCCATCCACAGGAGGCTCGACGGCGGGTTGCCGCCGCAGGTGGGGACCTGGTCGATGTCGCAGCCGAGCGAGTAGAGCAGCGTGACGCCCGCATCGGTCGAGGGCGTGTCGACCCAGGGCGCGCCGACGGCCAGCCAGTCGCCGTCGATCGTGACCGTCTCACCGACGCGGTCGTTCGCCTCGACGTCGCGGCGCGTGAACGCCTCGTCGAAGCGCCAGGTCGCGCCCTTCCTGCGCCACAGGCTCACCGTGCCTGCGCCAGCCTGGTAGGGCACGTCGCCGAGCGGCGCGCCGACCGCGATCACGTCGTCGCCCAGCGCCACGTCGAACCCGTGCCAGTGCGAGACGCCCACGCTCGGGTCGGCGAACACTTCCGTCTCGACGAAGATGTTGAAGGGGTCGCGCTCGAACAGGTGGGCCGCGCCGAGGAAGCCGGAGAACGGCGTCGACGCGGGCGCACCGACGAGGACGCGGTCGGCGTGGACGTCGATCGCGCCGCCGAAGATGTCGCCGACGAAGCCGGTGGACGGCGCGACCGTCTGGAGGAACGAGAAGGTCGGTCCGGTTCCAGGGCGCTCGTAGATCCAGACCTGGCCCGCCAGCGTCGCGTCGAGCTCGGCGCCGATCGCGAGGAGGCCGTCCTCGCAGTCCAGCGCGTAGCCGAAGTCGCTGCTCGGCGACAGCGCGGGCGGTTGGAAGCTCTGCGCGACCGTCCACACGCCCGCGACGCGCGCGTAGACCCACACGGCGCCCGTCGCGTTCGCCGTGCCGCCGCGCTCGCCGACGACGATCATGTCACCGTCCAGGGCGAGCGCGCCGCCGAAGGCGCCTTCGATCTGCGGCAGCGGCGGGAGCAGCAGGTCGTGCTCGACCCAGCTCCCCGCTTCGCGCCGGTACACCCACACGGCGCCCGCGTTGTCGCCACTCGTGTCGCGGCCGGGCGCGCCGACGACGAGCCAGTCGTCGTTCACCGCGATCGCTCGTCCGAAGCCGTCGAAGTTCGCCAGCCCGGCGGGGAACACCGTCTGCTCGAACACCCACGCGCTGCCGTCTCACACGTGGCTGACGACGCGACCGCTGCCGGGCCCCGGCGTGCCCTGCCCCGGACCGTGGACGCAGCGCTCGCCGTGGAGCGCGACGGCGCGCCCGTAGTCGGCGCCGAAGGTCGGCGGAGCGGCGTCGTCGAGGATCGCCACCTCGCACTGGGCGCGAGCGAGGGGCGCGGACAGGGCGAGGGCGAAGCCCGCGAGGAGCCCGGAGAGGGAGTGCGTGCGCTGCATGGAGGGCGGGAGCGAAGGCGCGCTCGATCGCGCGAGCCGCGGCGGGCCGTTCAGGTCGGATCGAACGATCTCCCGAGCTCACGGGCCCGTCTCGATCCGACCGGCAGAGCGTAGCCCGACCCCGTGTTCTGCGGGGTACGGCGTCGCCGCTGGGTTCCGTTGCTACCCTCTGCGCGCACCGGGCGGACCGGGGTCGGTCGGCGACCGCGCCCGCCCACCCGACCCGCCCCTTCCGACCGAACCACCACGACGACCGGCATGCGGTCGTTCGAACACGCATTCCAACCGCCATGATCGCACGCACCGCTCTCGCCGCACTCGCCGCCGCCGCCGCCGTCTGGGGCGGGATCACGCTCACCGCCGCCGACGCCTCGCGCGCGGCCGAGGCCCCGGTCGTCCAGGAGGACGAAGAGGGCAACCCGGAGCTCGCCGCATACATGAAGGACGTGGGCCGCACGATGCGCGCGCTCGGTCGCGGCCTGCGCGAGGAGAACGCGATGGAGACCGGGCTCGCCGAGGTCGTGCGCCTCGAGCGTGGGCTGGTCGACGCGAAGGAGCTCCTGCCGATCACCGTCACCTCGATCGAGGACGAGGCCGAGCGCGCGCGCGCCGCGCTCGAGTGGCGCGCCGAGATGCACGAGATGTTCCGCGGCCTGCTCGAACTCGAGATGGCCTACGCGAAGGGCGACGCCGACGCCGTGCTCGCGCAGCTCAAGGCGCTCGACGCGCACAAGAAGGAAGGCCACGACCGCTTCAAGTGAGTCGCGCGTCCGGGGCGTCGCCTGGGCGGTGTCCCGCTGACGGCGACGCGACCTCGACACGACTTCGATGCGAAGGCGCCCGCGCGATCGACCTCGATCGCGCGGGCGCTTTCGCGTCGCGGTCCCGCCGAGGTGCGGGCGCGACGCGCCGCCTCACTCGCCGCGCGGCACGTGCAGGACGAAGGTGAGGTCGTCGGGCTTGCCGAGCTGGCCGCGCGAGCTGCCCATGCGTTCGCGCGCGCCGTCGAACAACAGGCGCGCCGCGTCGTCCGCGTCGAGGCGGCACGCGCGCGCGACGATCTCTTCGCGCAGGAGGTTGTCGAGCAGGCCGTCGGTCGCGACGAGCAGGCGATCGCCGGCGTCGAGCGGGCGACTCGGACCCTCCTCGATGCAGATGCGTTCCATGCCCACGTGCTGGGAGAGCAGGTGTCGCTCCGCGTGCACGAGCGCGGCCTCCTCGGCGATGCGCCCCGCGGCGAGTTCGCGCCCGACCGGCGAGTGCGGGATGGTGTGGCCGCGCACCTCGCCGTCGCTCGAGAGGTGGAACGCCTCGGAGTCGCCCACGTGCAGCATGGTCGCGCGGTCGCGCTCCACGATCACGCCGGCGAAGGTCGTCCCGCCGCCGAGCCGGGCGTCGAGGATGCGCGCGTTCGCCTCCTCGAGTCCGGCGACCACGGCGTCGACGAGCGCGCGGCCCGACGCCCCGGCGGCGGCGAACTGCGCCGCGACGCGCTCGAGCGTGAGGCGGCTGGCCTCGGCGCCGTTCTCGAGTCCTCCCATGCCGTCGGCCACCGCGACGAGCGTGGCGTCGTCGCGTTCGACGACGAGCGCCGCGTCCTCGTTCGCCGCCCGTCGGGGGCTGGCCGCCGAGACCAGGAGCGCGTCGCCGGTGCGGGTCGCGACGCGCACGGGGCCGGCGGAGCGGCCGGACCACAGCGTGGTGTTGGGGAGGGCGTTCACGCGGGAAGGTGCGGCCGAGGTGCGGCCTGGACGGGACGGAGCCTAACGAGTGCGCGGCGCGCGGGCCCGCGCCGCGGTGGGCGCGCCGTCGCCGGCGCGTCCCGGTGGTGGTCGGAGGGGGCCCTCGAGGCGTGAGTGGTGCGCGAGCGCGCGGACGGCCCGCGGCAAGATGGGCCGATGGACGTCCTCGCGAACCTGGCCACGCCGCCGGTGCTGTTCTTCCTGCTCGGGATGGCGGCGACGCTGGCGCGCTCGGACCTCGAGATCCCGCAGGCCATCACGAAGGCGCTGTCGCTGTATTTGCTGTTCTCGATCGGGTTGCACGGCGGGGCGGAGCTGGCGATGGCCGGCTTCTCGACCCAGATCCTCGCCACGCTCCTGGTCGCGATGGCCTTCTCGGGTCTCACGCCGATCGTCAACTTCTTCGTCCTGAAGCGCACGCAGAGCGTGGCGGACGCGGCGGCCATCGCCGCGACCTACGGCTCGATCAGCGCGGTGACGTTCATCACGGCGGCGGACTTCCTCTCGCACAGCGGCGGCTCGTGGTCCGGCCACATGGTCGCGGCGATGGCGCTCATGGAGTCGCCCGCGATCCTGGCGAGCGTCGGGCTCGCGCGCAGCTTCGGTGCGCGCAGCGACGACGGCGACGGGTCGGGTGGCCGCAGCATCCTGTCGGAAGCCTTCCTGAACGGACCGGTCTTCCTCCTCATCGGATCGCTCGTCATCGGGATGATCACGGGCGAAGAGGGGTGGAACAAGGTGGCGCCGTTCGCCTACGACCCGTTCCAGGGCGTGCTGTGCCTCTTCCTCCTCGACATGGGGTTGATCGCGGCGCGGCGCTTGTCGGCGCTGCGCAAGGCGGGCCTGCGGCTCGGCCTCTTCGCCATCGTCGTCCCGCTCGTCCACGCGACGCTCGGGATCGCGGCGGCCTACGCGCTCGGGCTCGAGCAGGGCGACGCGCTCCTGTTGACGGTGCTCGCGGCGAGCGCGAGCTACATCGCCGTGCCCGCCGCGGTGCGCATCACGCTCCCCGAGGCGAACCCGAGCCTCTTCCTCCCGATGTCCCTGGCCGTCACCTTCCCGTTCAACGTGGTGGTCGGCATCCCCTTGTACTCCAGCGTCATCGCGCGCGTCTGGGGCGCCTGACCCCGACGGCCCGACCATGAAGAACATCGAACGCATCGAGATCGTCGTCGACGCCTACCACGTGCGCGAGATCACGCGCGTGCTCGGCAAGCACGGCGTGAGCGGCTGGAGCGTGGTGCGCGACCTCGCCGGCGCCGGCAATCGCGGCGACCAGCTCGCCGACGAGATCACGGGGGTGTCGAGCAACCACATGATCCTGACCACCGTCGACCCCGAGATCCTCGACGCGTTGGCCGCCGACGTCCAGGTGCTCCTGAACCGCTTCGGCGGGGTCATGATCGCGCTGCCCGGGCGCGCCATCTACGGCGGCTCGCGGGACGCATGAGGCCGGTCGTCGCGCTCCTGTTCGTCGTGGTCGCTGCGCTCGCGTCCGGGTGCCGTGCGGCGCAGCCGGACGCGGACACGGTCGCGAACGACACCTTCGCGAACGACACCTTCGCGACCGATGCGCTCACGACCGACGCCGACCTGGTCGCGCGCCTCGACGCGCTGGTCGCCGCGTTCGACGGGCGCGTGGGACTCTTCGTCGTCGAGCTCGGCGCGAGCGCGGACGAGGACCGCGTCGTCCACGCGCGCGCGGCCGACACGCTGTTCCCGACGGCGAGCCTGGTCAAGGTGCCGATCCTCGCCGCGCTCTACGCTCGCATCGAAGCGGGGGAGCTCGACCCGCACACCGCGCTCGCGTACGACGCCGAGCGGTCGCGTGGCGGCGAGGACCTGCTCGCGCGTTTCGAGGACGGCGCGACGATCACGCTGTCCAAGCTGATCCACCTCATGATCGCGTTCAGCGACAACACGGCGAGCGTGTGGTTGCAGGAGCTCGCCGGCGGCGGCGAGGGCGTGAACACCTGGCTCGCGAACGCGGGCTTCGAGTCCACGCGCGTCAACTCGCGCACCGCGGGTCGCGAGGAGGACTATCGTCGCTTCGGTTGGGGACAGACGACGCCGCGCGAGATGGTCGACCTCCTGCTCGCGATCCGGCGCGGCACCGCCGTCAGCCCGCGCGCCGACGAGGAGATGTACCGCGTCCTGTGTCGCGCGTACTGGGACGCCGAAGCGCTGTCGGCGATCCCGCCGTGGGTGCAGGCGGCGAGCAAGCAGGGCGCGATCTCGCGCTCGCGTTCGGAGGTGGTGGTCGTCGACGCGCCGGGCGGGACCTACGCCTTCTGCGTCATCACCGACGACCAGACCGACACGAGCTGGGGCGCGGACAACGCCGGCTTCGTGCTCCTGCGCGAGGTCTCGCGAGCGCTGTGGGAGGCCTTCGACGGCGCCGAGGCGTGGAGCCCGGCGCCCGGCGTGGAGGACTGGCACTGAGCGCGAGCGCGGACGAGGCCTGCCGCGTCCTCGGCGTCGACGGCGGTGGGAGCGGAGTGCGTGCGGCCGCGGTCGGTGTTCGCGACGGCGGTGTTCGTGAGGGCGGCGCTCGCGATGACGGCGCCCTCGAACTCGCCGGCCCGCTCGCCGCGCGCAGCGTGTCCCCGGGCGCCGACGCGCGCGCGTGGATCGTCGCCGCGGCCGACGCGATGACCGAGGCCCTCGAGGGCGCGACGCGGCTGCGCTTCGGGATGGGCATGCCCGGTCGCAAGACCGACGACGGTCGCGGCATCGCGCACGCGCTGCACGGCCCGGTCGAGCCGCGCTTCTGCGAGCTCCTCGAGGAGGAGCTCCGCCGGCGCGGACTCGAACTCGACGCACGCTGTCCGCGGCTCGCGGACGACGGCGTGCTCGGCTGCTCGGGCGAACTGCTCGGCGTCGACGGCGCGCTGCGCGGCGCGCGCGACGGCTACTTCGTCGGCGGTGGAACGGGCCTGGCCGAGGCCTTCGTCCTCGACGGCGCGGTCGTGCCGTTCGAACGCGCGCCGCGACCGCTGGAGCGCGCGTGGCGCCTCGCGGACGGCGAGTCCACCTTCGAGGAACGCCTCTCGGTGCGCGGCATCAACCACCGCTACCGCCGCGACGGCGGGACCCACGAGTACTGCGAGTTCGGCCTCGCGGCCGGCGAGGAGGTCGCGCGTCGCGTGGTCGTGCACGCGGTGTGGGACCTCGTGCGCCTCGTGTGGCTGCGCGAGCAGGCGCTCGAGCTCACCTTCGAACGCGTCGTGGTGTCGCAGCGGCTCGCGCGCGTCCTCGGCGCGAGCGCGGTGCGTCCGGTCGTCGAGGAGACGCTGGCGCAGGTCGCCGAGCGCGGCGGGGACGAGCGTTTGGCGGCGCGGCTCGTGCTCTCGTCGTGCGAGCACGCCGCGGTGCTCGGCGCGGCGGCCGAGGTCCTCTGACGCTCAGCCCTCGAGCGCGCGGCGCAGGTGTCCACCCGCGGCGTCGAGGCGGCGCTGGGCCGCGTCGCGATCCAGACCGAGGCGCTGCATGCAGACGGCGCGCTTGCACGAACCGCCCGCGCGCTCGAGCAGGGCCTCGGCGTCCGCGCGCGCGAGGCCGGTGAGCTCCATCACGATGCGCGCGGCGCGGTCGAGCAGCTTCGCGTTCGTCGCGCGCAGGTCGACCATCAGGTTCTCGTGCACGCGACCCGCGCGAATCATGAGCGTCGTCGACAGCGCGTTGAGCACGAGCTTGGTCGCCGTGCCCGCCTTGAGGCGCGTCGAGCCGGTCAGGACCTCGGGCCCCGTGACCGCCGCGACCAGGTGGTCGCAGCCGGCGGGGCGCGCGGGCAGGGGGGTGCAGCACACGAGCGCCGTGGTGCACGCCGGCGCGAGCGCCTTGGCCACCGCAAGGCCGCCGAGCACGAACGGCGTGCGTCCGGACGCCGCGATCCCGACCACGGTGTCGTCGCCGGTCGGCGCGAGCGCTTCGAGTTCGCGTCGCGCGCCCTCGGGATCGTCCTCCGCCTCCTCGCTCGAACGCCGCAGCGCCGCGTCGCCACCGGCCACGATGCCGATCACGCGGTCGGGCGCCACGTCGAAGGTGGGCGGCGCTTCGGACGCGTCGAGCACGCCCAGTCGGCCCGACGTCCCGGCGCCCAGGTAGACGAGGCGACCACCGCGCACGAAGCCGGGTTCGGCGGCCTCGACGAGCGCGGCCAACGCGTCGCGACACGCGCGCACCGCGGCGACGGCCTCGGCGTCGGCCACCGACAGGGCCTCGAGCACGCCGCGTACGTCGCGCTGGTCGAGGTCGCGCGTGCGGGGATCGCGACCCTCGGTCAGCGGTCGCGCAGTGCTCGTGTCGGTGCTGCTGTCGGAGCTTTCGTCGGCGTTCATAGCGGGCGGTACCAGGCGCCGGCGCGCGGCGCGCGTGCCACGCCGGTGACGGCGGGCAGGGTGATGGGGACGCCGTCGGCGGCGAACAACCCGAGCACGGCCATGGCGGCCGCTTCGCGCCAACGCGCGTCGAGGCCGAGCGCGGTCGTCGTGTGCACCGCGCCGCCACAGGCCGCGCGCAGCGCCTCGACGAGCGCGCGGTTGCGCACGGAGCCGCCGGCGAGCAGGACCTCGTCGTGGCCCTCGACGGCGGCGCCGAGCGCGGCGGCGATGCTCGCGACCGCGGACGCCAGCGCGGTGGGGGCGTCGACGCCGTCCGCGACCGCGGCGGCGTCGAAGCGCTCCTCGGCGCTGCCCATGGAGCGCGCGCCCGCGCGCAGCTCGGCGAGCAACGCGTCGAAGCGCGCGACGACGCGCGGGTCGGGCGTGCCGGCGAGGGCGACGCGTCCGTCCTCGTCGTACGGTCGGTCGAGCAGCGCGCGTGCCAGACCGTCGAGCCAGTGGTTGCACGGCGTCACGTCGGCGCCGCGCAGTGCCGCGCTCGCGGCCGCGCGCGCGCCGGGCGCGACGGCCGGGATCAGCGTCGCGTTCGCGAAGCCGCCCAGGTTGATCACGGCGCGGCGCTTTGTCTCGTGCCCGAAGAGCACGAGGTCGGCGAGCGGCGTGATCGGTGCGCCCTCGCCGCCCAGGCACAGGTCCGCGCCGCGCAGGTCGCACACGACCGGCGCGCCGAGGTCGCGGACGATCGGCCAGGGGTCGAGCAGCTGCCACGAGATCGGCGGCGCGTGCGCGACCGTCTGACCGTGCACGGCGACGAGCGCGAGCGCGCGACCGCGTGCGAGTTCGGTCACCGCCGCGGCGTGCAGCTCGCCGAAGCGGCGCGCCAGATCGGCGATCTCGAGCGCGGTCGCCGCGCCGCCGCGCGCGAACGAGCGCAGCGGCTCGGCGAGTTCGCCCAACGCGAACGCGCGCGCGTCGAGCAGCTCGACCTCGAGGTCGAAGCCGTGACCCCGCGCGCGCACGAGCGCGGCGTCGAGCCCGTCCAGGCTCGTCCCGGTCATGCAACCGATCGCGAGGCGCTCGCTCATCCTTCGCTCTCCAGGCGCGCGCGCAGGCGGGCGACGTGCTCGAGCGACGCGGCGAGCAGCGGGCGACGGGCGCGGCGCGGCCACAGTTCGCGCTGTTCGTCGACGAGTGCGTCGAGTCGCGCGAGCAGCTCGTCGCGCTGCGCCGGCGCACGACCGAAGCGCCTCCAGCGCGCGGCGTCGATCGCCAGCGAGGTCCAGGCGGTCGCGTGCGTCAGCTCGGCGGCGACGAGGCGGTCGTGCGGCGCGGGCGCGTCCGCGAGCACGAGGTCGAGGTCGGCCGTGAGGCGTTCCCAGTCCTCGAGCGCGCCGCGCGCCGGTGCGTCGGGCGTGGCCGGGAACAGCTCGCTGAAGGTGGCCGAGGCGTTCTTCAGCACGTCGCGGTCCGCGCCGGCGTCGCGCAGGTCGGCGTCGAGGTCACCGAGCGCGTCCGCGAAGTCCGACAGCGCGGCGCCGTCGCGTTCGCGGAAGGCGACCCGCGCCGCGGCCTCGGGGTCGGCGTGGGCGGCGTCGTCGCTGCGCACGGCCTCGGCGTTCCACGCCGCTTCGGCCGCGTCGCACAGCGCGTGCAGCGTGAGCGGCCAGGGCTGACGGTGCCCGAGGTCGCCCCAGGTCGTGACGAGCAGGCCGCTCGCGTTCGACGCGGCGGCCGCGCGGGTCGCCGCGGCGAGGTTCGCGCGGCGCTCGTTCGGTCGTCCTGCGAAGGTGCGCCAACAGCCGGTCCCGGGCGCGATCAGGTACGGGCGTCCCAGCGCGTCGAGGCGCTCGCACCACGCTTCGAACGGGCTGTCGGGCTCGTATCCCCACGCGACGGGTACGAGGTTCTCGGGCAGCCGCTCGAAGGTCCCCGGGTCGGACAGCGCGATGTCGGCCCAGAACATGGGCTCGAGGCCGAGCCGTTCGCACTCGGTCGCGATGCCGGCGACGAACTCCGCGTACACCGCGCCGCGTCCGCGCGCTCCGACCGCGTCCGCCGAGCGTCCCTGGCCCACGTCGAAGGTCTCGTCGCAGCCGATGTGCACGCGCCGACTCGTGAAGGTCGCGGCGATCGTGTCGAGCCATTCGCGTACGAGCTCGAGCGAACGCGGGTCGGTGGGGCAGAGGCTGAACGGCCCCTCCTTCTCGAAGTCGAGGAAGCGGAAGGTGCCGTGCGTCTCCGCCAGGTCCTCGTAGCCGGGCGTGCGCAGGACGCCGGCGAGGTGTCCGAAGCAGTTCTGGTTCGCGACGAGCTCGATGCCGGCGTCGGCGCACCAGCCGTCGAGCGTGCGCAGCTGGTCGAGCGTGAGCGGGTCGAGTTCGCCCCAGACCGCCTCGTGTCCCGGGTAGGCGATCACGTGCTCGGCGTAGAGCTGCAGCTCGTTGAACTGCAGCTGCGCGAGCGTGCGCACGAGGCGCTCGAGCTCCGCCATCGTCGGGATACGATCGCGCGACACGTCGAGCATGTAGCCGCGCCGCTCGTGGTCGGCCCAGTCCTCGACGAGCACGATCGGCATGGGCCGCTCCTTCGGTCGCGCCTTCGCGATCGCGCGCAGTTTCGCGAGCGTGTGCTCGGCCGCGCGTACGCCGTCCGGTCCGCCGGCGACGACGAACGGACCCTTGGGGCCGAGCGTGAGCTTGTACTCGCACGGCCGCGAGAGGGACGGCTCGAGGTGCACGTTCGGTTCGGCGCCGATGCGCCCGGCGTCGAAGCGACCCACGTCGATCAGCTTGGGTCGCGGGACGATGGGGAGGTCGGCGGGTTTCATGCGTCGCGGGCGGTGTCGGACGAAGCGCCGCGGCAGGGGCCGCCGGCGGCGCAGACGGCGAAGGTGACCAGAGCGGCCGCGGAGAACTTCCAGCTGAAGTGCGCGGCGACGACCTTCTGCAGCAGCGAGAGGTCGCCGAAGGCGGCGCCCGCATCGGCCTCGGGGACCAACGCGCCGAGGCCCCACGGCTGTGCTGCCGCGATCAGCAGGAAACCGACGACGAGCGCGACGACGACCGAGGTCTCGCTGCCGCGGCGCAGGACGAGGACCGAGAGGAACACGCCGACCAGGCCCGAGTAGGCGAAGGTCATCACGCCCAGCACGAAGTCCAGGATCGCGCCTCCGCGCACCTCGTCGCCGCGGCTCGCCTGCCAGAACACGCACAGGACGGCGAAGAGGCCCAGCACGACGCCGCAGATCACGACGCCCGCGCGCCCGGCGGTCAGCAGCGCGCGTTCGTCGAGGTCGGGACGCCGCTTGCGGTACACGTCGTTGATGAAGGTCGAGCTCATCGCGTTGATCGCGGAGTTGAGGCTCGACAGTCCCGCCGCGAAGAGCCCGGCCATCATCAGTCCCTTCAGACCGCTCGGCATCTCGGTGAGGATGAACTCGAGGAAGACCTGGCGTCCGTCGCTCGGTGGCGCTGATGGTGCGTGCACGCCCATGAGCTCCGGGCGTTGGTAGAAGACCCACAGGAGCAGGCCGACCACGAGGAACAGGAGGACGGACGGGATGCCGAGGAGGATGCCGGTGAGCACGGACCGCGAGCCTTCGGCGGAGCTCTTGCAGGTGAGCATGCGCTGCGCGAGGTCCTGATCGGTGCCGTACGACCCGATGCCGAGCAGCGTGAAGCCGAGGACGGCGGTCAGCAGCGTGAACGGCAGGCGCGGGTCGGTGCGCGTGTCGACGAGCTCGAGCTTGGAGGTCGCGGCGCCGCCCTCGACGAGCGGCTTCCCGCCCGTTCGCAGCGCGTCGAGGAGCTGCTCGAAGGGTGCGTCGACCCAGCCGAGCACGAGGACGATCGCGCCGACGGCCGCGCCGAGCAGCACGACCATCTGGATCACGTCGGACCAGATCACGGCCGCGACGCCGCCCATCAGCGTGTAGACGATGCCGACGAAGGTGAGGAGCGCGACGGCCTGGACGAGGTGGACGGGCTCGAGGCCGCGCTCGACGCCGAACAGCACGAGCGAGAGCGGCAGGGCGCCGACGAAGATCCGCGCGCCGCTCGCGAACAGGCGACCCACGAGGAAGGCCCAGCTCGCCGCGTGGCCCGCGCGCGGACCGACGCGGCGTTCGAGCAGGCCGTAGATCGTCTGCACGCGCTCCGCGTAGAAGGCCGGGATGAAGACGAACGCGACGACGAGCGCCGCGAGCACCATGCCGACGTTCGTCGTCAGGTAGGTGAGGTTGCCGGCGTAGCCCGACTCGGGGACGCCGACGAAGCTCGCGGCCGACATCGAGGTCGCGACGATCGACACGCCGACCGCCCAGGCCGGCATCGAGCGTCCGCCGAGGAAGTAGTCCTCGGTGTCGCGCGTCTCGCGGCGGGCGAAGATCCAGCCCGTGCCGGCGAGGAGGACGAAGTAGGCGCCGAGCACGAGCCAGTCCGCGAGCGCGAAACCGGATGCGGGTGCGGCAGCGGGGAGGAGGGGCATGGGGCGAGGGCGCGAGTGGGCGCGCCCGTATCCTAGGCGGCGACGACCGCGATCCCGTCATCGACGCCGCCACGCGACACCGACCATGCGACCGACTGCGACGCCCGCCGCTCTGCCCCACCGTCTCCTCTCCATCGGCGCCGCCGTCGCCGTCGCGATCTGTGGCTGCGCCGAGATGCGCGGGCCGCGCGTCGGAGAACGCCTCGAGCGCACGGGCGAGGAGATCGTGGTCGCAGGCCAACTCTTCCACGTGGGCGCGCCGGTGAAGCTCTGGCTCGACGCGGACGGCTACGACGCGTACCGACCGTGGAAGCACTTCGAGCTCGAGGACGGGGACGCCGAGCAACGGGCGCGCTACGGAGCGCGGCGCCTGTCACCGAGCGGCGGCCCGCCGAACGACGAGGGACTGCGCCGCGCGCGCAACGGGCAGTGGGAGCTCGAGGACCTGCGTCAAGTCGTCGACCAGTTCGTCATCCACTACGACGTGTGCGGGACGAGCGAAACCTGCTTCCGCGTGCTGCAGGACGGCCGCGGCCTGTCGGTGCACTTCATGCTCGACGTGGACGGGACGATCTACCAGACGCTCGACCTCGACGAGCGCGCGTGGCACGCGACGATCGCGAACGACCGCTCGATCGGCGTCGAGATCGCGCAGGCCGGCGCGCGCCCGCTGGCCGATCGCGCGGACCTCGACGAGTGGTACAGCGAGAGCGGGGACGGGCCGACGCGACTGACGCTGCCCGAGCGCTTCGGCGACGGCGGGATCGCGACGCCAGGCTTCGAGGGCGTCGCCGCGCGGCCCGAGGCCGTCGTCGGCGCGATCAACGGGACCGAGCTCGTGCAGTACGACTTCACCCCCGAGCAGTACGAGAGCCTGGCGAAGCTGACGGCCGCGCTGCATCGCGCCCTGCCGCGGATCCGGCTCGACTATCCGCGCGCGAGCGACGGCTCACCGCTCATGCGGACGATGACGCGCGCCGAGTTCGACGCGCACACCGGTCTCATCGGCCACTACCACGTGCAGTCGAACAAGCAGGATCCCGGTCCCGCCTTCGACTGGGAGCGCGTCGTGCGCGAGGCCCGCGCCGCGCTCCAGTGACCGGTACGGTGCCAGACCCCCCGGTCATCGCGCCGCGACCGCGCGGAGCGCGGCCGCGGCGCGATGACCGGGGGGTCTGGCACCGTACCGGTCACTGGAGCGGACTCGTTCCGGTCCGGAGCCTGCGCCCCACCTTGGCGACGAGGCGGGCGTAGGACGGGTCGGCATCGAGGCGCGTGCAGTGCTCGTCGATCGCTCGACGCACCGTGGAATCCGAGACTTCGAGCGCCGCGGCGAGCATGGCGCGCGTCGCTCCCGCCAGGTCGCGACCCAACCCGCACAGCAGTGGGCGAGCGGCGTCGGATCCGTGGAGGTCCAGCTCGTTCACGACCCTCCGGACATCCTCCAACTGGACGAGTGGCACGAAGGCTCGGCTGCCGTCGGCGATGTCCGCGCTCCTCACCATGCGAGCACGCACGGGGCCGACGATCGCGTCGGTGCTGGTGCCTCGCGGGCTCGGCGCCGCACCCGACTCGACGAAGTGACGCACACGATCCGGGATCCTCGCCCGAGACCACTTCCGGTAGTCCGTCGGTCGAAAGGTCGGCCGTTCGTAGCGACGACGGACACGCTCCTCGAGCCACACGCGCGTGAGCCAAGGATGGGCGCGAGAGCGTGCGTAGGCGCGCGCGCTCGCGAAGGGATAGTCGCAGGGATGTGCTGCGAGCCCGGCCTCGCACGGGTTCGCGTCGATGTACCGCACGACGGCGAGGCGGTACGAGCCGTCGAGGACCGGCTTCGAGCCGAATCGACCGCGGAAGAGCGGTCCATCGCGTCGCCGGCGGCGGTTGAAGTAGCGCACGAACGAACTCGTGACGCGCTGCATCGCTGTCGAGAGTCCTCCGCCGGGACAGCGGACGAGCAGGTGGAAATGGGTCGTCAGCACTGCAAAGGCGTGAACCTCGATGCAGCCTCTTCGGGCCGCGGTGGCCAAGCAGGCCATGAAGACGCGACGATCGAGCGGCGTCTCGAAGACAGGTCGCCGTGCGATGCCGCGGTTGTAGACGTGGTGCCAGGCGCCTGGCGCGTCGTAGCGAACGGGTCGGGCCATGTGAGCGTGATGCTCCAGACTCCGCCCCGGTGACGGATTTTTGCGCGGGTTTCGTGACCGGTACGGTGCCAGACCCCCCGGTCATCGCGCCGCGACCGCGCGGAGCGCGGTCGCGGCGCGATGACCGGGGGGTCTGGCACCGTACCGGTCACTGGAGCGCGGACTCGAGCTCGGCGCGCAGCTCCCGCTTGCGATCGTCGTTCGCGAAGCTGGCCTCCACGCCGTTGCGTGCGAGCGTCGCGAGCGCGTCGCGATCCAGGCCGAGCGCGGCGGCCACCGCCACGTAGTTGTCGGCCACGTACCCGCCGAAGTAGGCCGGGTCGTCGGAGTGGATCGTCGCGCACAGCGCGGCGTCGAGCATGGCGCGCAGCGGGTGCGCCGCGAGGTCGTCGACGACGCACAGCGCCAGGTTCGACAGGGGACAGACGGTGAGCGGGATCCGTTCAGCGGCCAGGCGCGCGACCAGGTCCGGGTCGTCGAGCGCCGCGTTGCCGTGGTCGACGCGTTCGACCTGGAGGACCTCGAGCGCGGTGCGCACGTACGCGGCGGGGCCTTCCTCGCCCGCATGGGCCACGGCGCGGAAACCCGCCTCGCGCGCGGCCGCGAAGACGCGCGCGAACTTCTCGGGCGGGTTGCCCTTCTCGGACGAGTCGAGGCCGACGCCGACGATGCGGTCGCGATGGGGCAGCGCGGCCTCGAGCGTCGCGAACGCGTCCTTCTCGTCGAGGTGGCGCAGGAAGCACAGGATGAGCTCGCTCGAGATACCGCGCTCGGTGCGCGCCGCGTCGAGCGCGGAGGTGAGCCCGTCGAGCACGACCTCGAGCGGCACGCCGCGCGGCGTGTGCGACTGCGGGTCGAAGAAGAGCTCGACGTGGCGCACGCGATCCGCATCGGCGCGCGCCAGGTACGCGGCAGTCAGGTCGTGGAAGTCCTCGGCGGTGCGCAGCACGTCGCAGCCGGCGTAGTACAGGTCGAGGAAGTCCTGCAGGCACGAGAAGTCGTAGGCCGCGCGCAGGGCGTCGACGTCGGCGTACGGCAACGCGATACCGTTGCGTTCGGCGAGGCGCAGCATCAGCTCCGGCTCGAGCGTGCCTTCCACGTGCAGGTGCAGCTCGGTCTTCGGCAGCTCGCGCGCGAAGCGCTCCAGCTGGGGGTCGATCGCGTTCGTCGTGGTCACTCCGTGCTCCTGTCGAGGTCGTCGGCGAGTCGGCACTCGCGGCCCTCGACGACGACCTCGGTCGCGATGGGCATCGAGTTGAAGGTGCTGGACATCGAGAGTCCGTAGGCGCCGGTGTCGTGGAGGACGAGCAGGTCGCCCACGCGGCACTCGGGCAGGTCGCGCGGCGCGGGCTCGCCGCCCGGACCCTGCGTGAACACGTCGCCCGACTCGCACAGCGGACCGGCGACCATCGTCGGTCGCGTCGGCTCTCCGTCGCGCCCCACGATCGAGATGCCGTGGTACGCGCCGTACACCATCGGGCGGCACAGCGTGTTGAAGCCGGCGTCGACGAGCACGAACGGCGTCCCGTCCACGTCCTTCACCGCGCGCACCTCGGACACGAGGCACGCCGGCTTGGCGGCCAGGTAGCGGCCGGGCTCCACCTCGAGCTCGAGCGCGTGCCCGAACGCCTCGGCCAGCGCGTCGCGGGTGTCACGCCAGGCGCGCGAGTAGGCGTCGAGGTCGAGCTCGGGATCGCCGTCGCGGTAGGGGACCGGCAGGCCCCCGCCGGCGGAGATCGTCGTCAGGCTCGGACCGATCGTGAGCGCCGCCGCGCGCAGCGCCTCGCAGACCGACAGCAGGTGCTGCATGTCCGTCCCCGAGCCGATGTGCATGTGCAGGCCCGTGACCTCGAGGCCCGCCGCGCGCACGCGCTCGACCGCGGCACCGAGGTTCGTGTGCCAGATGCCGTGCTTGCTCGCGGGTCCGCCGGTGTTGACCTTCGTGCTGTGCCCGTGTCCGAAGCCCGGGTTCAGGCGCAGCGTCACGCCGCGCGACCCGTCGAGCGCGGTGCCGCGTTCGGACAGCGCGTCCGCGTACTGCTCGATCATGTCCTCGCTGCCGAGGTTGACCGGGCAGCCCAGCTCGACGACGAGCGCCAGCGCCGCGCGGTCGAACAGGTCCGCGGTGAAACAGACCTCGTGGGGCTCGAACCCCGCGTCGAGCGCGCGGCGCAGCTCGCCCGCCGACACGCAGTCGACCAGCGCTCCGGCGCGCCGCACGGCGTCCAGGAAGGCCGGACTGCTGTTGGCCTTCATCGCGTAGCGCACGCGATCGAACGCGGCGAGGCTGGCGACCCGCGCGGGGAGCTCGTCGAGCCCCTGAACGAACAGCGGCGTGCCGAACTCGCTCGCGAGGGCCTGGAGCAGGTGGTCGGGAAAGGGTCGTCGCATCGGCCGGGAGCGCGCGCTCGCGCGTGGCGCCACCTTGCCAGCGCGGAGGGCCGTACGAAAGTCCCGCGCGCGCGTCGCGAACGCGCGGTCCCGATCACGCGGTCCCGATCACGCTGTCCCGACACGACGAGAGCGCCGACCCGAAGGTCGACGCTCTCGCCGTCGTTCCTCGTTGCCGAGGTTCGGGCGGGGCCGGGCCCACCCGAGAGCCGCTCACGGGCAGAGGGTCAGGAGCAGGCCGTTGGACAGGCCCCAGCCCTCGGGCTGCGATCCGTCGAGCGCGAACGACTGGAAGTACAGCTGCGCGCCCGCCAGGGTCGGGTTCGCGGGCAGGGGCACCGTGCGGGTCGCGGTGCCGCCGACCGCGAGGTTCGCGGTGTAGTCGTAGAACTGGAAGAGGTCGAGCAGGCCCGTGCCGCCGAAGGCCGGGAAGTCGGCCGGGGCGAAGGAGGTCGCGGTGACGCAGACCGAGGAGGTCAGTCCGGTCGTCACGGCCTGGAAGACGCCGCCGAGGTTCACGCTCCCGGCACCCGAGAGGTCGAGGACGTTCGGCGCCGGCTCGGTGTCACCGTAGGTCGACCAGCCGCAGGGGAAGGGCAGGCGCAGCACGAAGGCGTCGGTGAAGAACGGGCCGGTTCCGCCGTAGCCGACGATCGTGCGCCCGTCGGGCGTGATGTCGGTGGCGCCCTGGAGGGTGACGTTGGGCGGCAGCGTGAGACCGAGGACGTTCGTGACGTAGTCGTCCAGGAGCATCATCCCCTGGGCTTCGGTCCAGATGAACGCCGAGAGCCCGCTGATGAAGGTGCCGGCGGTGCCGACGATCATCGTGCCGTCGTCGCTCACGCCCATCGCGGCCGCGGGCGAGTTGGTGCCGAGCGGGTCACCGAGCTGCACCGCGCCGCCGCCGGCGGTCCAGCGGAACGCGCCGACGTTGCTCTGACCGACGGCGATCGTGCCGTTCGTGTTGAGCCCCCACACCTCGCCGGCACCGATCTGGTTACCGGGCGTGTTGGCGAGGACGAAGCGCTGCACGCCGTTCGGCAGCCAGATCACGGCGCGCCGCGTACCGTTCGCGGCTTCGTCCCATCCGCCGATGATCGAGCCGTTGCCCGAGATCGCGTTGCCGCGCGAGGAGATGGGACCGTTCTGGGGGAGGACCGTGTAGGGGATCGCGGCGCCGGCCGTCCAGCGGAACGCGTGGGCGTTGCAGTCGTCCCAGATCAGGCCGGTGCCGGTGGTGCCGTCGTCCGAGAAGGCGTAGGCGGTGCCCAGGTCCGGGCAGCCGCTCGAGCCGAGGAGTCCGCCCAGGTCGGTCCAGGAACCGCCGTTCCAGATGGCGGGCTGAGCGGGAGTGGTGCCGCCGTCGCCGAAGACGGTCTGACCGTCCGCCGAGACGCCCACCGCGGCGTTGCCGAAGAGGCTCTGCGCGCCGGTGACGGGATCCCAGCGGAAGGCCTCGCCGTTGCCGTTGCGGCCGACGACCCAGTTGCCGTCGGGGCTGACCGCTTCGGCGCGTCCGGAAGTGATGAAGGTGATCGAGGCTTGCGAGAGGGCTTCGCCGGCGAGGAGGCCGAGGACGCCGAGTCCGAGGAGGAGGCGCATGGGGCGTGGTGTCGGGCGTTGGATGAAGGGGCGCGTGGTTCGAGGGCGACGGGATGCGTCGGGTCGACGCGAGCTCGCGCTGGGGCCGGGCGCTCCGGAGATTTCACTGGAAACATTACTGGTGAGGGCCCGGCCGTCAAGGGTAGAGTCCGAAGTGGGCTCGGGAGGGGCCGCCGCCGGCTCCGCCCGATCCGACACTGCCCGACCCGGCACGCCCGACCCGATCCGGCACGCCCGATCCGATCCGGCACGCCCGATCCGATTCGGCACGATCGGCCCGCGCCCGGCACGGCCCGCTCCTGGGCCGGCCCGCGACGCCGGCTCGGGCCTCCCCGCCACGGCTCGCTCTCCCCGGCTTCCGCTCCCACCGGTCCTCCGCCGTTCCCCGCATCCCGACTCGGCGGCGCGGCCCGCCACAAGGAGCCACCGCGATCATCGATGACCTCCCCGAGCACCAGCGCCACCGCGGGCTCCACGCGCCCCGACTTCCTCTCGGACTTCGAGACCTCCACGGCCGCCCTGCGCGCGGCCCTGACCGACCTCGTCCTGTCCGTCGAGGCGGACCCGGCCGCGCCCCAGGACCTGAGTCGTCGCTTCGGCATCAACCGGACGATGGCGTGGAAGGTCAGCCGGATGATCGCGAGCCACGACGCGTGCGAGCTGGTCCAGCACCTGCTCGGCGACTCGGGCGTGCGCATCCTCGTCGATGCCTTCGTCGCCAACGGAGCGCCGACGGTCGCGGCCGAGGGCGTGCTCGAGGCCACCGACCGCTTCGACCGGATGGTCGAGCAGCACGCGGGGAGCCGGCCCGCGCTCGAACTCATGCTGACGAGCATGGTCCCCGACCGGGTCGATCCGGGCCGCGTCGACGCCAGCCACGAGCTCGCGTTCCGCGGCAACAGTGCGATCCTCGGCGTTCAGGCGAAGGTTCGCATCGGAGCGCAGATCGTCGCGCCCAACGCCGACGAGCCCGACCGCGTGGACATCGCCGTGCTGTCGTGCCTCGGAGGCTTCCGCTGCCTGCGCCCTTCGACCGGGTGGCAGGTCTGCAGCGAGCGCGCGTGGGGGGAAGGACTGCGCACGCAGACGGAGCCGCTCGACCCGGACGTCGAACCGGGCGAAGCGCCGCTCGTACGCGCGTTCAGCTCCAGCGACCTGCCGCCCTTCCACGTGCGCCGCTCGGGGGACTCGCGCGTCTACGAACTCGGCGACGCGCCCGTCGGACGGACCGCTGCGTTCGACGCCGTCTTCGGATGGATCGATCGCGCGTTCGCGCCGATCCACGGTGACGAGGGCGCCGACGACGTGGCGGAGCACGGCCTGGTCCAGGACACGCCCACCGAAGTGGTCCACATGGACCTGCTCCTCCACGAGGCGCTCCCGCTCGAGGTCGCGCCGGCGTTCAAGGTCGTGAGCCTCGCACAGGGCCGGCCGGAGCCACCGTTGTCCCGCGCCGTCGAGAAGCACCTGCCGACGAACGCGTCGGTCCAACTGCTCGGGCGCCCGCAGGCGCTGGCCACGCCGGGCTTCGCGGCGTACCCGCGTCTCGTGGCGCAAGCCTGCGAACGCATGGGCGTCGAGGTGGACGCGCTGCGCGCCTACCGCGTGTCGCTGCGCTTCCCGCCGACGCCGTCGCAGTTCATCCTCTACTACCCGCTCCCGACGCGTTAGGCGACGGGCGCGGTCCGCAGCGCCTCCTCGAGGCGGCCGAGGTCGGCGTCGGTGTGCTCGCTCGTGATCGCGAAGCGCAGGTGGTCGCCGGCCGGGCCGCCGGGGTAGCGGATCAGCGGCGCGTCGATCCCCGCGTCCACGAGGTGCGCGTGCAGGGCGGTCGTCGCGGCGACCGAGTCGAGCGCGAGCGCGCGGACCGGGAAGAGCACGGCGCGGCGCGTCGGCGCGGGGTCGATTGCGTCGACGAGCGCGTGCAGGGCGCGGGCGTTGGAGAGGGCGCGTGCGCGTCGCGCGTCGTCGTCCCGCGCGATGCGCAGGGCCGCGAGCGCGGCGGCGACGATCGGCGGCGGCGGGGCGGTCGTGCAGGCGAAGGCCGAGGTCGCGCGCACCGCGTCGACGGTGCGCCGCGAGCCGAGCACCGCGCCGCCCGCCGCGCCCAGGCACTTGGACAGCGCGACGACGAGCAGGTCGCGGTCGCCGGTGAGATCGAGCGCTTCGGCCGCGCCCGCGCCGCGCGCGCCGAGCAGTCCGAAGCCGTGCGCGTCGTCGATCGCGATGCGCTCGAAGCCGGCCGCGACGAGCGCGTCGATCGGCGCCGTGCGCGCGGCGCTCGGGAAGGTGCCGTCGGTGAAGGCGAAGGCGCAGCCCTCGGCGCGCGCCGCCGCGAGCGCGTCGTCGTCGCCGTGGACGACGCGTCCGCCGCCCGCGCGCACCGCGTCGGTCACGCACGGGTGCGCGTCGAGGTCGCACACGACGCGTTCGCCCTCGCGCACGAACGCCAGCCCGACGGCCAGGTCCGCGAGCGCGGCGTCGCTGAAGAGCGCCGCGTCCTCGGCGCCGGCGAACGCGGCGAGCTCGGCCTCGAGCGCCTCGTGCAACACGCAGGTGCCCGTCGTCCCGCGCGCCGCGCCGGCGCCGACGCCGAAGCGCTCGGCCGCGTCGCGCGCGGCGTCGAGCACGCGCGCCTCGTGCGCGAGGCCCAGGTAGGAACAGCCCCCGAAGAACGCGCGCTCCCTCCCGTCCGCGCCGATGCGCCGCGTCGCGCTCGCGGCGCCGCGCGCCGCGCCCTTCATCGCGCGGCTCCGTCCGCGGCCGCCGCGCGACCGCCGGAGCCGTCGAAGCCGACGAGCCGCAGCGTGTCCATCGTGTGCAAGCCGGGCGTCGCGTCCATGAGCGGACGCAGGGCGTTGAGCACCATCGCGCTCGTACCCACGTCGCCGTGCACGCCACCCTCGACGACGAGGTCGATGGGCGGATCGCCGTCGACGAGCACGCGATCGTGCGGGCGTGCCTCGCCGATCGAAGCCTTGAACTCGAACCGCAGCACGACTTCGCCGTCCGCGTTCCAGCCCGTGCCGATCTGGCGCACGCCGGCGGCGTGACCGACCGGGATCGGGCCGAGCGCGCAGGACAGTTCGCGTTCGGCGATCACCGGCTCGAGCGTCTCCTCGGTCCGCGTCACGTCGAGACCCAGGCGCGCGCCCACGAGGCACAGGCTCTCGAGCAGACCCACGTGGCGCAGCGTGCCCTCGGCCTCCTTCGCGCGGAACGCATCGAGGTCGAGCGTCGCGCCGATCTTTTGCTGGAACGGCACGCGCCGCGGCGTCGCGTCCTGCACGCGCCACACGTCCACGCGCCGCACCGCGTTGCACGGTGCGGTCGCGACGATCGGCAGCGTGTCCATGAGGAAGCCGGGGTTGATGCCGGTGCCGAGCAGGCGTCCACCGTTCTCCTTGGCGACGGCGTCGAGCTCGTCGGCGAGCTCCGCGTGACGCAGGTGCGGCCACAGGAGCTCCTCGCAGGTCGAGATCACGGTCTCGCCGCGCGCGAGCAACGCGCGGAAGGTGTCGGCGCACGCGCGCAGGTCGGACGCGGTCGTCACGACCACGGCGTCGTGCAGGCCGTCGAGCGCCGCTTCGAGCGAGTCGGTGACGGGGACGCCGTGGAAGTCGGTCCCGACCAGGTCGGGGGCGCGGTCGACGGCGGCGACGACGGTTCCGAGACGGCGAGTGACGAGGTCGTCGGCGACGCGGCGACCGAGGGGGCCGAGGCCGACGTGAACGAGGCGGAGCACGGGCGGTCGAAGCTCGTGGGTGAGCGGTGCGGGGTGGAGGAGAGGGTCCGGGCCGGGAATGGTAGCAACGCGGTCACGCCCCGGATCGGACCTGGCGCGATCGGTCGCGCCGCCGACAATGGGGCGATGAAGAAGACCCTGGGATGGTTCGTGTCGGTGGTGGGTCTCGCGTCGGTTCTGGTCGTGTCGCCGTCGAGCGGCGCGGGCTCCGCCGACCTTGCGCCGAACGGGGTCCGTCCGCCCGCGGGCGCCCGCGAGGTCGCGCGGGTGCTGTGCGGGATCGACGCGCTCGAGCGCGATCGCTTCGCGCCGCTCGCGGACGCGCGCGTCGGCTTGATCACGAACCACACCGGGCTGACGCGCGACGGACGGCGGACGGTCGACGTGCTGCGCGCGGCGCCGAGCGTCGACCTCGTCGCGCTGTTCTCGCCCGAACACGGCTTCGAGGGCACGCTCGACCAGGAGGGGATCGAGGACACGACGGACGGCGCGTCCGGCCTGCGCGTCTTCAGCCTGTACGGCGAGACGCGGCGTCCGACCGCGGCGATGCTCGAGGGCGTGGACGTGCTCGTCTTCGACGTGCAGGACGTCGGCTGTCGCTTCTACACCTACGTCTCGACGATGGGGCTCGCGCTCGAGGCGGCCGCGGAGCACGGCGTGCGCTTCGTCGTGCTCGATCGACCGAACCCGATCGGCGGACGCGTCGAAGGACCGCTGCTCGACGAGGGCGCGGAGTCGTTCGTGGGCTTCCACCGCGTCTGCGTG
>Ga0180436_10000587_pt1 | contig 37072 bp, 30 predicted proteins | sample SS_ome_2_FD_132434 | JGI IMG/M metagenome (GOLD analysis project Ga0180436, IMG submission 132434) | Hypersaline lake sediment archaeal communities from the Salton Sea, California, USA - SS_3_S_2 metaG | ecosystem: Environmental > Aquatic > Non-marine Saline and Alkaline > Hypersaline >... | reverse complement strand
TTCTCATTTCCATTTGTACGCCTGAAAACGCATACCCCCGATTTCACGACGCAATACTTTCCACAAAATATTTCGATGACGAGTCAGAACTGGCCTATTTTGGCTACCGCTACTACTCGCCGGAGATGGGGAGATGGATTAATCGGGATCCCGTGGGTAGGCGAGGTGGACTGAATGTCTATCAGTTTGTGCTCAATCGGCCGATCACTAGACGTGATTACTTGGGCCTCGCTGCCTTCATGCAAAGTTTCAATAACTTAAGCCTGGAATTCGTAACGTATAAGTGGGTGCCGAGATTTCAACAAAAGCGACTACAGTTGGGGGATGAGGCAGCAGGCAAGCCTGGTGTTGAGTATTATGCTGCAGCCTGTGCTGATGAGAGGGGTGATCTGCAGTTCGTTCAGAACATCAGGACAGAGGTTACGCAGACCTTTAAGGATGGCAGCAAAGCCGTCCTGTCTTCAGCGGGCAGATATGTGGTTGACGCAAGCCGCCTTGATCCACCCGACTTCGTTCCAGGGATAGGGATAGTCTGGGATGACGTTTACGAAGAAGTACCTATTGGCGCGCCAAGCATGACGCTGCCCGCGTCGATAAGCATGTATGATACACCAAACGTCGGAGTACTCAGTCGTATGATGCCATTCACACATTCGCTGGAGAGAGTCGATCATTTTAAGCTCTACCTGATGTTCAAACCGCAGAATGGCACAAGGTACACTCTTGGACTGGCCGAATGGGGTTGGTCGGGGCGCGCAGCGCGACGTAACCCCGATTCGCCGGTAACCCTGGAATTTGGAACCTCCTATGCCGCTGGCGGCAGAGAAACATCACAAACACCAGTACCTCTATCGGCGGGCAGCTCTCCGCAGTTGAAATATCAGGTTGTGGACAATGAGGATGGCTCTCTTGCCGATTTTGCGAAGGATCTTAATCCCCGTGAGTTTCAGTGATTCGCACCGAGTAATCCGAATGAGGTTTCTTCTGTTCTTGCTCTTCGCCTCGATTCTGGCAAGTGCATTTCTGTTGCTGACAACTAATTCAGGTCTTCATGATCAGCCGAAGAAGGGCATGCTTGAGTCTATGGCTCGACAAGTAACAAGCACGAATACCTTCCCAGATATGGTTGCACATGACGAGACTGCGTCTCGGTGGATCCGTCTGCGTTCGTTTCAGATCGATGCAGACGCGCAGGAGCCGTACTTGAACATGCCTGGTCCTATAGAGATCAACACTGCGGCTTCAGTACAGATGGACGGAATACTGTGTAGCATCTTTGCGTACATGACCCCATATCGACTGACACGTTCTTATTTACGGATGTGCATTTTCATTGACGGTCATGCCAAATCTTCGATCGAAGTCTCGAATCGAGGGTCGATGAACATCCGCAGTATCAAGCTCTCGGACGACGTGCTATTGGAGATACAAAAAAAGCTCAGGCAACGCAAGAGTTTACGGGGAAAGAAGATCGGTGCCTCCATACCTGCTGGGCGTCAACATGTCGTGCTTGTCGTTCACGAAGAGGGAGGACTGACACGTTACGACTATGTTGGAGAAGTGCCTGGATTAGTTGCGGATGTGATCAGGCTCGTTGAGTCGAGGTTTGAGGGGACACGGGGGCAAATATCAAACTGGTTTGTCCCAGAGTCGGAGGAAACAGAGGGACAGTCGGGGAAACAGCAGGAGAGGTGACCGGCCTATAGTTATTACCGACCGAACCGACCCCGCAGGCCGTTCCCAAATTCTTCCTGTATGAATTGCCCCTGATTTCCGCGCTTTTCCTGTACGAATGTTCCCGTCTTCGTCGTATACCTTGCCGGTGGATACGACCGAATGGACAGAAATCATTTGCCCCGCATCACGTCTATGCTAACATGACATCATGAAAGCGACAGCCATTGTAGGAAAGAGGGTTATCTCCTTTGAATTGTCCCGAGGGTTAGCTGCTGCTCATCGCCGGAATAGGCGACGCAGTATGAGTGAAGCTGAAGCGGTGGCTGCGGTGGAATCCAAACGTCGGGAACATGTCCACAAAAGGGCTTTGGCATACCGTTGAGAGTGGTTCTTGACACCTGCGTTCTGAAACTGGCCACATTCCCGGCGCCTGATAATCCTGCAGCTTTGATTCTTGAACTCTGTCTCCGCAAGGTTGTCGAGTGGTGGGCATCACCGGCTATCCTGGAGGAATATGGTTACGTTCTGGCCGATGAGCCGGAGTTCCTGGCAGACGTTTTCAATTCTGTCGAACAGTGCTTCCCGCTGACCGAGCTGAGCATTGTCGACCATGAACCCGACAATCGTTTTATCGAATGCGCATTGGCTGTCTCAGCCGATTATCTTGTCACAGTGAATACTGCTCGGGGACACTTCGACAAACGGAGTTATTCAGGTACCAGAATCGCTATGCCGGGTCAGTTCTTGGCAGTGCCGACGATCCGGAAGTTGCTTCAGACTCTCCCGGGTGTGTAGATAGAATAGCCTGGGTTGGCTCTGGTACGTATTGGGGGAATATGGTCGCTTTCGCAGATACGCCTATCCACACTCACGTTTGTACGCCTGAAAACGCATACCCCCGTTTTTACGACGCAATACTTTCCACAAAATATTTCGATGACGAGTCAGAACTGGCCTATTTCGGCTATAGATACTACTCGCCATCCAGAGAGCCGATTGGGTAACAAGGACTCTTTGGTACTTTTGTCGGAAGCATCTCGGCACTCAATCAGCACGCTCTGTTTGCTCGCCAATTGTATTGACCTCTTATTCAAGACAGCACGCTTGGCCGTGCCGATCTCAATCCGTCTAATGGCACATTGACAAGCGTTACGGATTTCTGTCTGCTTAGATGTCGGATTGACCGACACAGAGCGATCTGATGCAGGCGACGCATTTTCGTCACGAAGTTGATGAATAGATCAGGCTGGGACGTTATTTGTCCGTGCCGCACCTGTATTGTGGCTTCTTTTGCCCCACCCTTTGCCTGGAGGTGTCGAAATGGTACATGATTTCAAGCGTCTGCCCCCCTACAGCGAAGAAGCTGAAAAAAGTGTTCTTGGTTCCGTCCTGCTCAATGCTGAAAAAGTGATGGATCTGTGTCTTGAGGCCGGTCTCACGCCGGAGTCGTTTCACGTCCACCCGCACCGGGCAATCTACGAGGCCTGCGTGGATATGTGGCGTGACAGCCGCCCGATCGACCTGATGACGGTCGGCGAAAAACTGCGCGTGCGGAACGCTCTGGACGGAATCGGCGGCAACACCTTTCTTGAAAGCCTGATCGATGCTACGCCGACAGCCGCCCATTCCGAATACTACATCCAAGTGGTTTTTCAGAAGCATCTCCTCCGCAAGGTCATCGAGTGCGCCCGCGAAGCGGAAGACGACTGCTACAAAGACGATGATGCCCGCAAGGTTGTCTCCCGGGCCGAACAGTCCTTTCTCAGCATAGCCGATCTGAAGGCCGCAGGAGAGTCCTGGCCGGACGTCGTACAAGGGAACATGGCCAGGATTAAGGCTATCGCCGACGGCCGGGGCAGCTTCGCCGGAATACCCTCCGGCTTCCGGAACGTGGATGAAGTCCTGCTCGGGTTCAAGGAGAGCGAAATGATCGTGTTGGCGGCGCGACCTTCAATGGGAAAAACCGCATTGGCGATGAACATAGTCGAGCGCATCGCACTCGGCAAGACCACGGACCGCCAACCCAAAGCCGTCGGCGTCTTCAGCCTGGAGATGTCGACCGACATGCTGGTACTACGCATGCTCTGTTCACACACCAGGGTCCCGACCCACGTTCTGACAAAGGGCCTGATATCCGAAACGCAAACAAGCCATATCAAACAGGCTGCTGATATCCTGGGGCGCGCCCCGATCTGCGTGGATGACGCCGGCGGCCCGGATATAGATACCCTGAGGGCGAAAGCGCGCAGGATGAAGAAGAAGTTCGGCGTGGCGATCATATTCATCGATTACCTCCAGCTCATCGGGGCCAGAGGGTTTGAAAGAAAGAGCCGTAACGAGGAAGTCGCAACCGTCTCGGCAGGTCTGAAAGCCATGGCCAAGGAACTCAGGATACCGGTCGTAGTTCTCAGCCAGCTCAGCCGCGCATCCGAAATGAAAGGCCAGCGCAAGCCCAGGCTGTCGGACCTGCGCGATTCCGGCTCTATCGAGCAGGATGCCGATGTGGTCTGCCTGCTGCGCCGGCCGTGCAAGCTTTCAAAAGACGAAGAGAGTGACGACCCGACGCTAGCCGTCGTGGAAGTGGCCAAGCACCGCAACGGGCCCACAGGGGAAATCCGCCTGAACTTCGAGGACGAATACACGCGTTTCGAAGACCGCAGTCACGGCGTGGACGACCACAGTTTCATGATCCCCGAGGACGCCGGACACGAAGAACCTCTGCCCGTGTAGAGAGCTGTTTTTCGTTTGTTTTCTCCGTTGCCTTTCATGGCGAGCCGTAGTAAGGCTGTTTCACGAAGGCGGCTGCTCAAGTATTCGTCAGATGAAGTTCAAGCCACAGTATCGCCGCTTGCTGTTCATCGATCGCAGGATCAGGGAAGTTTCGTATCCCAACTGCGCCTCGCTGGCGCGGGAGTGGGAAGTCAGCGGCAAAACAATTCAGCGGGACATAGACTACCTCAAGTACGAGCTGGACGCGCCGATTGAGTATGACAAGCGCAAGCGCGGCTACTATTACACCGAGGAGAGCTATCGCCTTCCCGCCGTTACCGTAAGCGAAAGCGATCTCTTCGCAGTCTGCATTGCGGAGCGGGCACTGCAACAGTTTCAGAACACCCCTCTATACGCCAAACTTGCTTCGGTATTTGCCAAGATACAGCAGTCGCTGCCCGAAAAGGTCGCCGTTGACCCGGCCTGGGTCGACAGCCGCATACTCGTCTTCCCCGAACCGACAACAGCAATCGATCCGGGTGTGTGGGAGACCATTGCCGCGGCGATCCGTGAAAACCGGCAACTCAGGATCGCTCACAAGGCGCCTGCCGCACCCGAAACCACCGTACGGATTGTCGACCCTTATTATCTGGTAAACTACAAGGGCGAATGGTATCTAACCAGCTTCTGTCACAAGAGACAGTCTATCCGAACTTTCGCCGTGTCCCGTATACAGAAGGCGGAGATTCAGTCCCGCGGGTTTACGATGCCGTTCGAATACGACGTGGAAACCATGTTCGGCGACCGTTTCGGCATCGTCTGGAAAGAACCTCGACACAAGGTCCGCATCCGTTTCTCTCCGGTCGTGGCGCCCTACATCATGGAGCGTCAGTGGCACCCCCTCCAAACGATCAGGAAGCGAAAAGACGGCGGCATCGTCCTGGAATTCGTCACCAACCACGTCAACGAAGTCAAGGACTGGGTCCTATCCTGGGGTGCGGGAGCGACAATTCTCTCCCCGCCTGAACTGGTCCGGAAGGTCCGCGCCGAACTTGAACACTCACTTGAGAACTACACCGGTCCGGCTGCGCGGGTACAACGCCCACAGCACTGAATTGGCAGTGGGAAGGCGATATTTGACAGGGCCAACAGGATCGGAAAGATTGTGGCTTTGCGACTGAATCGTGCTATTCTGCCGCAAGCAGGCAGCAGGAATGAGGATAAGGAAAGGGGTTGTCCGTGAAAATGAAGCCTATCGCGTTCAACGACTTTGTCGTTCGTTCCCATGATTTGTGGGCGCGACAGTGGATGCTGTTGACAAGCGGCGATTTCGCAGAAGGCCGGTTCAACTGTATGGCGGTGGGATGGGGCAGCCTTGGAACGATGTGGGGCAAGCCTTTTGCCCAGGTTGTGGTTCGTCCGACACGCTACACCCGGCAGTTCATGGAGCAGTACGATACCTTCACGCTGTGTGCGTTCCCGGATGAATACCGCGCGGCCATACAGCTTCTCGGCACCAAGTCGGGCAGGGACAGCGACAAGATCTCAGAGTCGGGGCTGACTCCCGCCGCCTCCGCGGCCGTGGCGGCGCCCTGTTTTGTTGAGGCCGAGCTTGTTATCGAGTGCCGGAAGATCTACTGGCAGGACATGGACGCAGCCAACTTCCTCGATCCTGAGATCGAGAGGAACTACCCGCAGAAGGACTATCACAGGATCTATTTCGGAGAGATTTCGGCGATCCGCGGTGTGGAGCGCTCAAGAAGGCCCGGCGCTCTCTCTATCTCGTCGTCTTCAATCATCTGAAAACTCCCTTTCTTCTGGTGCAGACAAGAGCAGTGCTTTACCGGATATGAGAGTTGATGCGGCTGTCCAACGCCGCCTGGTCCGACGCGAATGACCTGATGGCGCTCAGATTTATTAACGCATCCAGGCCGAGACTCTCGATGTTATCTCCGGCAACGGCGCCTTGCGGATGACGTCGGCGACCCGCCTCATCATCTCATCCTGGACCCCCTTTTGAATCTCCTTGATGAGGAACGAGTCTGAAAAAAGGATGGCCGCGGCGCTCAAGTCAACGCCGCGGCCGCCCGGCCTGCCGAACCGTTGCCGGAAGTTTACTCCTTGCAGGAACCATCGCGGTTGCGGTCACGATCACGATCGCGAGCCTGGTCTCCGTCTTCTATCTTGCAGGAACCGTCGCGATCGCGGTCACGGTCACGATCGCGGGTGTGAAGGCAGTCACCCGCCTGGGGCTTCGTGCCGCTCCACTGCTTCCGGTGCCGTTCCTTGTTCTGGTCGCCTCCGGCCAGGACCATCGTTCCGAGTCCGCACACAAACGCCACCAACACCACTACCGTCGCCACTGCCTTCTTCATCATTACCTCCGTTCCGGCTTCACCGTTCCGCATCCGCCACCGTGGCGCGATGCCTTTCTGTAGGTGATATACACCGCTCCCCGGCAGGAAGTCACAAGAGCATGCAATTTGTCTCCGCGTCAGGCATCCGATCAATACGCCCCAAGCGCCGTGCGGCTTATGCGTGACTATTCGCGCGCCCGCGGTGTATATGTAAGTGGTTTATGTTGCGGAAGCCGAGACACGGCGCGTAATGCGTCCCTCGAGTGCCTGAAGACGGCGGAAATGGTGGTTCGGATTACGGTTGGGCCGGCAAGAAACGGCGTGTTTCCGCGGCGCAAACCAAGCAGAACGGGCCATGGACCGAACGGATGCGGCGCTGGTAGCAGACAGCCTGAATGGGCGGCAGGAGGCATTTGGCGAGTTGGTGCGCCGCCACCAGGATGCTGTGTATAACCTTCTCTACCAGATAACGCGCAATCCGCAGGATGCAGCCGACCTGGCACAGGACGCATTTGTGAAGGCATACAGGAAGCTCGAGCAGTACCAGCCGAAATACGCGTTTCGGAACTGGGTCATGACCATTGCGGCAAACACCGCAAAGAACCGTTTCAGAAGCCTGGCGCGCCGGCGCCGAGCCGAAGAGGAGCACTGGACTCTGCGCGAGTTGAATAGCGCAGGAAAGGATGATGTCCAATTTGCTGAATTGGAGGAGGCGCTGGCATCTTTGCCGGTCAAATGGCGAACCCCGCTGGTCCTAAAGTACATGGAGGGTCTGTCCTACGACGAGATCGCCGCCGTGCTGAAAATCGGGGTGAGCGCGGCCAAAATGCGCACGTTGCGCGGTCGTGAACGGCTGAGGGAGCTACTGGCGCCGGATGCCGCCCTGATACCCGGCACGGCAGCAGGATAGGCGATAGTCATGAACACAGACGAAGAAATGAGAGAACTTCTTGCGCCGCATCGCGTGGCGGCGCCCGCGGATCTGGGTGCGCGGATCATGCAGTCGCTGGCGAGCGCGCCCGCGACGAGCGCTTGGCGGGATGGACGCGCCTTCTGGCCTTCCTCTCCCCGCTTGTGGGTCGGTCCTTCGCTCGCGGGAGCGGCGGCAATGCTCATGTTCCTGCTGGTCTTCTTCGCGCTGTCGGGCGGTAACCGCGATCGCGCCCACGTTACCTTTGAACTTCATGCGCCTTCGGCAAACCGCGTCGAACTTCTCGGAAGCTTCAACGAATGGCGGCGCGGGCAGATTGTTCTCGCCGGTCCGGATGCGAGTGGATACTGGACGGCGGAGTTGGAACTGCCGGCCGGCCGGCACGAGTACATATTCCTCGTGGATGGCCGGCAATTGGTGACGGATCCCACAGCCGAGACCGTGCGGGCGGATGGTTTCGGAAACAGAAATGCGGTTATCGAAGTAGTAACGGACGAGCGGTCATGAAGACAACAAGAATGACAACGATCATGCTTACAACGGCGGCGGTTGTGCTGATGCACGCGGCTGCCTGGGCGCAGAGCTGGGAAGAAATCGGGCGGGCAGCGGAGGAAGCGGGTCTTGCCGGCCGCCGAACGGCGGGCCTGCTGGAACGCTGCCGGAAGAACGGAATGAGCCCTGCCGATGCGCAGGGCATTCTGGCACCGATCCAGGATGCAGCAAAGTCCGGAGTTCCCGCGAATCTGCTGGTGGAGAAAGCTCTGGAGGGGGTTACAAAGGGGGTGGCGCCGCAGACTGTTGAAAGCGCGGTGCGGAAACGAGCCGGATGCATACAGCAGGCGCAGGCGCTGACGCGCACCCGGACACAACGGCAAGAGAGAAGGCGCGAGCGGACCGCGTTGGAGGAGGCGGTAGCCCTGGCCCTGGAGAGCGGCGTGCCGACGGAAACGGTCCAGTCCGTTCTGGAAAGCGGGGTGAACAAGACAAGCCGGCAGCTCTCGTGGGTGATCGCGGCGGGCGAGTCTCTGGCCCTGAGTGGTTTTGAGCCGGCTGAAATACAAACCTTGATGACCGATTGTCTCGAGCGTGATCTGCGCCATTCGGAAACGTTGCGCGCGGTGCAGTACTCCTGCGCGCGCAGGCGCGACGGCATGCGGTTCCGGGAGATGCGCCGCGCACTGTGGGGAGGCGGGTCCTTCGGTCCCGGGCACGGCACGGCGGGCGGTCCCGGCGGCAGGGAAACCGGACCCGGACCGAATCGGGAGGTTTTCGTCGAGGGCGCGGGGGGGGCGGCTCCCGATCCCCGTGGCGACCCGGGCGGGAGCGGAGGTCCCGCCCTTGGGGCAGGCGACTCCGGACCGCAATATGGCCGGTCGCGAAGGCCGAGCCAACCTGGAAATGCACCGGCAACACCGGGTAGAGCGGAATGAAGAACGGCAACCTGCTGGTCGCGGCAGCGGTTTCCGCGTTGATATGTTTCGGCGGCGTACTGATCCGGGCGCAATCAGTTTCACTTGTTTCCGCGTCCGTCGGCAGCGCATTTGGCTATGACTCAAACCGCACGCGGGACGCGGCGGAGACTAGCTCCGCCTTTGTCGAGCTGTCACCGGATCTCAAGTACATGCTGCTGTTCCCCGGTGCGTCGGAGTTAGACTTGTACGCAACTTACCTGCACCGCGAATTCCTGGCCTCCGGTCTCTCGTCCGAGGAGGAACTCGATGTCGGCGCGCGACTGTTTCTTCTCTCTGGGCGAACACACGCGGCGGCCCGCCTGTCGACGGGCCTGTTCCGCAACCGCGATGACGCCTGGGACGACCATACATGGGTCTCCTTCATGCCCGCGGTCTGGAGGGAATTTGCCGGCCCCTGGGAGTGGAAGCTACGCGGCATTGCCGCGTACGAGGCGTATGACTCCCGGACAACGCTGGACGGAGAAGACGAAGAGGCACTGTACGGTTCCGTTGCCGCCGGCCTGGGCCGGCGCATTGGATTGCGCGCCTTTGCGTGGGCAGAAGCAATTGCCGACCGCTATGCGCCCGGAGAGCGGTTGGACGAGTATTCGGAACAGGGCATGAGGGCGGCCACCGAGTGGGACTCGGGCCGAAGGCTTAAGCTTGGCCTGGAACTGGGGGGGGTGAGCCGTAAATACGAAGCGTGGCCGGCCCGGCAGACACGGCTTGATGGTCAACTCTGGGTCAAGTACCGGGTCGTATACTGGGCGGATGTCCTTGCATCCGTCGAAGGGCTTGCTTGCGACGGGAGCGGGGGAGCGGACGATTACGACCGCTGGATCGCAAAGACAGGGTTGCAGTTGGTCGCCGAACGGGACGTACCCTGAAAGCATTATCTTTGCGTCGACTTGGGGCCACGGTTGCCGGTTGAACGGTGAATTGGCAGCCGCCTCGATAAAGAGGGAATCTCCGGCAGGAGATCTCAATGCGGGCTTCCCCGCCCCATCGCTTTCCGCAAGGGACGCGGCGACCCCAAGCGATAAGAACTCAGTTTGGCCCCATGCGCAATGTTCATCTTCTCCACGTCCAAATGGCCCTGCGATATGACTGGCGCCCTGGGTGGCCGCGCAGGTCGATATCGACTGGTATCGCCAGCAGGCGTGGAAGATATAGAGGCATACGTGCAGCTTGACGACGGCAGGTAGTAGCGACTATGCTACCAGTCATGAAGGCACAATCCGCGCAAACAAGGTACGATCCGATCCTCGACTCGATCACGGAAGGAGTCTTCACGGTGGATCGGAACTGGCGCATTACTTCGTTCAACCGGGCTGCGGAGGAAATCACGGCCGTATCCCGCGAGAGGGCTATCGGAAAGCCCTGCAAGGATATCCTGCGGGCCAACATCTGCGAAGGCCAATGCGCGCTCGCCCATACCATGGAGACCGGCGACACAATTGCGAATAAATCAATCACGATCGTGGACGACCGCGGGCAGCGCAGGCCCATAAGCATTACAACCGCTCTTCTCAAGGATGCCGACGGCAAGACGGTTGGTGGCGTCGAGACGTTTCGTGACCTCACCCGCATCGAGAAATTACGAAAGGAAATCCGCCGCAAGTATGAAGTCGCCGACATCATCAGCCGCAATCACCGCATGCAGGGACTCTTCAGCGTGCTGCCGGATATTGCGGACAGCGCGAGTACGATCCTGATTGAGGGTGAGAGCGGAACCGGCAAGGAGTTGTTTGCCGGCGCGATTCATCAGCTAAGTCGGCGACGCCGAAAGCCGTTCGTAGCGGTCAACTGCGGCGCTTTGCCGGACACGCTGCTCGAATCCGAGCTGTTCGGCTACAAGGCCGGGGCCTTTACCGATGCAAAGAAGGACAAGCCGGGACGCTTCGCGCTGGCCGAAGGGGGGACGCTCTTCCTTGACGAAATCGGCGATGTGTCTGCAGCCATGCAGGTACGCCTGCTGCGATTCCTCCAGGAACGCTTCTATGAACCGCTGGGCTCGGTAACACCGGTGCATGCCGATGTTCGAATCGTAGCCGCTACGCACCAGGACCTGGCGACTTTGGTTAAGGAGAAGAAGTTTCGCGAGGATCTATACTACCGGATTAACATCGTGAAGCTGGAGATCCCTCCGCTGCGGGAACGTCTGGAAGACGTGCCTCTTCTGGTTGAACGTTTCATAGACCGCTTCAACATACTTCAGGGCAAGGAGATCGTCGGGGTCAGCAATGAGGCGCTTGCGTGCCTGATGTCGCACGACTACCCGGGCAATGTGCGGGAACTGGAAAATCTGGTCGAACGTGCCTTTATCCTCTGCCGGTCGGGTCGAATCGAGCGAGAACATCTTCCCGAACCAGTTCGCGCAGGCACGGCATCCGGTGCAATGAGCGGCAACCTTGACGCGTTCAAGCAAATGGAAGCCTCCTTCCTCATGAGCACCCTGCGTCAACACAACTGGAACCGCACCGAGACCGCCAAAGCCCTCGGCATCCACAAGACCACGCTCTTCCGCAAGTTCAAGGCGCTCGGTCTCAATCCTCCACGGAAATAGAGTTACGGCGAGTTGCAGTAATGCCCCTATTCCAACTGGGTGGACTGCGCAAGAGCTACCATAATACAACGTGGATATCCCTGGGGGTAGAATTCAAGTCATTCTCGTCGAGTTCTTTAGACTACCAGAACGCAGATTCTCATTAATTGGCACAATCCCTGCAAATTACACAATCTGCAGAGCTGATAGTGCATTAACGGTCGGTTGACCACGATAAAGCGTGAACGTGACTTTGGCCATTCCGGTGTGGGATGAGCGGGTCTCCACGACACTGGACTTCGCCCGCAGGCTGCTGGTCGTGGGAACAGACGGCGGGCGGGAAGTGTCGCGGAAGGAGGTGACGCTTGCAGAAGAACCTTTTACGCGGAAGGCGCGCAGAATACGCGATCTCGGAGTGGAAGTCGTACTGTGCGGAGCGGTTTCTCGGGCCCTGGCACGGGCCATTATCCAGACCGGGGTCCGGATCATCCCTTTCGTTTCAGGAGGCGTGGATGAGGTGCTGGGAGGGTATCTATGCGGAGTACTTTATGAGCCGCGCTTCATGCAGCCGGGCTGCTGTCCGGGCGCCAGAAGACGGTGGCGGCATCGATGCGGCGGCCGCGGACAACAACGTTAGATTCAACCAAAGGAGGAGGTAAGTCAGATGCCGGCAGGAAATGGAACAGGACCGATGGGAATGGGGCCGATGACCGGCCGAGCCGCGGGTTGCTGCGCAGGCTACTCCGTGCCCGGGTACATGAATCCGCTGCCGGGAAGAGGATTCGGACGCGGCGGATGGGGCAGGAGGAACCGGTTCTATGCAACCGGCATGCCCTGGTGGGCTCGTGCTGCCGCCGGATCGTGGGGGGGCTGCGGACCCTATGGCGGCCCGCCGGCTACCTCGCAGGAACTGGATGTGCTCAAAGCCCGGGCCGAGTACTTCGGCGGCGCACTCGAGGACACAAGAAAGCGCATCGAAGAACTCGAGGCCGGCAATAAGGCCGAACGCCCTGCCGCCGGGTGAAGTGCCGGGGTTGCGGCGTGACGATGACACGGCAACGGGCGTCATGATCCTTACGGTGGCAAGCGGAAAGGGCGGGACGGGCAAGACAACCTTTGCCGTAAACCTGGCTTGCGCATTGGCCGGCACGGGAAAGGATGACTGCCCGCGTCCCGCCAACGGGACTGCTCAACGGCAGGTGCGGTTGCTGGACTGCGATGTCGAGGAGCCCAACGACCACCTGTTCGTGAAGCCGGATTTTACGGAAGAATCGGACGTCGCGGTACCGAAACCGGTATGGGATGGCAGCAAGTGCACTGGCTGCGGAAAGTGCGCCGAAGCCTGCAACTACAATGCCATTGCGGTGGTCAAAGGTCCTTCGGCGCCGCTCAGGCAAGCCAAGGTTCTGATCTTCAATGAGCTCTGTCATTCCTGCGGCGCCTGCTCGTATGTATGTCCCGAGAACGCCATTCGCGAAGAGCAGGTTGCCATAGGCAAGGTTCAGATTGCCCGCGACGGCCGTGCGACAGGCAGGCCGAGGGGGTTCTTCTTCGCACACGGCCTGCTCAACATCGGTGAGGCGCTTGCCCCGAAGGTGGTAAATGCCGTGAAGAAGCATGCCGACCCGCAGGCAGTCAACATCCTGGATGCGTCGCCCGGAACCGCATGCCCCGTCGTCAAGGCACTGGAGGGGGCGGATGTGGCGGTGCTGCTTACCGAACCTACGCCGTTCGGTCTCAACGATCTCAAGCTGGCAGCGGCGATGACGCTCCGGATGGGCATCCCCACCGCCATTGTCGTGAATCGCTCAAACGGCAAGGACACAATCATTGCCGACTGGGCGCAGACGGCCGGCGTTCCGATCGCAGGCCGTATTCCTTTCGAGCGGAAGTACGCGGAGACTTACTCGTCCGGCGGTATCCTCGTGAATCGTCACGACGAGCTCCGCAACAATCTGCTGGCGATATTCGAAAGGTTACGTACATTGCAGGGGACCGAAGCGCCGCCGGCTCCGGCTGCGGAGCAAATCCATGCCGGCAACGACCGTCAAGAGCCATTTCCGACCGGCAATACAAACGATTATCGAGAAGTAACTCTAGTCAGTGGAAAAGGCGGCACAGGGAAAACGACGGTAACGGCATCATTCGCGGTGCTGGGCGGCTCGCTGAATTCAGGGCACGCCGGAAGCCTGGTGCTGGCCGATGACGACGTCGACGCCGCCGACCTCCATCTGTTGCTCAGGCCCGTCGTGCGCGAAGCACATCCCTTTGTCGGAGGAACAAAGGCCGTCGTCGACTCCGGCAAATGCATCGGTTGCGGCAGATGCGCGGAAGCCTGTCATTTCGATTCGTTCCGTTTTGACGGGCCCGCTAACGACCTGGTCGGCAAGACGTGGCGAATCGATCCTTTTGCCTGCGAAGGCTGCGGGCTCTGTCCGCGGGTATGCCCGGCGGATGCGATCCGAACCGCGCAGGCCGTCACGGGGGACTGGTATGCCTCCGGTACGGATTACGGCCCCATGGTCCACGCGCGCCTGGGCATCGCCGAGGAGAACTCCGGACGGCTGGTCACGCAAGTGCGGAACCGGGCGGCCGAGTTCGCAATCGAGCTCCGCGCTGAGCGGATTCTGGGGGACGGCCCGCCGGGAACGGGCTGCCCGGTCATTGCTTCCGTCTCGGGCTGTGATCTCGTTCTCATTGTTACGGAACCCACGGTTTCCGGCGTGCATGACATGGAGCGCGTGCTGGCGCTGGCCGCGCATTTCAGCTTGCCGGCACTGGTCATCATCAACAAGGCCGACCTCAACACGGATCAGGCCGCGCGCATCGAGAAAATCGCCGCACAACAGGCTTCCCGGGTTATCGCGCGCATACCGTTCGACAGAGTCGTCAACGACGCACTGATGGCCGGAAAGACTGTCGTAGACTACGGCGAAAGCACGGCTGCCGACGCAATCCGAGAGGCCTGGAAGGAGGTGCGGAACGCGTTGCGGGATACGTGAGGCAAGACACGGGATAGCTTTCTTGCAGACACCGGAATGGAGAAGACGAGAACCGCCGAAAGGAGAAAGAGAGATGAAGGTAGCAGTAACATCAAGGGGAGCAACGCTCGACGATCAGGTCGATCCGCGGTTCGGCCGCTGCGCCAACTTCGTCATCGTGGAAACGGAAGACATGTCCTTTGAGGCAGTTGCAAACAGCAATGCCGCGGCCGGAGGCGGAGCCGGCATCCAGTCCGCGCAGTCGGTTGCCGGGAGGGATGTGAAGGCCGTTCTCACGGGCAACTGCGGACCAAATGCGTTCAGGACGCTCGACGCGGCCGGAATCAAGGTAGTCGTGGGAGCTGCCGGCACCGTGCGCGAGGCCGTCGAAGCCTACAAGGCCGGCAATCTGAAAGCCGCGGGCGGGCCGAATGTAGAAAGCCACACCGGAACGAACCCGTCGAATAAACTTCGGGTAGCCGACAACAGCACGGCTTCGGAAGGAACTTTCGGATCGCGTTTCGGTCCGCACGGCGGGCACACAGCGCGATTTCGGTTAGGGAGAAGCGGCATTGAGAACGGCAACAAACGAAAGGATTGAAGGCATGAGAATAGCGATACCTTTGGCGGGTGGGAAGCTCTCCGCGCATTTCGGGCATTGCGAAGAATTTGCGCTGATCGACACGAACAGAGAGAGCAAAAGCATCACCTCGACACTGATGTTTGCGGCTCCACCTCATGAACCCGGTCTGTTGCCCCGCTGGCTTGCCGAAAAGGGCGCGCAGATGATAATCGCGGGTGGTATGGGCAGACGGGCCCAAGGGCTTTTCGAGCAGCAAGACATCGCGGTGGTTGTCGGCGCCCCGACGGACACGCCGGAAGTAATCGTGAACGCCTACCTGGAAGGGTCTTTAAGAACCGGCAAGAACACCTGTGACCATTGACCCTTTGTGCGGCAGAATGGACAAACGGGCGCCGGTCTCACCGAAAGCGCGTGGAACCAGAATGCTGAAAATCGCGGCGGCGAGCGTCGTCAGGTGCGGACCGTGCATGGAACCCCCCTTGCTGGTGAATACCGGCCACATCAACGTCGGGGCACACCGATTCCCGCAACGGCTTTCCTCTGTAATCGTCACGAACGCCCGAAAGGTTCATGCCGCCGGAGCCGAGTATTTGAAAACCGGCGCGGGTGTGATATATTGCGGTCGATTTTATGTCCGAGAAGAAACAAAGCCTCCTGCGGCGGTTCGTGGCTTACTACAGGCCCCACCGGTTGCTCTTTGCCGTGGACATGGGGACAGCGGCTCTGCACTCCGTGTTTACGGTTTTGATTCCTTATCTTGTCGTGCGCCTGCTCAACCGGGAAACGCTGGCACAGGCGGGCCTGGCGGATATCTGGACCACGATCGGGATGCTGAGCGCGCTGATCCTGTTCATGGCCGTCACACAATACATCAACACCAAGTGGGGGCACATCCTTGGAACGCGGATCGAGACCGCCATGCGGTCGGACCTGTTCCGCCACCTGCAGAAGCTGTCCTTCCGTTACTTCGACAACACAAAGACGGGGCACATCATGTCCCGCATCTCGAACGATCTCTTCACCATCAGCGAGCTGGCGCACCACGGACCCGAGGACTTCTTCATCTCCTCGTTCCTGCTTGTCGGCTCGCTGATCTTCATGTTCATCATGAACTGGCAGATGGCCGTCATCGTCATGGTTCCCCTCCCCTTGATTCTGCTGTGGGGCGGAATATTCCGCATTCGGCTTCGCCGCACCTTCCGTGAGGTGCGGCGGCGCGTAGCCGACATCAACAGCAACGTCGAGAATTCGATCCAGGGCATCCGGGAGGTGAAATCGTATGCCAAGGAGGATTACGCGATCGGGCAGTTCGACGGGGTCAATGATGAGTTCAAGAACGCCAAGGTCAACATGTACGGGGTCATGGCCGGGTTCCACTCCGGGATGATGTTCATTATGGAGTTTTACTCCGTGATCATTATCGGCGGCGGAATGCTCCTGGTTCACGCCGGGTCGCTGGGCCTGGTTGAGATGATCGGGTTCCTGATGTACCGGCGCTACATGTTCCAGCCGATCCGCCGGCTGACCGGCTTCATGGAGCAGTACCAACAGGGAGTGGCGGCATTCGAACGTTTTACGGAGATCATGGACGAACAACCGGACATCGAAGACCGGCCGAATCCTACGGCCATCGACAGGGTGCGCGGCGATATCGAGGTGGATCACGTCTGTTTCCGGTACGAATCCGGCGACGGTCCGTGGGTGCTGGAGGACGTATGCATTCACATCGACCCCGGCCGGACGGTCGCCCTCGTCGGCGAGTCCGGTGCGGGAAAATCCACCCTTGCGTCGCTTATCCCCCGCTTCTACGAGCCGCAGCGGGGGACGATCCGGCTTGACGGCATCAACATAATGGACTTGAGGAAGCACGACCTGCGGCGCCATGTGGGCATCGTGCAGCAGAATGTGTTTCTATTCGATTCCACTATTGGCGAAAACATCATGTTCGGGCGGCCCGATGCTTCCGAAGATGAGCTGGTAGAGGCGGCGAAGCGCGCGCATATCCACGAGTTGGTCGTTTCGCTGCCCGACGGGTTCGACACCGTCGTGGGCGAGCGCGGCGTGAAGCTGTCCGGCGGCCAGAAGCAACGCGTGTCTATCGCGCGCGCGTTCCTGAAGGATCCTCCCGTGCTCATCTTCGACGAGGCAACATCTTCGCTGGATGCCGAATCGGAAGAGCTTATCCAGGATTCAATGGCGCAGTTGTGCAAGGGCCGGTCGACGCTGGTCATTGCCCACCGCCTTTCCACCGTTCGCAATGCCGACTACACCTATGTGCTGCGCCACGGCCGCGTCGTGGAACACGGCTCGCACGCCGACCTCGTCGCCGCCGGCGGCTATTACCGCGACCTCTACACCCGCAATGTGCTGTAGGGCCAACGCGGCGCCGCAATGACTTTGCTCATCACATGGGCCCGGCTCATTTTGTCCTTCAAGCGGAAGATGCCGAGGTTGCGGTGTGGCCCGCCCCGACGGCGGGCAGGTAGCATTTGCAGGCGTATTCCATCACCATGCGTCCGGCGTTGAAGCGCCAGCCCAGGCTTTGCATGGCGTGCTTGATTCTCGCGACCCATCCGGCGGGTATGCCGCGTTTGTCGCGGTCGTAGAAAAGCGGCACAACCTGCTGTTCAAGGACCGAATAAAGATCGGCGGCGTCGCGGCGGTCCTGCTCGTTTTCGTCAGCGTGTTGAGCGCCGGTCCCGATGGCAAAGCCATTCATGCCGTCATAGGCCTCGGCCCACCAGCCGTCAAGAATGGAGAGATTCAGCGATCCGTTGAATACCGCCTTCATGCCGCTTGTTCCGCATGCTTCCCGCGGACGGCGCGGCGTATTCAGCCAGACGTCCACTCCCTGGACAAGGTGGCGCGCCACGTTTATGTCGTAGTCCTCCAGAAACACGATGCGCCCCATGAATCTGAGATCGCGGCTCATGTTGAATATACGTTGAATAAGGTTCTTCCCCGGATCGTCGTGCGGGTGTGCCTTCCCGGCGAACAAAAGCTGAACGGGCATATTGTCGTTGCAGATCAGGCGTTCAAGGCGCTTATCGTCACCGAGAATGAGGCTGCCTCTCTTGTACGTTGCGAAGCGCCGCGAGAAACCGAGCGTGAGCGCCGAAGGGTCCAGACGTTTCAACGTGAAGTCGCAGGCTTCGCCGCTCTCCTGGCGCGCGGCTTCCTGCGCGCATGCCTGCCGTTGAACGTAGCCTACCAGCCTCGTCTTGAGAATCTGGTGAGCCTCCCAGAGTTCCGCATCGTCGATGGACTGTATTGCCTCCCAAGTCGCGGGAGAATCCATGCGCTGTTCCCAGTCGGCGCCCAGAGACGCGTCCACGATCTGGCGCATGGGCGGAGCCATCCACGAGGCCACGTGTATGCCGTTGGTGACGTGCCCGATCGGCACCTCGAATTCACCACGCCCCGGCCAGAGAGACTGCCACATGCGGCGCGTTACCCGGCCGTGCAGCGCCGAAACCGCATTGGATTTCCATGCCCCTTTCAGCCCCAGCACGGTCATACAGAAAGGTTCGGCGTTATCTTCGGGACGCACGCGGCCCAGCGCCATCAAGTCTCCCGCCGACAGCCGAAGCGCCTCGCGCAGCGGGCCGATGATCTGCTCCATCAGCCCGCCGTCGAACCGGTCGTGCCCGGCCTCGACGGGCGTGTGCGCGGTAAACACCGTCCGGCCCTTGACGCGCCTGAAAGCTTCATGAAAGTCAACGCCGTCCGACTCCATCTCCTGCCTGGCGAGTTCCAGGATCGAGAACGCGCTGTGCCCTTCATTCAGGTGCAAAACGCCGGGACGGATGCCCAGGGCCTTCAAGGCCCGGACGCCTCCCACGCCGAGCAGCAGCTCCTGCCGTATTCTAACGCCCGCGTCCCCGCCGTAAAGCCGCCCGGTCAGTTCGCGGTCGCCGGGAGTATTTCCCTCGATGTCGGAGTCCAGCAGCAGAAGCCTGTTGCGGCCGACCGCAAGGTTCCAGACAAGCGCGCCGATCCTTCCCGAGCGCGTGTCGACATGAACCGTGAGCGGCTTCCCTGCCGCGTCCCTGACCTGTTCGATCGGAAGGCGCTCCAGCGGCGCCTCGTAGTAGCTTTCCCGTTGCCAGCCGGTCTTGTCCAGCTGCTGGTTAAAATAACCCTGCGCATAGAGAAGACCTACGCCGACCATGGGGACTCCAAGGTCGGAAGCGTTCTTGAGAGTGTCCCCCGCCAGAATGCCCAGTCCGCCGGAATAGATCGGCATCGACTCATGCAGGCCGAACTCAGCCGAGAAGAAAGCAACCGGCCCGGCGTGAAGCGGCCCGGCGTGAATGCCTCCCCAAGTGCTTCGCCCGCCGTCAAGGTACTCATGCAAACGGTGAAACATGTAGTTGATGCGTGATTCGAGGGCCAGCTCCGATGCCCGCTCCCGCAAACGCTCCGGGGGCATTTCGGACAGGAAGGCAATCGGATTGTGATTCACCTTGCGCCACAGGTCCGGATCCATGTCCCTGAAAAGCGCGACGGCATCCGTGTGCCAGCACCACCACAGATTACGGGCAAGCTCTCGCAGCTCCATAGCGATGTCCATCTTTTCCTCCGTTTTTCCTTTTTCGCCTCGTCGCGCACTCTTGAACCGCCGGCTGCCGGGACACACTGCGCCGATATCCGCGCGGCCGCCACTTCAATGCTACAGGTTCCGAGATCGCCTGGCAATACTCGGCGATCTTCACCGCCTTTTTATTACCCCCCGGCGGCCGCAGCATTGGCACGAGAAATTGAGACTGTTGAAAACCGGATGATTCTGCTATATCTTCCTGAAGATGGTTTTGCCCGCGATGTTTGGAAATCTGCAAGGTCTCGTATGGATGCTGAAAGGCAAGACGATGCATTGCGCCGCGAACTGGGGTTGCTGAGTGTCTTCAGCATCGCGGCCGGCGCGATGATCAGCTCGGGGCTCTTCGTGCTGCCCGGAATTGCTTTTGCCAAAACCGGCCCCAGCGTGATTCTGGCGTATTTCCTGGCAGGCCTGCTTAACATCCCCGCAATGTTCGCGCAAGCCGAGCTGTCGACGGCCATGCCCAAGTCGGGGGGCAGCTATTTCGTGACGGAGCGCAGTCTGGGAGCCTTTGCAGGCGTTCTGGCGGGACTGATTTCGTGGCTGTGCATCAGCCTCAAGGCGGCCTTCGCCTGCGTGGGAATCGGGGCGCTTCTACTGCTGTTCAGCCCGGTCTCCGGCGAGATTGCAATGCGCCTGACGGCCATTGCCGCCTGCATTGTCTTCACGGCGGTGAACCTTGTCTCCGTCAAGGGCACCGGGCGCATCCAGAGTTTGCTGGTGGGTCTGCTGATCGGCGTGCTGCTTTTCTTCGTCGTCAAGGGAATGCCCTCCGCCAGGCCGAGCCGTTTCGTACCGTTCTTCGCCGGCGACTGGCGTGCGTTTTTCGCGGTGACGGGCATGGTGTTCATATCCTACGGCGGACTGACAAAGGTGGTCGACGTTTCCGAAGAGGTCAAGAATCCCAGGCGCAATCTGCCGCTCGGCATGTTTCTCGCGTTCGCAGTCGTCAACGTGCTGTACGTGGCGGTTGTCTCCGTGACCGTCGGCGTTCTCGACGGTGCGCGGCTCTCGGGCAACCTTGCGCCCATCGCCGACGGCGCGGCAACAGCGGTCGGCGCCGTCGGTGCGGCCGTTGTCGGCTTCGGCGCGTTTCTGGCTTACGCCACCACCGCCAATGCCGGCATCCTGGCGGCCTCGCGCTCACCGATGGCAATGAGCCGCGACGGCCTTGCTCCCGGAGTGCTGGCGCGCACGCAGAGGCGGACAGGCACACCGTTTGCGGCGATCCTGTTGACGGGCGTCTTCATGATATGCGTCATCTCTTTTCTTTCGGTCGAAGACCTTGCGAAAACGGCTTCAACCATGTTCCTCATATCCTTCGCTATGATAAACGGCGCGGTAATCGTTATGCGACGCGCCGGCATGCAGGGATACAGGCCTTCATTCAAGATGCCGCTTTACCCCTGGCTGCCGCTCGCCGGAATCGTGGTTTACATTTTCCTGATAGTCGACATGGGCAGGACACCCCTTTTGATGACGGCGGCATTCCTCGGGGCCGCCGGGCTGTGGTACGGGCTTTATGTGCAGCGAAGGGTCAGCCGGGAATCCGCCATTGTGTATCTCGCCAGGAATGCTTTGTCGAAGCAGTTTGTGCGCTCGGGGCTGGAAGACGAACTGATCACGGTTGCGCTGGAGAGGGACGGCATACAGGCGGACCGCTTCGATGAGCTGGTGCGAAGAGCGCTTGTTCTGGACCTTCCGGAAGCCATGACAGCCAGGCAGCTATTCGAACTCATGGCAGAAAAACTGGCCGCCAGGGTCGGCATACCGGAAGCGAAACTGCTTGAACTTTTCATTGCCAGGGAACGCGAATCGAGCACTGAAATCCAGCCAGGGCTGGCCATTCCTCACGTTATCATCGAAGGGCAGGACCTTTTCGACCTTCTGCTGGTGCGAAGCATACCGGGTGTCTCATTCTCCGAGCTGGGTCCGCCGGTGCACACCGCCTTTGTTCTTGCCGGTACGCCCGACCAGCGCCAGTTCCACCTGAAAGCACTGGTCGCGATCGCCCACGTGGTCCAGGAGGAAGGTTTCGAAGATCGATGGCTGAAGGCCCGGAACGCCGAGCAGTTGAGAGACATAGTTTTGCTTTCGCGCAGAAAGAGAACAATATAGCCGGCCCGCACGCCGCCGGCGGAAGGCATGATACTTATTTCCGGGCGGCGACCAGCGCGATACACATCGGCATGCCGGTTTGCGCATCTTCGGAAAATCGGTTCCGATTGACTCAAGCTTCCGCCGACTGCTTCATGATATGCAACCATCTTACTGCGAGGAGCTTGCAAACTCTCTCGCGGGAAGACGCGTCTCTGGCACGCGACATGCAAAAAAGACCGCGCAGAGCAGGATAGCGGCGCAAGTCGGGAAATTGTTCGCCGCCTATCAACGCACTAACGCGGAGGTTGCCATGACGAATCCATATCGTTTGGTTCAGGTCGCGGCGCCGGTGATATTGCTCCTGTGTATTCCAGCCGTCGCCATAGACCGCGGCGCCGACGTCATTGTGATGACGGGAGGCGCCATCGGCGAGATCGAGGACGACGACGCGCGGGAAGCAAGCGCGGCCGTGGAAAAGGCCCTTGGGGCAGAGGGGAACATTTCGCTCATGCTGCGTGTCGCCTACGGCATCGTGGATATCGATGACGGAGACGCGGAGGGACGGTCGGTCTCCTGTGGTCTGACCCGTTACTTCACGCCCGAGACATCGGCGGGCGTCGCCGTGGGTTACGGGCGCAACGAGCATGACGCACGCTACTCGGCCGACGTTTATAACTACGGACACTATTTCTCTTTGTCAGCCGATCAGGAAGGCGATACGGACGTATTCCTGGTCTCGGTCTACGCCAAGCACAGGTTGATTCCGGTGACCGAGACTTTCTCGCCTTTCCTGTCGGGTTCCATCAGCTTGTCCCAGGCGGATTCCGACGTTGAGGCTCGTCAATACGTCAGCAGCCCGGAATTGAACTACTTCGATTCGGCGCCGCTCGACGTCGATGTCGATTACGATCCGCGCCTTGCGTTCGGGGCCTCGCTCGGCACGGACATACTGCTTCGGGATCCGCTGGGACTCGTCCTGGCCGCTTCATATTCCTATGCCCTGGGCGGCGGAACCGTCACGGTGAAAGGTGTTGAAAGTGATTTTGAAGACGACGATACTGAATCCTGGCGCGTCGGAATCGGTCTGAAGTGCTACCTGGGAAGGGAACGTTAGGCAAGAGCGATTTCACCGTTCCCGAATGCACGGGCTTTTCCGGATAGACGCTCGGACTTCCGCGGCGCGCCGACTCTCGACGACATCCGTGCAGGGGGGAGCGCAGCGGCCCATGTCGCGAGTGCTGATTCTCTACATTGTGCAGAACAGCGGCCACTATGCCGCGGCCCGTTATCTCGATGCAGCATTGCGGAAGCGGGACGGGGACGTCGAGACGCTGTGCGTCGACCTGTTGAAGCATACGCACCCCGGATGGGAGAAGATCATTGAGCGTATGTACATGGTTACGATCCGGCGAACCCCCGAACTGTGGGATGCTCTTTACGACAGCGCGTGGGTCGAGCACCTGACCCGCAGGCTGCGGCAGCTTGTCCAGCAGGGCAAGAGCGAATCGCTGCGCCGCCTGCTGGCGGAGTTCCGGCCCGATGCGGTCGTCTGTACGCAGGCCTATCCCTTCGCGGTGATTGCGTCGTACGCCGCCAGGGAAGATCCGGATCTGCCGATCTTCGCGGTAGCCACGGACTTCGTTCCGCACCGTTTCTGGGTAACCAGCAACGCCTGCACCGCCCGGTATGTTGTTCCAACCGAATCCGCCGCCGCAAGGCTGAGGTGGATGGGCATAGACAAGCAACGCATTCGAGTTCTGGGCATCCCGGTTTCGCGGGATGGGACGGGCGCCCATTCGGCGCCGGCCGATACTCCCATGGAGCGGCGCGTGCTGGTCATGGGAGGATCGAGGGGGCTGGGTGTTCGTTACCGGACCGTGCGACGGATCGATCTCAGCGCCGCCGATTTCACGATAGACGCCGTCTGCGGGTCGAACCGCAGCCTGCGCCGGCAGCTCGTGCGGAACCGACACCGGTTCAAACATCCGATCCGGGTCAGGGGTTATGTCCGAAACGCCGTTGCCCTGATGTCCCGCGCAACCATGATGGTCACCAAGGCAGGCGGCCTGACCCTTGCCGAAGCCGCCTGCATGGGACTGCCGCTGCTTCTCGTGCGACCGTTGCCCGGCCAGGAAAGGAAAAATACTGAAGTCATGGTGCACCACGGCGCGGCGCTGCATGTCCGGAACGAGTACGACGTCAGCCGCAGTGTCACGGACCTGCTGGACAACCCCGGATTGCTGCGCATGTTACACGACAAGGCCCTGGCGTTTGCCAGGCCGGATGCCGCCGAGAGGATAGCCGGGGACGTGCTTGACTCCATTCGGAGCGTCGCACCGGCATGAACACCGCGCTCAGGCCGGCGCGTGTGCGGCAATCGCGGCGTCGAAGGTCGGTGCGCGCGAGAGAGTTATTGGCTCGTTTGATCCTTCAGATACACCAGCTTGTCGTCCCCTTCCCCGTAGAAACCGGCAAGGCGCGCGGCCATTGTGTAGCCGTGGCGCTCATATAAGCGGCGCGCGGGTTCGTAGTCTTCCCGCGACGATGTCTCCACGACGATCAGACGGCCGGACCTTGCCCGGATGTCGGTTTCGGCGCGGGAGAGCAGCGCCGTGCCGACTCCCCGTGCGCGGCATGCGGGGTGCACCGCCAGCCAGTACAGATCGAACGTACCGGTAGTACAGGGCGTCGGTCCGAAACAGATCCACCCGGCCGTCCTCCCATCCAGCACGGCGGTATAAGACTGGTAGTGACCGTGTTCGCCGGCCGCCAGTGCGTCATCGAGCACCTCGCGGGCCACGTCGAGTTCGTATGGCCGAAATACGCCGGCCGCGCCGATCATGCCCAGGATGGCATCGCGGTCGGGCGCCAGCGTACGGCGCACCTGCAGGCCGGCCTCTTTGCGCTCCGCGTTTGTGGGCCTCTGCGTCCGCGGGAACGGCACACCGGCATTTTTCAACAAGATGCCCACAAAGTCCGCAAAGCCGAGTCCGCCCGCCTGCAGCGCCGCGGCAAACCCCGCACCGGGCGAGACGTCGGGATTGGGATTCACCTCCACGACGAACGGTTTGCCCGCACTGTTCATCCGCATATCGATGCGCGCATAGTCGCGGCATCCCAGGCACTTCCAGGCCGCGACGGCGGTTGCGCGGAGCCGCTCAGCCGCCGCTACGCCGATATCGGCCGGTATGCGGCGCGGCGTGTTGGCAAACTCGAACGAGTCCTCACGCCACTTCGCGCGGTAATCCACGATCCGCGCTTTACCGGCCGGGAATGCCGTGAAATCTATCTCGGCCGGCGGCAGCACCGTCAGGCCGCCGTCCATTTCCAGGACCGAGACGTTAAACTCGCGGCCGTCCAGGTAACGTTCCGCCAGGGCCGGCTGGTGGAAGCGGTCGTGTATGCGCAGCACGCGTTCGCGCAGCGTATCGGGGTCCGGCTGCATGACCACCGATCCGGCGTCGATACCCTCGCTGGCGTCCGCGCAAACCGGCTTGACAATGACCGGCTTTGTCGCCGCCAGCGAGCGAGCGGTAATGCAGCCCGGCGGAATGACGACGCCCCCCGGCACGGGCACTCCGGCCGCCCGCAGTGCGCACTTGGTCTGAAACTTGTCCAGCGCCATCAGGAGGCAGGGCGTCCCGCTGCCCGTGCACGCCTTGCCCAGCGCCGCGCACACGGCAGGCACCAGGCAGGCTTCGGCTGCCGAGGTCCCAAGACTCTCCACGAGGTTGATGACGCATGCTTCCCGAGCCGCGGCGAGCGTTCGCCCGACATCGCGCAGGGCGCGGACGGACGCGACGCGGAACGGAACCCCCAGTTCGGCGAGGGCGGCGGCGACATGCGCCGCCTCGTCGAGCACCCCGGCATCGGACTCGGCATGCTCGGCGGCGCAACCGCCCGGCTCGTTGTGGAGGATCAATACGGCGTTGTCTTCCATCGTTCGGCCTTCCCGACCGGTGCGCGGTCAGCCCATGCGAAGGGCCGCGCTCGCAATGATGGAACCGATCAATTCCTTGTACGCCATGCCCTCCTGCGCTGCGATCATAGGCAAGTCGGAGTGCGTGGGGTGCAGGCCCGGCAAAGGGTTCAGTTCCATGAACGCCGGACGGTCTTGACGATCGAGGCGGATGTCCACCCGTCCGGCGTCGCGGCACTCCAGAACGCGGTAGCTCTCCAGCGCCAGGGCTTCGACGGTCTCGCGCAGCCGGCCGTGTTCGAGGGGCGTGTATTCAACGCAGGATTCGCAGCGCTCCTTGACGTCGAAGGAGTAGTCCGCGGCCGATGCATTGGGCAGGATGCGGATTTCCATCGAGCCCAGCACGCGCGCGGCCGCGCCGCTGCCCAGGATGCCCGTGGTAAACTCGCGTCCCGGCAGATACTCCTCAACCAGCACAGGCTGACGGAGCCGGTCGAGAAGCGGCAGCACGACGCTGCGCAGTGCGCCGGGGGATTCCACGCGCGATTGCCCGTCAATGCCTTTGCCGGTTCCCTCGGCAACCGGCTTGACGAACAAGGGATAATCAAGCTGCATCCCGTCGAGATTCCCGTTGTCCAGATCCGCCGCTTCCCTGACCAGGCGGAAGCGCGGGGTCGGGAGGCCGTTGGAAATGATGAGCCTCTTCGCCACGGCTTTGTCCAGCGTCACGGCGCACACCAGCGGATCGGAGAATGTGTACGGCACGCCGTAAAGCTCCAGCAGGGCCGGCACCTGCGCCTCACGGCTTCTTCCGTCAAGCCCTTCGGCGATAGTAAACACAAGGTCCCAGCGCTCGCCGTCCGCCAACCGGCGCGTCAGAGCGCGGCCCCGGCCGACTCGATCGACCTCGTGCCCGTTCGCGCGTATGGCGCCGGCAAGCTCGCCAATTGTGGACTCCGAGTCGAACTCCGCAACATGCTCCTCGAAGTAACCGTCAGCCAGGTACTCGCTGCGCAAATCGTAGACCAGTCCTATGTTCATATCCTTGACCCTCAGGGATAGCTTGCGGCCACTCCCCGCGCCACACCCTGAAAGAGCCGCGCGACGCCGCTGCGCAGGTTTCGCAGGTTGTATCCGCCCTCCTGGACAAAGAGCATCGGCAGGCCGAGTTCCGCGATGCGCCGGCCGATCTCCGTCATGGTGCGCGTCGAGAGCGTAAACGATCCGGTCGGATCGCCCTTGAGAATATCGAAGCCGATGCTGACCACGAGGCAGGACGGCCGGTACCTGCGGATGACCGCCACCGCCCGCTCCAGCGCTTTGAGGTAGCCTGCATCATCGGTGTGTTCCGCCAGCGGCAGATTCAGGTTGAAACCTTTGCCTTCCGCCTCACCGGTCTCGTCCGCGAACCCCGAGAAGTACGGGTAGGCTATGTTCGGGTGACCGTGCAGCGACACGGTGAGCACATCGGCGCGGCGATAGAAGATGTCCTGCGTGCCGTTGCCGTGGTGGTAGTCGATGTCCAGAACGGCCACGCGCCCCCGGGACGAGAGGTACTGCGCCGCAATCGCGGCGTTGTTGAAATAGCAGAAACCCCCGAAGAAGCGATGCTGAGCGTGGTGGCCGGGCGGGCGGCAGACCGCGTATGCCGCGTGCCTTCCGCGAACCAGTTCCTCCGCCGCCGTCATGGCGACGTCGACCGCCCCGCGTGCCGCGTCATAAGCGTTGCGGTCCAGGGGCGTGAAAGTGTCGATGCAGTAATACCCCGCACGGACGGCCAGCTCCTTCGGGCGCTTCTCCGGCCTGCGCACCGGGAAGACATACGGGTAAACGGGACGTTTCGTATCCAGCTTCAGGCACACCGCCTTGAGATAGCGGACAAAATCTCCCGCGTGGACGGAGTGGACAAACTCCTCGCCGTGCCGCCGCACCGCCGCGGTCTCGAAAATCTCCATGGCGCTGAGCGCTTCGCGAATGGCGCCCACGCGCGCCGGACGTTCCACGTAGCCCTGGTCGTGCACGTGATGGATGGCGTGCGCGTCGGATGCGACGGCGACAAATGCCTTGCGCACGCGTCCCTTGCGGACCGGAATGGTGCGGGAAGCTGGCGGCAGGTATCGCGGAGGGCGGAACCGCACGGGGTCGTCGAGAAACGACTCGACCACGCGCTCGATGTAGTCGGGTGGAACAACGTGGCCGTACTTGCGTTTAAGGATCAGCCGCACGGCGGCGCGCGCCTCCGATCTGCCCAACGGCTTGCCCCGGCCCAGACCGTCAAACAGCAGGAAAGGGGCGGGGCTGTCGTCGATCGGGGTCTCGAACTCCGTGCCCAATACCGGCAGCACGCCGTACCGTTCGTAGAACGCAAGCCGCCGGCGGTTCTGTTCCAGAACGGTGTCGTTCTTTACAACGACTGCTTCATCCGGCGCCGCCTCGATGTACAGCCCGCGCGAGCCGCTGCTCTTCAGGTACTCCCGCATAGCCTCGTACAGATAGGTCCCGACACCGCGTCCGCGCGCATTCGCGGCAACCGCCAGGTAGTCCAGCAGGGCGCTGTTGATTTCCGGCAGCAGGAAGCAGAGGGCAAAGCCGGAGACCTTCCCCAGCGTGGCCTCGCTCACCAGCAGGACGGCATGGTAGCCGTACTTGAAGGGGTGGTCGAGTTGGTCGGCGATCTTGTCGGCATAGTCGGCGACGTCCGGAAAGCTCTCCCGGAAGATCGACTTCACCTGTTTCAGGCGCTCCCGATCGGAGGGCAGAAAGGTCGAGTAGAGACGGTGGATACGGATCACGTCACAGTCTCCCCGTGCCCGCCTGCGCGGATCGGCGGCGGGCGCCGGTGCGCGGCCTCGCTGCCGCGCCGGCCTGACCCCCAAGCCTGGGAAGGGAGCCGCAAGCCAGGTCCCAAACGCCGCCCGCGTTGTACCCCGGCGCCGCGGTCAGCCCGAAATCCGCATCGCCGCGCGGCTCGGGATAGCTCACCAGTTCGCCGGCGTAATTTCGCAGCACAGTATGCGAGGGGCTCGCGGATACCACGTAGTTCGGCAGGATCGGTATCTTGCCGCCGCCGTGGGGAGCATCGACTACAAAGGTGGGGATCGCCAACCCGCTGAGCCGGCCGCGAAGGTATTCCATGATCTCGATGCCCTTGCACAGCGGCGTCCGGAAATGCTCGACGCCGCGCACGAGGTCGCACTGGAACAGGTAGTAGGGACGGACCCGAAAACGTAACAGCCCCCGGAACAGCTCCGCCAGAAGAGGCGCGCTGTCGTTCACGCCCCGCAGCAGGACGGTCTGGTTGCCGAGAGGAATGCCGGCATCGGCCAGGCGTTCACAGGCTCTGCGCGCATCGGGGGTCAGCTCGACAGGATGGTTGAAATGAACGTTGACGTAGATCGGGTGATACCGCCGCAGCATCTCCACCAGTTCGTCGGTGATGCGCATCGGCAGCACCACCGGTGTCCTTGTACCGATGCGGATGATATCGACCGACGGCACTTCCCTGACGGCCTTTAACACGCGTTCCAGGCCGGCGGTGCCCATCGTGAACGGATCGCCGCCGGAGACTATGACATCATGGATCTCGGGGTGTACGGACAGATAGTCGGTCGCCTGGGTTAACCGTGACCTCGAGATGCACTCCTCCGTCTGCCCCGCCACGCGTTTCCGCGTGCAGTGCCGGCAGTAAGCGGCGCAAGCCGTCGTGGCAAGCAGCAGGGCCCGGTCGCGGTAACGGTGGACCAGCCCCGGCACCGGCATGTCGTCATCCTCGCCCAGCGGATCGTCCGTCAGGAACGGCGGATCGACCGTCTCGCGCGCGTCGGGCACGCACATGGCAAACACCGGATCGGATGGGTCGAGATTCCGGATCAGCGAAGCGTAATAGGGAGTAACGGCAAGCGGGAACCTGCCTGCCGCAGCGGCCGTGCGCCTCGATACCCGGAGGCAGGGGAAGCGCCGCTTTAGGGCGGCAAGCGTTCGAATGCGATTTCGCAGTTGCCACCGCCAGTCGTCCCAGATGCGGCCATCCTCATCAACCCCGTCGCCCGCGGACATTGCCGCGACGGGGTCGATTGTCGCGACGGCGGCGTCCGACCACATGACCGGCGGCGGGGGTTTGTCTTCGACATCACCTCCTTCTTCAGCGCGAGGCACGGCCTGGTCTCTCTTTACGCGTCCCGTTCTCGGTGCGCATGACTGCATGATGCGTTCTCCTCTCAACTTCACTCTCGGAGATGGTAACCTTCTCTCCTTCACCGCGGACCACTGCCCGCCGGCGCAAGGTCTGCTGTGATAATCTTCGCATGCGGCGTGCCAGTCAGGCCGGCCCCGGGCAGCTCAACTGCTAATGCATTGCGCTGCAATATCTTCAGGCTACAGTAAACATTCACACGGGCGGACGCGGACAGTACGTGCAAACGTGAAGACGGAAACCCGAAGCACCGGAATCGGAAAGTGGATTCCGAAGCATAGCGGCCGATATGGACATCCGGATCGCGGCCCGCACTGACAGCACTTTCCGCACTCTCGCGACGAAGGTTCACGAATAATCCGCGCTAGGAAGCTCGGAAGTCTTCCTTGCGCAGGCCGTAGCGCTTCATCTTGTTGAATAGCGAGCGCGGTTCCATTCCCGCGCGCCGGGCGGTCTCGCCCACGCGCCCTTCGGAGACGGCCAGCAACCTCGCAAGATAGGCCTTTTCAAAGCGCTCGACGGCGGCTTCGCGGATCTCCTTGAGCGGTTTCGCCAGCCACTCGTCAGGAATCATTTCAATGCTGTCCGGCAGGACTGCGCTCCGCCAACCATCTTCGCCCGCCGCGATCTCCTCGGGCAGGTCCCCCGGCGTGATCTCGTCGTTCTCGCAGAGCAGAAGCGCGCGTTCCAGCACGTTGATCAGCTCGCGCACGTTCCCGGGCCAAGCATAGCCGCAGAGAGCCTCCATTGCGTCCGGCGAAATCGCTCCCGCGCGGCATCCGATTCTTGAGGAGAGGCCGGCCAGGATCGACGAAGCGAGGCTGGGAATGTCGCCCCTGCGATCCCGCAGCGGCGGAACTTCGACGGAAACGACACCCAGACGGTAATACAGGTCTTTGCGGAAGCGCTTCTCTTCGACCTCTTCCCTGATGTCCCGGTTCGTCGCCGCTATCACCCGCACGTCGATCGGAATCTTCTTCTCGCTGCCCACCGGGGCAACTTCGAAGTCCTGCAGCACGTGCAGCAGCTTCACCTGGAGATGGAAGGGCATCTCGCTGATCTCGTCCAGAAACAGCGTGCCGCCGTGCGCAAGCTCGAAACACCCGCGCTGCGTCCGCGTGGCGCCGGTAAACGCTCCCTTCTCGTGTCCGAACAACTGGCTTTCCAACAGGTTCTCAGGTATCGCCCCGCAGTTCACCGAGATGAAGGGCCCGTCCGCACGCCGGCTGTCGTAGTGAATCGCCCGCGCCAGGCGTTCCTTGCCCACGCCCGTCTCTCCCGCGATCAGTAGCGGCGCGTCGCTGTCAACCACGCGCTGCACGGTCTTCATGAATCGCTGCATCGCCGGACTGGCCGATACAAAATCCGTCAGCTCCGGGCGCGGCGTCGCCCGCCTGGCGGCGATGGTCCTGGACAGGAGCGCCCGGCGGCCTTCCGCGATTCGCTTGATGGCGTCGCCGAGCACGTGGTCCGGCACTTCGGTATAGAGCGCGGCTTCGGCTCCGGCGGCGCGCAGGGTCGCAAGTTCCTCGGCATCGTCTTCTTCCGACAGCACCACCAGCGCCGGCGCGTTGGAAGAGTCTGTCAAGCCGCGCACGTATTCAGCAACGGGCGCGGGAATCACGGATCGGCAGGCAACCAGAACGTCGGAGAGCACAAGCCCGGCCGTCTCCCACGTCGCATCCGCCCCCTTCGGCGCCCTGACAAAGGCGTCGACGCCCTGCAGTATCCGGCGCACGCGCGACCGGAGCTTTGTTTCGTTTATCAGCAGCAACACTCGAAGTTGCATCGCGGCGCCTGTTCTTCTTCCTGACGCGCAGATTGCATACCACGGCGCATACAGGCAATTCCACCCGAAACCTAACCAAATGCGCACGCCGGTGCAAGCGTCGGCAATTCGCATTATGGCATTACCTCAAGCCTTTCTATCATTCCCCGCTCAGCTCGGAATGACAAAGCGGACGCCAACGTCCGATACCTCCATAATGGAATTGCCGAAGCGTGAGAGTAGCGTGGAATATGAACCGTGAACGCCCCGGCTACTCGGAACCCGCTTTCCGACGCGCTCGGAAACCGCCTGTCCACACCGCCCCCTCCGCGAAACGCCCGTCCCATCAACAAACCTCATAACCACTTATCAATCAACTTCTTAAACATGTTGTTGCTGCCTGCGGCGGTGCTTGGCACGGCGAATGCGTCACCGACAACCGCTAAAGGCCACACAGCGAGGATACGTTCATGGCACGGAAAAAAAACGGGGCGGCAAGCCGTACCAGACGAGTGAAGCAGAAGCGCGGCAAGCAGGTTCGCGAAAAGAATCCGGCACAAAACGACGCCGCTCGTGACATTGATCAGTTCCGGCAGATGGACGGGGCCGAGAGCACATACTTCAAGAAGGCATGAACGGATGGACCGCGGCGGGCGAAACAACGTTGCGGGAAACCCCGTCAGGCCGGGTATCTGCCTTCACGAAACAGGGCCGCCCTCTGCATCTCCAGTCGCCGATACATGCCCACGGGGAACAGCAGGAACCGCATGGGCCACGTCCCGCGGAGAACATGCAGCAGCTTTTCGGGAGGGGCCGCCGCAGGTTCTTTGACGCGATATGCCAGGGCGATACAGGCGAGCCTCATCAGAACATTGAAGGCAAACAGGAGGTGATAGTTAGTCCATATCCGCCCGCCGGCATCAAGCTCGAAGCCGGCGGCGGCCTTCAGGAAGCCGCCCCCCGCAATGGCCCCCAACCCGCCGCAGATTCCCGCGAGACCGGTGATGGCTGCGATGAACATCGAGCGGTTCTGTTGCGGCGCAATCTTCAGCATGTATCCGTTAGAAGCGATTATCAACCCGGAGTCCCAGATGCCGTCGAAGGCCAGCATCGCGGGCAGCACCCACATTACGGTCCTGCGCGTCACGAGCAGAAAGGTGACGACGATCAGCGATTTCAGCCCCATGCAAACGGCCAGAATGGGCCGGTGGCCGTGCTTGTCGGCCAGCCTTCCCCAGAAGGGGGAAGTGAAAACCACGCCCACGCCCGTCGCGCACCAGATGAGCGTCGCCTGCCAGACAGTCAACCCGATGACCTTCAGCACGTAGACCTGCATGAACGCAGCGGAGAACAATGCGCTGGCCGACCAGAAGCAGGAATATGTAACGAACGGACGGTAGTCGGCGCTGCGCAGCGGCGCCAACATCGTATCGATGATCGGCTTGCCGCGCATGACCGCATTGGGCGGCTCGCGGACCCACGTGAAGAGGACTATGTCGACAATGCCGGCCGCGGCCGCAACGGTCGCAAGCACCGGGAATACGACCGTGATGGGAAGTCCTGCAAGGGAGACGAATGCCGCAACGGCCAGGTAGGACGCCGTCCATGTCAGGTACATCCAGCGCTGCCGCCCGCCCCAATAGCTGTTGAGCACGCGCCTCGGGATCAGGTCGGCCATCCAGGACAGCCACAGCGGTCCCGTAATATTCATGAGCGCGCCCGAAACGGCGAGCAGAAGAAGTACGAACGTAACGCCCGGAACGCCGCGCAGGCACGGCAGAAGGGCGGGCGCCAGGGCAAGCGGGACGTACAGAAAGCGCCCAACGATCACCAGAACCATGAACAGCGGCTTGCGCTTGTGGATGACGTTGGTGATTACGGCCCCCAGGAACTGCATTGAAAGCATGATCATGGGGATTCCGCCGAGCAGTCCGAAATGCGCGTCCGTCGCGCCGATTGCCCGCATGAACTGAACGAAGGCGGGACTGGCCGTACCCGCGGCGTACGCCATGGCCAGGCTTCCGGCAACGGTGATAAGCACAAGTGAACGCCGCAAAGGCGATCCGGCTCTCGTGTTCTTCATGACTCGTGCAGACAATAAACTGAAGGTCGCTTCAATTTTCTCCCGTCGAGCCGAATCCCCCGTCGCCCCTGGCGGTCTCCGTCAGCTCGGCGGCTTCTTCGACTTCGACCGTAAGCACCGGCTTAATTATCATCTGGGCTATGCGCATGCCCTTTTCGACGTTGAACGGGACTTTTCCGTGATTGATCAGGATGACGCCGACTTCGCCGCGATAGCCCTCGTCGACCGTGCCGGGAGCGTTCAGGACCGTAACCTGATACTTCAGCGCCAGACCGCTCCGGGGTCGGATCTGCGCCTCGGTGCCCGGGGGGACCTGCACGGCTATGCCGGTGCGCACCATGCGCGACTGACCCGGTGGCAGTTCGGTCGCTTCAACGGCGATCAGATCCAGGCCGGCATCCCCGGGATGGGCGTACCGCGGCACAACGGCGTCGGCATCGAGCTTTCTGATCCGCAGAATGGGATTATCTTTCAACGGCTGAATGGTTCTCCGCGGCGCCGTGCGTCAGGATGCGCTCGACGGCGCCAAGCTTGTCTTCGAGCTGATCCATCAGGACCTGCAACTGCTCTTGCTCCTGCTCCTGTGTGTCGAGCAGCGCCTCGATGCCGTCAAGTTGTTTCTCCAGGGCGTCGGGAAACGACGGCGCGGGACTCGTCCGGTTATGCTCGTTCGAATTCTCCGTCTTGACGGGCGTTTTGTCCCGCGGCGGGCGAGCGCCCGTTTGCCGCTCTTCCTGAGCTTTGCGACTGAGCCGACGATGCACAACCGACATATAGCCACCTCCAAGCAGACATTTTTTGCGCGAACCGGCATTGAACCAATCCGCGCCGCGAAATTCAAGGAGCTTCGCGCCTCTCATAATGGCATTTCCGTAACACTGCCACCCTACTGATTGGGTCGGCAGACCGTCACAAGTGAAATGCGCCCTAATTCCACTATCTCCGTCCCCAATTACCCCTTCAACCTCCTCTGCTCCATCCCTCATCACTCCATCCACTTGCGCCTGCGGCGCAATCGGCTCCCCACACAACAACACGAGATTATCGATCTTGTAGTCTTGTCGTCCCGGCCGGCTTGCTGTAGAGTTTCCTTCCGAGTCGATGGAGGAATCCAAACCATGCCCTTGAAGCAATATGGCCGAGTGCTGAGCGGATCCGAGGAGGCGATTCACGAGGCGTTTGAATCTTTGTCTGGAATCCCGGTGGACATGGAATGGCCGGCGGAGCCGGGCGCCTCCGACGGCTATTCCGCCCATTGCACTACGCTGGGGGAATCGGCGGCGATAAGCGGCCCCGGAACCTACTTCGGCAAGGCCGAGCGAACCCTGACTTTCCGCCCGTCACAGGAGAGCGGCTGGTGGTTTGAGCGGAGCGATCTGCCGGATTCGTTGCCGATCAGAGTTTCCGTCAGGAATGTGTGGACAACGGTCAGGAACATCGTGCTGCTGAGCGGTTCGCCCCACAATTACATGCGCATGGTCGAACATATCATCGCGCTCAAGATCGGCATGGGGCTGGACAACGTTGTCATTGCCGTGGAATCCGGCGATCCGCCGCTTTTCGATCGCGGCAGCATGGATCTTGTGGAAGCCGTCGAGAGGGCGGGCATCGTTGAGACCGGGGAGCTGGCGACCTTTCTCACCGTCCGCGAGCCGGTCAGTGTCGGGGGAGCCAACGGGAGTTTTCTTACCTTTCTGCCGGCTGAGAACGGTTCGCGCGATCTTCATATCGACTGTACGGTCGATTTCAGGAACGCCATCGGGCGGCAGCGCACTCGATTCAAAGTCGACAACCGTTCGTTCCGCCACGGCGCCCTGGCCCGCACGAACACCGATTTCTGGACGATGGTCTACTGCCGTACGATCGGCAAGATTTTCGCCGACGTGCGCAACCTGGGATACACACGCGACAATATACTCGTGGCCGGCCGGCGCGAGTACTTCAACGAGGCAAAGCTGATCCACGAGGGCAAGTCGCTTGAGGCGGTCTGGCATCGGGCCGCCCTCGATCTTCTTGCCGCCGTGGCCCTGATAGACCGGGGCAGGTTGGCGGGCGAGATCGTGTCGTACAAGGCCGGCCATGCGCTGGACGTGAGCATGGTGGCGTCGCTCTACCGTCACGACCTGCTGGAGCCGGTAGCGCAATAATCGGGCATTCGATCCCGCGGGCCCGTCGACGGGATGTTTTGCGTTGAGGCAGGTGTACGGTTCGGCTACAGTGACGCACATGAAGAAGATCGTCGGTTTCACGCTGGCGGCCCTGCTGCTGGCCGGTTGCACTTTTCAGATTCCCTCAGACCGTTACATTTACAGGCGTGCGTGCAGAGCGCTCAAAGATGCTGATGGCGTGCCGGAAGGAGCCGTGCCCGTACCGATTGAACAGGCGCGGGTGAGCGTCGGAAAGAACGCGGCCTGGGTTGAACTGCCCTATACCTGTGAAGGCGCCGCGGGCGGAACGGCCGGCGGTGTTCATATCATCCGGTTCAAGCGGGTCGCGCGCACCTGGACCGTAGAACGTACCTTCCCGCGCCCCGAACCGGGAAACGCGGAAAAGCGGCGATAACGGAGAGCCGGGAGAAATGCGCGGCGCTATCGCCCCAGCGCCCCGGCTTGCCAGGGCTGCTGTTTCAGGTAGCCCGCGGGCACCCCGAAAGCCGAGTCGGGGACGGATTCCCGCCGCGGTCTGTTCATACGTACGGTAATCGCCGGTCGGCCTCCCGTGTAGTACCTGATCAGCACCGGAAAGGCGTCGATGTCGATCACGGCGCCGAGGTGGAATTGCTGCATGTCCTCGAAGAATGGAATCCCCGCAAGGGCCGTCGCAAGGTTGTCATAGTAGGAGGCAAGCTGCCTGAGGGCCGAGGCCTGCCCGCGTTCGAGGTCGACATTGCGCCAAGAAGTGGCCCATATTTCCTGTATCTTGTTGCCGTCTTTCGTCACGACGAACTTCCGACAGGGCAGCCCTGAGATTGTCTCGACGCCGCCGGCGCGGACATCGACCGAACCGGCCGGCTTGTCGGGCTGGCGCTTGAAAACGGCCAGGGCTTCATCTACAAGCTGCCGGAACGACCTCGCGGCTTCGCCGGCGCTGCCCAGCAGGCGCGTATCGAACTCCATGAATTTCTTGCGGCTGCCGTCCAGATGGAGCAGCAGGTGCGTTTCGGGAAGATATATAAC
>Ga0180436_10000586_pt1 | contig 37233 bp, 31 predicted proteins | sample SS_ome_2_FD_132434 | JGI IMG/M metagenome (GOLD analysis project Ga0180436, IMG submission 132434) | Hypersaline lake sediment archaeal communities from the Salton Sea, California, USA - SS_3_S_2 metaG | ecosystem: Environmental > Aquatic > Non-marine Saline and Alkaline > Hypersaline >... | reverse complement strand
TTGAGGGCTTCCGCAAGAGCTAGGCCGCCCTCTTCTCGCAGGCCCGTGAACAGGATTGTCGTGGCGCCGCGCATGTAGGCCACTGCCTCGGGCCTGGTTATCCATCCCGTGAAGGTGATTCGACCAGCGACACCGAGCCGCTCAGCCAACCGTTGAAGAGAACGGCGCTGAGGCCCATCTCCGACCATGACCAATCGCGTTTCGCCCGTTGTCTTGGCCACAGCCTCTATGGCCAGGCGTGGTCCCTTTCGGCTCTCCATAGGTGAAACCCACAGTACGTAGCGCCCGTCTTCCTCGTCAGCCATGGGGGGACACTCGGTGAAGAGAGCATGGTTGAGAACCCGGGAATTGCTGCGAGCCTCGGCCGGCAACCTCGCCAGGGTCTCGTTGTTCTGCAGGATTCGTACCGTTGCCTGTCTGGCGGTGCGCCGCGAACCGGGTAGGGCCTCCATGAGACGGACGGCGGTATTGTCGAGCCCTTCTTGCAGCAAACCTATCGGTCCCAAACATTTCCAGAGGGCTGGGGGGGTCGATACCGCGCCCCCAACCGGTCCCCAGATGCTCGGCAAGCCGAGATCTGTAGCCGGAGTGGGTAACCAATAGGCCGAGAAGGTCACGTGTGCGGTTCCGTCATATGTGCCGCTATCGATCAGACGCTCGGCGGCCTTTCTGGCAGCTCTCAGCCATTGCAGATAAACGAGGAATCGCGGTATTCGATGCCACTTCATGTAGGGCTCGAGGCGAGGTTCGGGTACGAAGGTGAAGGTTGGGGCATCGACTGGTGCGGTTCGTTGCCACTCGCTGATCGCCGGCCCGTGTCTTGCACCAACAAGCACGTTCACCTGAGCTACCTCGGCCAGAGCGTTCACCACGCCCCAGCCGGCTCCAGGCTCTGACCCCTGTCCCGGAGCACAGGAGTAGGCGAAGACGATGAGTCGGGGTTTGTGATCAGTCATCAAGCAACTGTCCCGAGACGTCTTGACCGGCAGCTTGCCACTCCCGCCATGAGATGTCATCGTTGTTCCACGCAAAGGACTCGTCCTGCGGGCCTACGTAGGTGTTTGCTTCGAAGCGCAGATTCCGGTCGGAGAAGACCGTTGGATCATCCACGTCTTGCACTACGCCCGTTTGACCGTCAGGCATCACGATCGTGTTGTTGTGCACCCATAGATCGCGAAGTAGCCAAACCTGCCCGTCGTCGGAGCGCTGCCGGTCCTGCTGTATCGCGGCAATACCATCGGCGTTGTCGTAAACGTTGTTGGCAGTCACTTCGACACCACTCGAGGCGGCGATCAGAATTCCCGCACCCCATAGCCACTCAGGCTGACCGAACCCGTTCTCGTAGACCTCGTTGTTTCTGATCACGGCGTCGAATGAGATCTCATGGAATATGCCGGGACCCGTGTTCGCAAAGGATCTATTGCCTTCGTACAGAGTGTCGTAGCAGTCGATGTCCGTCCAGAGACCGGGACCGAGGTTGTGGTGAACAGTGTTGTTGCGGACGACCAGACCGTCGGTATACGTGAACTTGGTTCCGCCTCCCTCCCAGCCGGAGCTGAACCCTCGGGTGTTGTTGTGATGGATCTCAGATAGCTCTAGGACAACGTCGGTTCCGCGCGATGCCGCTATTCCCAATTGCCCATTGTGATGGGCCTCGATGCGGCGCATTGTGGTGGCATCGCCGGCCTTGATGCCGACCGCATGGTTGAGCCGGACCTCGAGCTCCTCGAGCAGCCAGTTACTTCCCATGGGGCCGTTTTGCGGTTCCTGAGCTTGGATCGCCCCGCTCTGCGCGCGCGTAGCGAACTTCTCGACTACGAGATTGCGGATGATCACATCGTTGGCGGACGAGATGAAAGCATGCTCAACACTGGATAGCTCTACTTTCCTGCGGGTCGGATCGTCACCGACGATCACGGTGTCACCGCCACCCCACCACGTGCCGGGTTCCACCTCTGACGCTTCATCAACCCGCCAAATCATCGTGTCATCCATGAATAGGTCGTTCTGCAGGGCACAAGCGCGGTATTCATCCACGCACTTGCCGTGTTCCCTGTCGTGCAATTCCACTCCGCGAAGGGTCCAGTTGTCGCCGTCTTGCTCGAATCCTTCGAGAATGACGGAACCGTTGAGGATTGCGCCATCCTCCCCAAGGAACTCCATGCCGTCCTTCGGTTCGATCGGGCCGTCCCGGTGAACCCCGGCAGCAAGAACAAATCTGGTCCCCGGGTCGGACTCTGCGACCAGTTGCGCAAGGTCGTCATCGGGGGCGACCGTGATGCCCGGCATTTCGGGCGGCTGAGTTGTAGTCGTGGCGGCAGGCGCCGCGGTTGTTGTTGTGGCCGGCGGAAGAGTGACTGTCGTGATCGTTGGCACGGCCGTCGTCGACACGGCCGAATCTTCAGATCCCGTGGTGCATGATGCCATCACCAGTGACAGCGCAACCAGTCCGTATTGCCAAGAGCGGAGCCCTTTATGTGACACCACGCCCCACCAACCCCCGCTTCTAATCGACACAAACGTACGCCCGGATAGGGCGCCGGTTCACCGTAGCACCGTCAAGGCGACATTTTGACAGGACTGCCCACGGTGCGTCAGCTAGTTCTGAAGCGATCTCAGTCGATGACTAGTCATTATGCGATTTTAGGGAATGGTACTTTGCGCTGGACGACCACGACCTAGCATTGTGGTGGGCTTTACACACAGCGTGGTTTTGCGTAGGGAAAAGGGGGCATCCACATGTTGCAAGGCAGATCAGAAGAGCCGTCCGACCTTGGCTCGGCCGAGGCAATTCGCAGTGACCAGCCGCATCTTGCGGTGGTGCCGGATTGGCGCGAGGCAGGGCCCTACCAAAAGTTCGTCAAACCTCTGCTTGACCGCGTGGGTGGTCTCACCCTCTCACTGCTGACGCTGCCGATTCTGATGGTCGTCGTCCCTTTGATTTGGATGAAGCTGGGGCGTCCGGCGATCTTCAAGCAGCAGCGGATCGGCCTGCACGGTCGCGAGTTCACTGTCTACAAGCTCCGCACGATGTTGCCCGACCGCCGTCGCCAGATTGTCCCTTTCGAGGGTGTCGATCGGCGGGTCAACCACAAGTCTCCCGATGATCCCCGTCATGTCCCGCTGGGTCGGTTCCTGCGCAAATGGAGCCTCGACGAGATCCCGCAGTTCTGGAATGTTGCGCTTGGCCAGATGAGCCTGGTTGGGCCCCGGCCCGAGCTGCCGCACATCGTGGACCGCTACGAGCCGTGGCAGCACCAGCGCCATTTCGTCAAGCCGGGCGTGACCGGACTGTGGCAGGTCTCGGAGCGAGGCGATGTCCCGATGCATGAGGCTACCGCAGTCGATATCAAGTATGTCGATGGCGTCAGCCTGAGGATGGACCTTCGGGTTCTGCTGCTGACGGTGCCGGCCGCCCTCGGCAGCAACAAGGGTCACTGAGACCCTTCGAGCTGCTCGGCGGTATCGCTACTGCTGGTAGCTGCCGCCGTCATCGTGGCCGTATCCGCGCCACTTCGACCAAGAGACCCGGCCGCCGTCCCACTCCCATCGGACTTCACCGACGTAGTCGTTGTTCTCGAAGCGGTTGTTGGCGCTGAAGATCGCATCGCTACCGATGTCCTCGGCGGCGCCCGACAGTCCACTGTCAATGATGAGATTGTCGTGCACGAAGTTGTTGCGCACCACATAGGGCCCATGAGCGCCCGACCCGCGGTTCTGCTGGGTCATGGTGATCCCGTTGTAGTTGTCCTCGACCACGTTGCCGTAGATCTCGACACCCTGCGAGGAAGCAAGGGTGATGCCTCCACCCCAGAGCCAGGCATCGTGGTCGAAGCCGTTACGGCGCAGGGTGTTGTTGCGCATTACGCCGTCGTAGCTGATCTCGTGATAGATACCGGCGGCGGCGTTGTCTTCGACGATGTTCCCGTCGTAGACGATGTTGATGTTGTCATGATCACTCCACAGCCCGGGTCCCCAGTTGTTGTGCGACCAGTTGCCCTTGACGAGGAGGTTCCGGGTCTCCCAGAACTTGGTTCCCCCGGCTTCGAACCCCCAGCGGAACTCTTTCTGCCAGTTGTTGTAGGCGATCTCATTCGATTGCACGACGCAGTCATCCGCATAGTGAACGCTGATGCCGAGCTGCGCATTGTGATGGATGTTGTTGCCCCGGATCGTTGATCCGTCCCCGCCGAGTCTCACGCCGACGGCGGCGTTGTGATGGATCTCATTGCCTTCCACGGTCCAGTTGTCACCTGATCCGTCGATGGCTCCTCGCTGATGGTCCGAGTCGTAATCGCGTATCTCGAGCCCGCCGATGTACACATCATCGGCAGAACCCGTGAACGCAAACTCGGTGCGGTCGTCGCCATCGAGAACAGCGTCTGCCGCGCCGAGGAATCTCTGTCCGTCGCGCGGGCTGACGCTCTGGCGGTGGTGAGTCCCGTGAATGAGGAACGTGGTGCCTTTCGGGCTCGAATCGGCGATGTCGTCAATGTCGTCGCCCGGATAGATATGGACGTCTACATCGCCCGCATCGACACGGGGAGGCGGCGTGATTGCGCTCATTCCTTCGGCGCGAGCGAGGAAGGAGGCCATTGCATCTCTGCGAACGGGATCGTTGGGGCAGAATCGATCATTGATCGGTGGATTGCAGCCCTTGGTGATCCCGGCCTGGGCAAGCCGCTCGATGCTGTTCTCGAATATCGAGCCGTTGTCGTCCTTGAAGGGGTTGCTCGAGGTCGAGCCTTTCAGGTTGTAGGCGCGCTCCAGGAAGGCTGCCATCTGCCCCCGGGTTACGGTACCGTTGGGGCAGAACTTGGTATTGGCCGGCGGATTGCAGCCCAGGGTGATGCCGGCGGCGGCAATCTGGTTGATACGGTCTTCGAAGGGTGATCCGTTGTCGTCGCTGAACCAATCGCGGCCTCCGTCTGAAGAGAGCCCGAGTGTTCTGGCCAGCAACACAGCCATTTCCCCCCGGGTCAGGTTGCGATCGGGACAATATCTGTCGTTGATGGGAGGATTACAGCCATTGGTTATCCCGGCGGCTGCGATCGCCTCGATGTAGCCCTCATGGGGGCTGCCGTCATCATCGGTGAAGCTCCCTCCTGGTGGCAGAGCTGTGGCGACTGCAGGTGCAAAAAGGGTGGCGAGGGCGGTCAGGACAACGAGAGATATTCGTGCGCGGTTATACATATTGCGAGCGACCATACAGTGACCCCTTCAATCACGGCACTAAGAAATCGATAAGCTTTGTTAGCCGGTGTTCCTTGACGAAGCGTTATCGGCTCGCTCGCCGGCCCGATGTAGGGTTTCTACCGCTCTGGGTTGGTTACCAAGCTGCGTCGTCGCTAGGTCGGACGTTAGAGCTCCTACCCATCCCCTCGTATACCAAGCCTGCCGCCCTTACCCTGGCAGCGTCGAAGGCGTTGCGCCCATCGACAACGAGGTTGCCCCGCATTCGGGAGGCAACGACATCGAAGTCAATCTCGCGCAGCTCCTGCCACTCAGTGAGCAGCACGATGGCATCTGCCCGTTCGACCAGCGTGTAGGCATCTGTGGTCGTTTGCAGATTGGGAAGCTCCGGGATCTGCTTCACCATGGGGTCGTACGCCTTCACGATCACGCCTCGGTCCATCAACTCCCGCGCAATCGTGATCGACGGTGCGTCGCGGATGTCGTCGGTATTGGGCTTGAACGCCAGGCCGAGCAGAGCGACACGCCTACCTCGTAGCGGGCGCAGATGTTGCTGCAGCTTTCGCACTAGTCGATGACGCTGATGCATGTTTACCCGCTGGGCCGCTTCGAGTATCAGCGGTTCCTGACCGTGTGCCCGCGCTGTCGCTGCTAGCGCCTCGACATCCTTGCCAAAACATGATCCACCCCATCCAGCCCCTGCCTGCAAGAACTGGGGCGAGATACGGGCATCCAGGCCTATGGCGTGGGCGACCTCGTCGACGTTGGCTCCAACCCATTCGCAGATTTCGGCAATCTCGTTGATGAAGCTGATCTTCGTAGCAAGAAACGCATTGGCCGCGTACTTGATCGTCTCGGCGGTTGATCGATCGGTGATTACGAGTGCTGGGCGACGGTCGGGTTTCCCGGCAGGAAACGTCTGGTCCAGAATTGGCCGATAGGCGTTGACGACCTTGCGCACGGCTTCTTCGCTCTCGCCACCGAGTACGACACGGTCCGGATAGAGGAAGTCATCCATTGCGCTTCCCTCGCGCAGGAATTCCGGGTTACTAACTACTGAAAAGACCTCAGGCTCGACGTCGTCGGGAAGGACGTTCTCGATCGTAGAAGTCAGCCAGTTCCCGCTACCGACCGGAACAGTGCTTTTGGTGACGACGACGTGCGGCGAGTGCATTGCTCGACCGATCGACTTGGCAGCCGCAGTCACGTTGGTGACGTCGGGGTGCCCGTTCTCGCCTGGGGGCGTGTCAACGCATAGGAAGACGATTTCCGACTGGGCCATAGCCAACTCGTAATCATCGGTGAAGCTGAGTTTTCCCGATTCGACTCCAGCACGGAGCTTCTCATCGAGTCCCGGCTCGTAGAAGTACGTTGAACCGCTACTCAACTTGGCGAGTTTCTCCGGGTTGACTTCCACGCCGATCACATGGTGACCGATCGCCGCCATGCATGTGGCAACCACGGTCCCGACGTAGCCGCTACCGATAACTGCGATACCCGCCGTTGTCTCGCTCTTCACCTTAGAACCCCCGTTTTCCAAACCCTGGCCGTGGGCAATCCACCATTGCTCTTGAGTCCCTCAGTATACGGCCGACCACATTTGGTGCTCGACCGGAACTCATGGTTGGTTACGAGCTAGCCCATTAACTGCAACGCGTACCGCTCGTTATGATCACTCCCTTGCAGCACGACACGGATCGATCGACCCGAGAAGACCAATGCAACCTATCACTGATCATTACGAGCCAACTATCGCCGGTGCAGCGTGGCAGTACCGCTGGCTGGTCGTCTTGGCTGCGATCGTGTTTGCCGGCGCGGCCTGGACCTTGGTCGGGGATCGCGAGGAATACACGGCTACCGCCGCAATAGTGGTCGAAGACCCCAAGATATCTGCTCTATTCGGCGGAGCCGACGACTCCTCGCCAGAGCGATACGTCCGGAGCCAGGCGGAGATCATAACTTCCCGTACGGTCGCCAATGAGGCCTCGGATTTGATGGCTGAAGCCGACAATCCGGTCGTGATCCCGGTTGGCTACATTCTCGATGAGGGTTTGCAGGTAGAGTCCTCCGATTCCTCGGATCTGATCACCCTCCGCTTCACCCACGACACTGCCGGCGGGGCGATCACTGGAGTCAATTCGGTTGTCGCTGCCTATCGTCAGGTTGCATCCGAGTCCGTAGCCAGCGAATTCGATGCTGCGATTCTCGAACTCGATTCGAGTATCGCAGTCCTGTCGTCGGAACTTCTTGCCGTCCAGGAGGAGATTCGGCGCACTATTGGAAGCGATGCGACACGGCTTGCGCTGGAGGGTCAACTAGATTCTGCACTTTCCCGCTTGCTCGTCTTCCGGACGAGCTCGTCAACCGCAACGGCCGAGGAAGTCGCCGAGAACACGGCACTATTGGGGGAGATTCGCCAGCAGATCGAGACGCTGCAAATCGCCTTGAGCAGGACCGCCAGTAGTCTGGACATCCAGGGATTGCTTGATGAACGGGCGGACCTACGCGAGAGGATCCTCGGGTTCCAGCTGGTTCGTGATCAGCTGGAGGTTGAAGCAGAGCTGTTGAGCAGTGGCGTCGTTTTCTCCGATCTGGCCGAAACCGCAGTCGCCTCAGGTGCTGCCCTCCTCGTTGCTGCCGCCTTCATGTTCGGTGCGGCCGTTGGCGCCGCAATTGCTTTCTTCCTCGCTAGCGGGCGTCAGCGTTTCACCTCACGTGGCGAACCCGAGCGCGCACTTGGGGCACCCCTGGTAGCCGACGTACCCAATTTCCTCGACGAAAGGTTGCGCACCGATCTACCCGTTGTCGAAGCGCCTACGAGCGCGTCATCTGAGGCATATCGATTCGTCTCGACGGCCATTGCGTTGCAGCGCGAGCGCAGCGGCGACTCGAGGGGTAGCGCCATCAGAACAGTTGTGGTGACCTCACCGACGATCGGAGCAGGCAAGACCGTCACAGCTGCGAACACGGCCTTTGCCGCAGCAATGGCAGGTAGTCGCGTGTTATTGGTTGACGCCGACTTCCCTAAGCAAGATCTCAGCTCAATGCTGATCGGTTCGGTGGCTTCCCGTCTAGGTCTCGCCGATGTGATCGGTGGAGCTGCCATCGACGAGGCCGTGGTCGGGGTAAAGGTCGAAGGCTCAGGTTCTATCGACCTGCTTTCAGCGGGTTCGTCGGATCGTTCGGTGTCTGATCTGCTCTCTTCGCAGCAGACGGCATCTGTCTTTGGGAGACTGCGGGACGCCTACGACCTCGTGATCATCGACGGTCCGCCGCTGTTGACCGTTGCTTACTCGACTACGTTGGTTCGATTGGCCGACCGCGTGTTGATTGTCGTATTGCACGGTCAGGACGCATCCAGTGCGCACGATCTTCGTCATCAACTCGAGGTTATCGGTACTCCTGTGTTGGGCTATGTGTACAACTATGCCCCCCTTCGAGCCGAGATGGCGCTCACCGCCAGCGGTATTGGTGCGCGGATCCCACTTGAGAATGGCCAAGAGTGATTCGGAGAAACCGAAAAAGGCATGAGGCAGTGCCGGTGCCGATGAACCGGCGATTTGATCTAGCCTGATCCCAAATCAAGATGCAGCGAGGATCTGGTGAAACGTACCTTGATCAAACAAGTTCTGACGTCGAACGCAATCGGTGAGCAGGTGAAGGTCGCCGGCTGGGTGCGAACACGCCGAGACTCCAAAGGGGGTTTCTCGTTTGTCGAGTTGAACGATGGTTCCAGTCTCTCGAGTCTGCAGGTAGTAGTTCCCGGCGAGATCGACAATTACGAGACAGAGGTGCTGCGGGTCAGCATCGGTTCGGCAGTAGCCGTGGAGGGCGAACTTGTCGAATCCCCCGGCAAGGGGCAGCGTGTCGAAGTCCATGCCACCAGTGTCGTTGTCTACGGGCTAGCTGATCCCGACGATTATCCGCTGCAGAAGAAGCGCATCTCGTTCGAGAAATTGCGCGAGATAGCCCATCTGCGTCCGCGTACCAATACATTCGGAGCAGTTGCTCGTGTCAGAAATGCTCTCGCGTTCGCCACGCACAGGTTCTACCAGGAACGAGGCTTCCTCTACCTGCACAGCCCGATGATCACATCTAGCGATGCCGAGGGCGCCGGCGAGATGTTTCGGGTCACCACAATCGACCTTGCCAAGCCGCCGTTGGTCGAAGGTGAGGTCGATTATGCAAGAGATTTCTTTGGGAAGCCGACCTACCTAACGGTTAGCGGCCAGCTGTCTGCTGAGACCTATGCGTGTGCGCTCGATCGTGTGTACACATTCGGTCCTACATTCCGTGCCGAGAACTCAAATACCCGACGCCATCTCGCAGAATTCTGGATGGTGGAGCCTGAGTTGGCCTTTGCCGATCTCTCGGACAATGCCGACCTGGCCGAGGAATACATCAAATTCATGTTTGAGTACGTGCTCGAGCACTGTGTTGAGGATCTCGAGTTCTTTGACAAGTGGATCGAAGAGGGCTTGCTTGCCCGAATCAACGCAATCGCGTCCAGCGAGTTCCTCAGGATCACTTATACCGAAGCAGTAAGGGCCCTGGAGAAGGCCAAGACGTCATTCGAGTTCCCGGTGAACTGGGGCAGCGATCTGCAGTCAGAGCACGAGCGCTACTTGACCGAGGTGGTTTTTGACCAGCCCGTGATAGTTACCGACTACCCCAAGGACATAAAGGCGTTCTACATGAGGCGCAATGACGACGGCAAGACCGTGGCTGCCATGGATGTGCTTCTCCCGGGAGTTGGCGAAATCGTTGGAGGCAGTCAGCGGGAAGAACGGCACGATGTCCTACTTGAGTCGATAGCCGAGAAGGGGCTGCCAATAGAGGACTACTGGTGGTATCTCGATTTGCGGCGGTTCGGCACGGTCCCTCACGCTGGATTCGGTCTCGGATTTGGCAGGATGGTGCAGTTCACTACGGGCATGCAAAACATCCGCGACGTCATCCCTTATCCACGGACACCGAACAGCGCGGACTTCTGACCGACTGCCCGCAGCCTGCGCCCATGGCCCCAAAATCGATCAGGCTTCCAGATCCTCGATCGTCTTCGGCCAGTCGTCCTTGAGCAGCCGGGATAGTGAGCGGTCGGCGAGGATCTTGCCCCCGGTCTGACAACCGGGGCAGTAGTTGGTCTCGCGTGACGCGTAGACAATCCGCTGCACTGGTGCAGCGCAAACCGGGCAAGGCTCGTTGTACTTGCCGTGGACCGCCATCAATGGGTGGGTAGAGCGCACCTTCTCGGGGAATCCGTCGCCGGCATCGCCCCTCCGAATTTCGAGCCACTTTGCCAGGGTTATCTTGCTTGCCGCAAACAGTCTGGCGATTTCGTCGTCTGATAGGTTCGTGTTCATCTGCATCGGGGAAAGCTTGGCCGTGTGGAGGATCTCGTCGGCAAACGCTCCACCAATTCCCGAGATGTGCCGGGCATCGCTCAAGGCGCGCTTCAGTGTGTGACGCTCGGCCAGAAGCGCAGCCTTGAATTCTTGGAGACTGGCTCCATCAAGCTCGACACCGCCGGGATCGAGCTCACGCAGTGCTTCCTCGCCGCACACGATGTGCAGTGAAGCTCTTCGCTTCGTTCCGGCCTCGGTCAAGATGATCGTTCCAGATGCAAAGTCAAACGCAGCAAGGCCGATCTTGCCGGGAATCGGCTTCCGTTCCTCGTGCCAGTGCAGGCGGCCCGCAACCATCAGGTGAAGAACGGCGAACAAGTCCCCTTCGAGCGCGAACACAATCCGCTTCCCCATGCGGCGTAGGCCGGTCAGCTTCTTGCCGAAGACTGCGTCGAGCGGCGGATCGTAGGTGCGGAGCAACGAAAACGACTTGATTCGGATGGCCTCGAGAGTGTCGCCACCCACGCGGCGATCGATCGCGTCCAGATAGGTGACGATTTCGGGAAGCTCCGGCATGTCAGCGAAACAGGTCTTCGTGCGGGGGCCTGACCAGGTCGGTGGCTCGCGCCGACCCCGGGGACCAGTCCACGCCGCGCACGATGGCCGCCGGGATGCGGTCCGCCTTGCCCATGGCGAGATCAGCCGCTGCTGCAATCTCGTCAACAATCGCCACCTCAGTGGCGTCCATAATCCTGCCTTCGGCGTCGGGCCGGCCGCGATGGTCGGCGATAGCCTCCAAACCTGAGATGCCGATCGCTACGTCTGTTTGGCCGCGACGCCATGGCCGCCCGAAGGTATCGCTGATCACTACTGGGATATCGAGGCCGGTCGCCTGCTTGAGCTTCATCCTGATCAAGTGGGCTGATCGGTCGGGATCGAGGGGGAGCAGGACGGCGCGGTCTCCCGGGACGTTGGAGCGATCGACTCCGGCGTTGGCGCAGATGAACCCGTGATGCGTCTGGGTGATGATGAGATCGCCCCGCCGGCGGATGATTGCTCGCGCTTGGCCGGCAACCGCTTCTCGATACGCCCGGTCATCCGCAGCGTCGATGAAACGACCCTCGGCCTTCGAGACGATCTTGTGAGTCACGACGAGCACATCGCTCGGCCGGAGGCTGATTCCGGCGTCCGTGAGGCCGGTCACGATCAGGGCGGCAACGTCGGCGTCCCGCTCGACCTCGGGGATCCCGGTGATGGGGAGGATCTCGATCATACGAATATGGTATCCATGAGCCAGGCTCCGAAGCGGGCGCCTTCTTCGGCGGTTGCTATCCGCGTGTTGGTCGCCACGATCGCAGTCTCCGGCGTGGAGAGAGCTTCGTCGGCTTCATCCTGGCTATCGATGACCAGGATGTCGAGCAGTCCCGAGTAGGCCTGGAGGATGCCGGCTGTGCCGGACGGAAGTCCCAGTGATGCGAGAACCCTATCTGCAGGGCCCTTGAGCGCCTTGCCGCCAAACAGAGGGCTGACTGCCACAACCCTTTTGGTTGCGGCAAGAGCCGCTCGAATCCCGGGGATGTTGAGGATCGGCCAGATCGACAGCGCCGGGTTCGACGGCGCAATCACAACGACGTCGGCCGCGGTAATCGACTCGACAACTCCCGGCGCCGGGTGGGCAGCGCCGATCCCGTCGTAGCGCAGTGCCGTGACCTCGTCCTGATGGTGGCGGTGTACGAAGTACTCCTGGAAGCTGAGCCAACTGCCGTCGCCGCATTGCACCATCGTCCTGACTTCGTCATCGGTGGCGGGAACGACCTGCGGTTCCACACCGAGCGAAAGGGCAATCCGGGCAGTGACCTCGGACAGCGAGTGCCCGCGACGGATGGCTTCGGTTCGGATGAGGCAGGTGGCCAGGTCACGGTCTCCGAGCTGAAAGGCAGTATCTACGCCCCGGGCGGAGAGCGCTTCCATAACGTTGAACGTATCGCCGTCGAGCCCCCATCCGCGGGGCCCTTCCATCCCGGCCAAGGTGTACGTGACGGTATCCAGATCTGCCGCTACATACGCGCCGTACATATAATCGTCGTCGCCAACGTTGACGACTACCGTCAATCCGTCGACGGCACTCGACAGTGCTCGAGCCATGCGGGCGCCCCCTACGCCTCCACAAAGCACAACGACGTCAAGATTGCGATAGATCGGTCACGACTCCAGAATGCGGCCTATGTCACCCCCCGGGAATCCGAAACCAACGGTCGTAGCCGTTGTGCTGGCGCTCGATAGCACCGACATCTCAGACACGATTGCCCGGGTGCGGGGCCAAGTGTACGAGACGAGCCGCATTGTCGTCGTCGGCTCTGGGTCGACGGGACGGCACGCTGCCGACGGAGCCGGTGTCCAATGGATGAGCAACGTCCCGAATCTCCTGGGCTCTATCGATGCTTCGATAACTCACCTCTGGTTTCTGTATGCCGGAGCGCTGCCGCGGCCGGACGCACTCGGCGCTCTGATTGCTGAAGGAGAACGCGCTGACGCAGCAGTGGCCGGCTCCAAACTGGTCCGTGCAGACGACCCCGAGCGTCTCATCGCCGTCGGGATCGCCACGGATGTCTTTGATGTTCCCTATCTCGGTTTGGATGATGATGAGATCGATGCCGGGCAGTACGACGTTGTGCGCGACGTGGCTGCAGTTGCCGGCGTGTCGATGCTCATCCGTCGCGACCTGGCCCGCGGCGTCGGCGGGCCGGACCCGAAGATGCCGCCCGAAGCTGCGGCGATCGACCTCTGTCAGCGCGCGCGCCTCCGGGGAGCTCGGGTGGTTGTCGTTCCCTCGAGCGAGGTCATGTTCCCGGCGGAACGGTTCCGGGCAGAGTCTTGGCGGGAGTGGGCCGGCCGCATTCGAGCCATGCTCAAGGTGTACAGCCTGCTCACCCTTGCCTGGGCGATTCCGTTGCGACTGCTGCTGGGGCTGATCGAGGTGGTTGTCAGCCCCTTCCTCGGCCGCTGGGCGCTATTCGACTTCATCCGCGCATGGGTCTGGAATATCTGGTACCTCCCATCTTTGGTCCGGGAACGGATCGGGGCGCGCCGAGGACGAGCACTCGGCGATGCTGAGCTCTTCCGGTACCAGATGCGCGGCTCGGCCGTTCTCTCCGATTTGAGTGGTGAGATCGGGGACCGGTTGCGCTCTCGGCTCGATCGCACCGACGGCTTGAACCTCACCTCTATCGGCAGTGATCTTCGCCAACCTGCCTTTGTCGTGGGGGTATTGACGTTGCTGGTGTCTTTGCTTGCGGTGCGGTCGCTTTGGGACGGCGGGTGGCCGGCCTCCGGGTTCAGCCTGCCGCTGCCGGAGTCGGCAGATGATGCGATCGGAGCCTATGCCGGCGGATGGAACCCCGGGGGATTCGGTTCGGTCGAGCAGCTTCCCCCGCTCATCGGTTTCGCTGGAGTCATCCAATGGCTTCTCTTCGACTCGCCGGCGCTGGCGGCCTGGTCGCTCAGTCTGGTTGCGATTGTTGCTGGAATCTGGGGCACGATCCGGCTGATGCGGGCGTGGGATATCGAGGTGGTGGCCGGATGGATCGGAGGCATCATTCTCGTTGCCGGACCGACGACCCAGGTCGTTGGTGACAGAACCGCCATCGGCCAGTTGCTGGCGATCGGGGTGTTGCCCTGGGCGATCCGGATTGCCGTAACCCGGTGGCCGAGCAGGCTGCTCCCACGGGTGGGGAGGGTGGTGGCGGCTGGCTGGATCACCGGGATCCTTGCCGTGCTCTCTCCGCCCCTCATTGTCGTTCCGTTTTCCGTTCTGCTGCTTCGTGCTGTGCTCAAGCCGAATGAGGGGGCAACCTGGCTTGCCACCCTGGTCGGCTTGCTCGGTGCATTGCTGGCTATACCGCTGCTTCTTCCGTGGCTGACCTTCGCGGATATCGAGGGCTACCTCCGCTCCGGCACGGAATACTGGGAACCGGAGCTGATTCCTATGGTCGCCCTGGGTGTGTCCTTCATCGCCGGTTCGCTGGCTACGAGAGGGCGGCGCCTCGATGCGGTGCTGCTCGGCGGCTTGCTGGCGGCCGGCGGCGCGGCGTTGGCTCGCAGTCACGACCTGAGCCTTGGGCGTGAGGTTGCAGTTTCCGGCCTGGCGGTTGTCAGCCTGGGTGCCGCACTCATCGTCGCCGGGGTCCTCGACTCGTTGCGAATTGGCGCCATTCGCGGGTGGCGGCGGCTGCTCCTCGGTGTTGGCGCAATTGGCGGTGTTGTGATCCTCTCCCTGACGTTGATTCCCCTCTACGAAGGTCGGGGGATGCTCCCGCCCGACGAGTACACAGACCCGCTCCGCTTCACCAGCGCCGCCGGCGGCGAGGCGGACGCATCACGGATTCTGCTTGTGGGTCCGGAGGCAACCCTCCCGGGTGAGTGGCGGGTGGTCCGGGGTGCTGCATACCGGGTCGTCTCGGCCCCATTGCCGGCACTCTGGGAAGTCGGGCTGCCCGAACCGAGTTCGGCGGATATTGCGCTCGAATCGGTGCTGCTGGGTCTCATCGACGGTGAAGAATCGCGAGCGGGTGAGGCGTTGAGCGCCTTTGGTATTCGCTGGGTGGTTGTCACCGGTGCTACCCCGCTCGAGGCCGTATTCGATGGTCAGCTCGACCTGGTTTCGCTGGGTGGTGCTAAGCGTCCGACGTTCCTGGTCGACACCGATGCACCAGTGCGTGCGGTTGACAGCACCGGTTCAGCATGGACACGCGCCGGTACGGGATATGCCGGTGAGCCATCTTCGGGGGAGAGGGTGTTCGTTGCCGAGACGGCCAACTCGCGCTGGGGGCCGGGGCCCTGGGCGCAAAGCGCTTGGGGTAACGAGGTTTCCGCAGCCGACGGCGAGGTTAGTTTCGACCCCATCCCGAGGCGTCGCAGCCAGGCGACCATTGCGGCCGGCGTGTTCCTGCTCTATTTGCTGTTTTCGGCGCTGGCGAGGAGGCGTAGATGAAGCGAACCATTGCGCTCCTGGTCGTGGCAGCAGGGGTGTTCGGTGCTACGACTCTTGCTGCTCCGAAGCAACCGGTCGGGCCTGACTTCACCGGACCGGAAGAGCGAGAGTCCGTTGCGGCACCGACGGCAAGTGTTTGGTACTGCACCTGGGCAGCCAGTGGCGCGTTGCGAGACTCGACGGTGATGATCGCTTCCAACGTGCCGATCGAGGCGTCCCTGACCCTGCCCCAGCAGATCGTTGGCGAGCCGGCGGACACCGACGAGGTAGAGCTCGATGAAGCGGGAGCGGTTGCTGTTGACGTCGGCCAGATCGTCCGCCGCGGGGATACACCGCTGTTCGTCGAGTTCGACGACGGGCCTGCGGCGGTTGCCGTCGTGGTAGAGAGCGATGAGTTGCTGACCGGCGATGCTTGCGTCGCGCGCATCCCCAAGGTGTGGCAGCTTCCCGGTGGTACCACACGGGAAGGAAGAACCCTCACGCTACGTTTGTTCAATCCTTTCCCGGAGCTGGCGAAGGTGACCGTAGGGGGAAGCAGCGAGTCGGGAGAGACCGGGCTGGTTGACCTGCAAGGTATCGATGTCGCCGGGCGCACTTGGCAGGACGTTCGCCTCAACGAGTTGGTGCCACTACTCGACGACGTTTCTCTCACCGTTTCGACCGATGAGGGTTTCGTTATTCCTTCGCTTGTTGTGGCCGGAAGCGGGGACGAAGCCAGCTGGCCGGGAATCGCACCAGCCGCGTATTGGGAGTTTCCCGTGGCCACGGTCTCGAGCAACTACGCCCCAAGCGTGATGCTCTCCAACACGGGATCAACCTCTATCGTTGCCGTCATCGATGTGTATACGCCGGCCGGCACGGTCGCTGCCGCCCGCGAGGTCACCGTCGATCCTTCCATACCGGCGCGAGTGGACCTGAGCGATCTCGCCGACGGCCCGATGGGCATTCGAGTGCGGGCCGGCGGCCCGGTGTCTGCGGCTGTCATTGCTGAGGAGTCACTTGTTGTTCGGGAGGCCACCGAGGAAGGCTCCGAGGTCGAAGAGGACGCATCGGGCGGCGATCGCATCGGGGGGACGATCGGCGTCTCGACCCCGGCGACCCGCTGGCTGCTGCCGGGTCTCGAAGCGGTTCCCGACGGTGTAGGCACCGTGTGGTTGCTCAACACCGGTACCGCCCCGGCAACGGTGATCTTCCAGCCGCTCGGGCTCGGCGAGTATCCGACATCGAAGCAATCAGTTGCCCCCGGTTCGCTGCTTGCTGTGCCGCTCGGCTACGACTCCGCCGTTGGCGGCTATTTCGTCGAAGCGTCTGAGCCGATCTCCGTCGCCTGGAGCGTAGAGGCCGACAAGGGCATCATGTTCGTCTCCGGGACGGTTGTCGGTGGCTGACATCCTGGGCCGGGTTGCCCTCCTTGTCGCAGTTGTAGCCGCTGCTGCCATCGTTGCCTACGGGGCGCGTCGCCGTCCCCATCACGCTCCCGCCGACATCACTGGATTGGGTTTCGGTCCCGGCCTCGTTGTCTTCACGTCAACCGAGTGCCGACGATGCAAGTTGGTCCTCGCCGCGGCCAAGGCGACGGGGGCTCCCCTTCGCGAAGTCACCTTCGAGTTGGAGGCCTCCCTCCAGGAGCAGGCTGGAGTAACCGGGGTCCCGCTGACGATCGTCATTGATGGCGATGGGAAGGCGACTGCGCAGTTTGCAGGTTTGGTCGGTGAGAGGCGGCTGCGTCGTGCCCTAGCCGGCGCCGGGTTGTGAAGATCCACCATGGATCGCAGTTTGGCCACTAGCGTCACGAACCTGATGAGATGTACACGATGCGCTTCCCCGGCTGACTCAATCATGTCATTCAACTACTCGCAACGCGCGATGTGGCTTTCCGATATCGATGATCCGGGAGACCCGGGTGACGGCTATCCCATGTGCGCTCGCCATGCGGCGCGGCTCTCTGCACCGGTAGGTTGGACCCTCACCGATCGGCGCGCACCGATGGCACGCCTGTTTGCGGTCCCGGCATAGGAGATCTGATGCCGATCGATCGCGACGTCCTGGAAGCCATCAAGGAAATGGACGAGCCGGAGTTGCGGAGGGTGATGATCCTGGCTCGCGCCCGACTCGAGAACCGGGGAGTCTTCCGGGCCGGAGAGGAGCCCGACGTCAAGCTGCGACGCCAGATGGTGAAGTGCGGCAAGGATTCGTGCACCCGCTGTCCACATGGCCCTTACTGGTACGCCTACTGGTGGGAGGAAGGGAAACGGCGTTCTCGGTATATCGGCAAGCTCGATGAGATTCCGGAGATGGCATGAATCCGGTTGCCGAGAACGCGAATTGCGTTTCAGTCCGGCCGGCGTTCGACTACCCTCATGTCCATGAGTAGGAGACGAGGCACTCCCGTTGCTCCGCTGCGATGTGCAACCTGCGGTGCCAACAATGTGATTCAGATCGAGTTGACGCTGCCGGACGGCACCGAGGTCAACTTCTGCTCTTGCCACCAATGCGAGGAGCGCTGGTGGGATCGAGACGGCGAACCCCTCGAGCTCGATGTAGTTCTCGAGCTTGCCCGCAACACCGATTCCTGAGCGGAACAACCTGGCCTTTGGGCTAGCCTCCCTCCGGTGACCATGTCTCCCTCTGCCCGTTCCAGTTCACGCAATAGCCGTTTGCTCGTCGTAATGGCGATCCTCTTCCCGACCATCCTCATACTCCTGGTCATGGCCGGGCTGGTGGCCAGAGTCAGTCCGCAAGACGCCTTCCCGTTCTTCAACATCGACCTGCATTGGCCATCGATCCTCCTCGCCAACACCCCGACTGGTGGTGACATGGGAGCGCACGTGGTCCTGCCCCAGGTATTGCGTGACGATCTGCTTCCCAGCGGCCGGATTCTCGGGTGGAGCAACGACTGGTACGCGGGGTATCCGGTGCTCTATTTCTACTTCCCGCTCCCTGCTCTATTCACGGTCCTGCTCGATGTCTTCATGCCGTACGGGGTTGCTTTCAAGATCACAACGATTGTGGGTCTGCTGGCAATGCCGGCAGCGTCCTACTACCTGATTCGCAGCACCGGTTTCTCCCGGGCGGTTTCCGGCGTCGGCGCAGCTTTCGGGGCGATGTTCGTGTTCATGGAGAGCTTTGCCATCTTTGGAGCCAACATAAAGTCGACCCTGGCCGGCGAGTTCTCGTTCTCCTGGTCGTTCGCACTGTCACTTGTGTACCTCGGCATGATCATTCGCAACTCGCGCGAAGGTAGGCGCTTCACACCTGCGGCAGCCGCGGTGTTGGCCCTGACGGCGATGAGCCACATCGTCACCACCATCGTGGTTGTCGTCGTGTCGCTACCTCTCTTGCTGAAACGACGTGGCCGGGCAGGTGTCATTTGGTCGTGGGCACTGGGCTTTGCATTTGCTGCCTTCTGGGCCCTCCCGGTGATGGTCCGGATCCTCGGCGGCTGGTCGACCGACATGGGATGGAATCCGCTTACCGGGATCCGAGGTGAGGGCCTTTCGGGCGCGGGGACACCGTTCACCAACGAGTTCATCCCCATCGCAGCGCTTGCGCTGGTCGGTGTCGCATGGTCGTTGTTGCGGCGCGAGGACGTCCGGGTCTTGGTGGTGATGACCATCTTGCCGTTCTTCGTTTACCTCCTCATTGCCGAGCAGAACTGGACGATTCTGTACAACGCCCGGTTGCTGCCGTACTGGTTCATGGGCTCGTTCCTCTTTGCGGGCATCGCAGTCGGCCTCGCAGTGACGCGGCTTGCCAGGTGGTTGCCGAATCGGCAAGAGAACACCGCCGTCATGGGAGTACTGGCGGTGGCGGTGACTCTGGCGATCACAGTGGTTGGGATTCACGACATACCTGGATGGGTCAACTGGAACTACCAGGGCTACGAGGGGAAGCAGGCCTACGGCGAACTCGAGTCGATCATGACGGACATCAACGCTCTGCCCGACGGGCGAGTGATGTGGGAGTACCACAAGGAAACTCAGGAGCGCTACGGCACTCCGATGGCGCTGATGCTCATTCCATATTGGAGCGAGGGCCACACGACGATGGAGGGCGTGTTCTTCGAGTCATCTTTGACGACGCCCTTCCACTTCCTCCTCCAGTCGGAGATGAGCCGCTCCCCCTCACAGCCGGTGCGATGGCTGCGGTATGACACGTTTGCGCTCGAGCGCGGGATCGCTCATTCGGCCCTGTTCAACATCGACTACTACCTGACCCATACCGAGGACATGACCGACGAGGCCAACCGCCTCGGACTAGAGCCTCTTGTCGAGGAGGAGGCCTATTCGATCTTCCTCCTCCCCGATACCGATCCGGTCGAGGTTGCCCGCTTCGAACCTGCGGTATATGAGGGTGAGGAGGAATTCGTCGATATGGCCGTCGAGTGGTTCGACGACCTCGACAACCTGGACCGCTGGGTGGTAGCCGATGGCCCCGAGGACTGGGAACGATTCGATGAGCTTGACGGTCCCTACGATCTTGGACGTGCCCTGGACATCGAGGGGGCGGCTGTTAGCGATGTCGTCATCGAAAACCACAAGATCTCATTCACGACGAATGCGGTTGGTGTTCCCCACTTGGTCAAGACCTCCTACTTCCCCAACTGGCAGGCCAGCGGAGCTGAAGGACCGTACCGGGCGACTCCGTCGCTAATGGTGGTGGTACCAACCCAGTCTGAGGTTTCACTGCAGTTCGGCCGAACTTGGGCCGAGTACTTAGGGATGCTGCTCACCATCCTGGCGCTCGGTTTCATCGGATGGTGGGTATCTCGCAAGCGGGCGATGAGACGCTCAGCCGTATCCAATACCGAGGTCTAAGTGGTTCGATACATTCGATCTCTATTCACCCGGACTGCGGTGAGTCAACTGATCAAGGTTGCCATGGTCGGGGTGGTCAACACAGTTGTATCGTTCTCGCTATTCAACGTGTTCCTGTGGTTGCTCGGTGGCACCAAGACGGTTGCCGATGGCTTCAACTGGGAGCAGTTCTGGGCCATCGCCCTTGCGTTCCTGATTGCGTCGCTCGTTTCTTATGCGCTGAATCGCCGTTGGACATTCCAGCTGAGCGAGCCGGGGGAGGTCAGGCGCGAGACCGTCAACTTCATCGGCATCAATCTGATCGCTTGGGCCGTAACCCAGGGCATCGTCGGTGGAGCCGATCTGCTGTGGGGCCCATTGACACGACTAGAGCAGAACCTGTATTACCTGGCCGCTACCGCTCTCATCATCTTGCCCAAATTCGCCGGCTATCGCGATATCGTGTTCCGGAAGGCGATCGCCGCCAAGGCGCTGGCGACGGCCGATGCGGAGCGCTCACCAGCGGAGGCTGCTCCACCAGATCTTGACGGTGTCCCGGCCCATCTCCCAGAGGGTTGACAACGACAGGCCCTGAGACGAGCCCTTGGCCAGAACGACCGGAGCCTCGGCCATAGATCCGCCCGCCCTGCGGATCCTTGCCAGCAGTTCCAGATCGAATGTGTAACCGGCGGTATCGAGCTTGGGTAGGGTCTCTTCCAGCGCGGTTCGCTTGAAGGCCTTGAGGCCCGTCTGCGTTTCCCGAACCGGAAGCCGGAAGAGCACCCGGTTGACCATCGCAAACGTCGCACTGAGGATGCGCCGGAGCAACGGATAGCGGCCGGATGTCATCGAACCACGTTTCGCTCCGACCAGTGCATCGACGTTCAGCCGAGCGAACTCGTTGAGGAAGGTAGGCAGTTGCTCTGGGGGAAGATCGAGGTCTGAGTCCAGGAATACGACCACCTGTCCGGTGACGTAGCGGAATCCTTCCTTGAGGGCGCCGCCCTTGCCTCTGTTGACCGGATAACCCACGACGGACACCATTGGATGTGCGGAAGCCGCTTCTTCTGCCGCCCGGCGGGTGTTGTCGGTGCAGCCGTCGTCGATAACGACAATCTGAACCGACGGCCAGTCGGCAACGACGTTGGCCACGCGATCGATGTTTGCGGCAATTGCTGATTCCAGCTGATACGCGGGCATCAGAATCGAGACACTGAATGTCGGAGAATGCGGCATGGGGCGCTCAATTGTAGATAGCCGAGCAGGTACCGCAGACAATGTCGCGGCTGCTAGTCGTACAATCGTTGCCATGAATCTCGAACAGATCTTCAAGGCATACGACATCCGGGGCACGGTGCCGGATCAACTCGACGAGGAAGCGGCCCGTCGGATCGGGGCGGCGTTTGCTCGCTTCGCCGGAGCCTCGCGGATTGCGGTGGGGCGCGATTGCCGCGATTCATCGCCCGGGTTGGCGACTGCGCTCATCGCCGGCATCACATCGCAGGGTGTCGACGTCGATGACCTCGGGATGATCACCACGGATATGGTCTATTTCGCTGCTGGTTCGCTCGATCAGCCGGGGGCGATGATCACGGCGAGCCATAACCCGAAGGGGTACAACGGTATCAAGCTCTGCTTGGCAGGAGCGGCTCCGGTTGGAATCGACAGTGGCCTTGTCGAGATCAGGCAAACTGCGGAGACTGATCTAGCCCCCGTCGATCGGGAGGGGACTATCAGCCAGGTCGACGTACTCAGCGGGTACGTCGACCACCTACTCTCGATTGTTCAAGCGGAGCAGATTGGTGATCTGAAAGTCATCGCCGACGGCGGCAACGGCGTCGCCGGCGTTGCAGTTCCCGCGGTTTTTGCTCAGATCCCGGCAGCGCTGACCGGTCTTTATCTCGAACCCGACGGAAGCTTCCCCAATCACCACCCCGATCCCTTGCGCCCGGAGAACTTGGTCGATCTAGAGGCCATGATGCGGTCGCAACCATGCGATTTGGGTGTTGCGTTCGATGGAGACGCCGACCGGGCGTTCTTCATCGATGACCAATTGCAGCCACTCCCGGGGAGCACGGTGACGGCCATTGTTGCGGCCTGGTTCTTGCGGAAGCATTCTGGCGAGAAGATCGTTCACAACCTCATCTGTTCCAAGGCGGTTCCGGAATCGGTCCGTGCTGCCGGTGGCGAGCCGGTGCGCACCCGGGTTGGGCACTCCTTTATCAAGCAGGTGATGAAAGAGACCGGGGCTATCTTCGGCGGAGAGCATTCCGGTCACTACTACTTTCGCGACAACTACCGGGCCGACTCAGGCATCCTGGCCATGCTCGTCCTCCTGCAGGTGCTCGCTGAGGACGGGCGGCCGCTGTCTGAGTTGCGCCGCGAGTATGAGCCCTATAAGCAGTCCGGGGAAATCAACTTCGAGGTCGCGGACAAGGAAGCGGCCATCTCTTCTATCGCCAACGCGTTTGCAGGCGAAATGGACTGGCTCGACGGCCTGACAGTTGACCTCGGGGATCGGTGGCTCAATGTTCGGCCGTCGAACACAGAGCCGGTGTTGCGCCTCAACGTTGAGGCTCCGCACGCTGAGGGTGTCGATGAGTTGGTAGCGCAGGTACGCTCCATCCTCATGGAATCCGATAGGCCGGGCTTGCTGCCGGATGGCCTGCTCGAAATCATGCAGTGTCCCGCGTGTGCGGGCGCACTCAGGGAAGTGGAGGAGCCACCGTCGCTGCTCTGCGCCGACTGCGGACTCCGCTACCCGATCGAGGACGGCATCCCCGTCATGTTGATTGATCAGGCAACTCAGACCTAGGCCGATCCAATCGACTTGCAGCTCGATGAGGTCGAATTGCCGCTGCAAGCAGCTGGATGCGCACCATCACGGAAGTACCGGTCCCAGCCGCCTTGATGCTGCCGCAAAGCAGGTACCGTTGGGGCCGAAGTCCAACACCTGGAGAAGAACATCGTGGACTACGACATTGCAGATCCGAATCTCGCCGAACTCGGCGATCGGCGCATTGAATGGGCGGCTCGCCGTATGCCGGTCCTGGCATCCATCCGGGAACGCTTCGAACGGGAGCATCCGCTCACCGGAGTGACGATCGGCGCATGCATGCACGTCACCACCGAGACGGCCAACCTGATGAAGGTGCTGCGCGCCGGAGGGGCTACCGTAGCTCTTTGCGCCTCCAATCCCCTGTCCACCCAAGACGACGTTGCTGCATCGCTTGTTGCGGATGGCATCCCCGTGTATGCCGTTCGGGGCGAGGACTCCGACACCTTCTACCGTCACATAAATGCCGTTCTCGACACCAACCCGGACTTGGTTTTTGACGACGGTTGCGACATGACAACCGTGCTCCACGAGCAGCGCTCCGACCAGCCGGTGATCGGTGGCATGGAAGAGACAACAACAGGTGTGATTCGCCTCCGGGCTATGGAGAAGGATGGTGTATTGCGCTTTCCGGTAGTCGCCGTGAACGACTCTGATACCAAGCACCTGTTCGACAACCGGCACGGCACCGGGCAGTCCTCTCTCGACGGCATTCTTCGCGCCGCCAACATTCTGTTCGCCGGCCGCACTGTGGTGGTCGCCGGCTATGGGGATTGCGGGCTCGGCATTGCCAACCGGGCCGACGGTCTGGGCGCCAAGGTGATCGTCATCGAATCCAACCCGGTACGGGCTCTGTCGGCAGCGATGGACGGTTATGAGGTCATGACGAGCCACGACGCTGCGCCCCTCGGGGATGTCTTCATCACCGCAACCGGCGACATCCATGTCTTCCGTGCTGAGCACTTCGAAGTCATGAAGGACGGCGCAATCCTCGCCAACGCCGGCCATTTCGATGTGGAGCTGGATCTCAAGGCGCTCGGCGCCATGGCTACCGGGTACCGTGAGCTGCGAGACAACCTCGGCGAGTACACGCTGGCAGACGGGCGCCGACTGCTCGTTGTTGCCGAGGGGCGGCTGGTCAACCTGGGGGCCGCTGAAGGCCATCCCGCCGATGTGATGGATATGTCATTTGCCGATCAGGCCCTAGCTGCGGAGTGGCTGAAGGAGAATGGGCCGGCCCTCCAACCGAAGGTATTTGTGTTGCCGGAGGCGCTGGACCACCAGGTCGCTCGACTCAAACTGGAATCGATGGGTTGCGGCCTCGAGGTTCTCACGGAGGAGCAGGTGGAGTACCTCAACTCCTGGGAGCACGGGACGACCTGACAACGGCCGGCTATTGGCCGGAGGCAGGGCGACTGCCGACCACGCGGAGGTCGACCAGGACTTCGTCGTCTTCTCGCCTCGTCCGCTCGGCGTTGGCGAGGATCGCCCGGATCTGGCGGGCGTCGAGTCGATTGTTGCGCATTAGAGCGTCGCGCACGGTAACAACGAGATGCCGGTTCTCCAGCAAGGATCGAGTGGTCTCCCGCTTCACCTCGCGAAGCAGGGATTCAAGATCCTTGCGCGTTCTTGCGTCGTCCAGCACGCGGGTGACGAATCTCGGCCGGCGTGACCTTGTTGCTGCGAACGAGACGAGCGAGCCGGTCATTCCGTACCGACCCACCATGTCGGCTCCAATCTCGGTAGCTCTCTTCAGGTCGGAAGCTGCGTGGCTTCCGCTCTCTCCAGAGAACAGTTCTTCGGCAGTGAGCCCTGCTATCTCAATGCCTAGCTCGGTGCGGAGGGCCGTGTGAGTGATGGCAGGAACCTCAGAACGCAAGCCGGTACACGCCTGTCCCAGTTCGATCCGACGAAGGCGGGAGGGATCCGCTAGGTGTGCAGCGACAACATGTCCGGCGTGGTGAGTCGCCAGTGCTTGGCGGAGGGCAGGGGTGGTCATCAGCTGGACATTGCGGCTGATTGGGTTGCGCCAGAGGGACACCACGACGACCAGGGTGGCAATCGATGCAATCGCAGTGAGCAGCAGCTCGAGGCGGGGGAGCGTTGCGCCGTTGACCACCGCAATGACGATCCGGGTCCACAGCCATGCAACGAGCACGACAAACGCCACAACGAGTGCTGTGAATCGAAGATTGCGCCCGCCGTGCCCGCCGGCGAAGGCGCCCATTCCCACCTGCATTGATAGCCCCTTGACCTGGCTGCCTTTCGTGACACCATCGTATATCGCGGAAAGTAGTCCACCAGCTACATTTCGTAGTGGCGCGGGGGGACTAGTCAATGGCATGTCCCTGTGGTTTTGTACCCTGACTCGATGTGCATCTTCTGCTGGTCGAACACGGCATCCCAACTGTGCACCGCATGTCGTAGGGAGTTGCGCTCGGTCGAGGCGACCACGATCTCCGGCGTATGCATCGAGAGTGCTGCTGCTCACGAGAGCGTGGCAAGACGAATGGTTCACCTGCTGAAGTACCAAGGCATGGAGGCCGCCGGGTCGGTGCTTGCGGCGATGATGGCACCCCTGGTTGCGCCGGATGCGAAGGCTCTGGTGCCGGTGCCGCGGGCCGATTTCCGGCGATTGCGCTACGGGGTGGATCCCGCCCGCGTGCTGGCCGCTGCACTGGCCGAGCTGACCGGAGTTCCGGTTGCATCGGGTCTCGCTGCCGCGTTCTGGTGGCCATCCCATGCCGGCTCAAGCCGTGCTCGGCGGCGGGCGCCGCGATTCCGCACTGTCCGTCCAGTACCTGTAGGTAGCGTGCTCGTCGACGATGTGCTCACGACGGGGGCGACTCTCGTTGCGGCGGCAAGGTTGGCCGGCTGCCGACGGGCCATAACCGCCACCCGGGCGGAGAGTCGATGTCTTGAGTAGGATTGAGCAAAGGGCGCGAGTTCGCGGAGACAACAGGTGCCGAGAGCACTCGAGAGACATCCCCATTGGCCACACACACTGCGGTACCGGGGAAGCGCCCTGCTCGCCTCAACTGCTATGCCAATTCTGTCAGTTCGCCCTGTCGAAAGGAGCCAAGGTGGACGTACGCGTACACGGTAAGAACATGCGGGTCGCCGACGACGTTGCCGACGTGGTCCTGGAGAAGATCGGCCGTGCCAGCCGGATCTTCGACGATGGATCGGTCGCCGATGTCGAATTCTCGGTGATGCGTAACCCTCGCTCAGCCGGAGAACGTATCAAGATCGAGATCACGTCCCACACCGCCGGGCACACTGTTCGCGTGCAGTCGATGGCTCCAGACGAGATGTCGGCCACGGACCTGGCCGCTGACAAATTCGAGAGACAGCTACGTCGGCTCAAGGAACGGCTCATTCAAAGGTCGCGAAACCGCGATCACAAAATGCTCAATCACCCAGGACACCGGTCCGATGAAGACGAGGACGACGGGCCAGGAACCATCGTCAGAACCAAGAGGTTCGCGATGCGGCCCATGACAGCGGAGGAAGCCGGACTGCAGATGGAGATGCTTGGACATGACTTCTTCTTCTTCCTTGACGCCGAGAGCGGCAAGTACTGCGTCCTCTACCACCGGAACGACGGTGACCTAGGACTGATTGAGCCCGAATGACACGACTGCTTGTTGTTGATGATGTTCCCCTCTTCAGGGCCGGGATCACCTCGGCCTTGAACGAGGCCGGATTCGAGGTTGTGGGCGAGGCCGGCAATGCAGAAGATGCTGTTGCTCAAGCGGAGGTCCTGCAACCGGATCTTGTCTTGCTCGATGTTCTCATGCCCGGGTTGTCGGGTCTCGATGTGGTCGGGAAGATCGTTGCAGTATCGGAGCAGTCGCAGGTGATTCTGCTGACCGGCAGCGAGTCCGAGGAGGATATGTTGTCGGCCATCAAATCGGGGGCGCGGGGTTACATCGTCAAGGACATGCCGTTCGGCAATCTCGTTGATTTGATTCGAGCTGTGGCCGACGGCGGAGCTGCATTCTCACCGAAGATGGCGGGCAAGATGACCGATGTGCTGCGGCAGCTGCTGCGGCACCAGGAGCTGTTCAAAACCCGCAAGCCAACGCTCACAGGGCGTGAGATCGAGGTCTTGCAGTTCGTGGCTCGTGGCATGACCAGCAAGGAGATCGGCGAACAGCTGTTCATCTCCGAGAACACGGTCAAGAACCACATCCGCAACATCCTCGACAAACTGGGTCTGCATTCTCGCAACGAGGCCGTTCTCTACGCCGTGCGGGAAGAGTTCATCACCCTGGACTGACCGGGTCTTCTGCAGTTGCGGAGCATTTGCTAGCGAATCGATGGGCTCGATTTGCCATCACCCGCTGGCAATAGCGTTTTCCGTCCCTACAATGGCACTCCCATGGCAATCCTCAGCAAGATCCTTCGCGCCGGTGAAGGGAAGCGGCTGAAGGAGCTCGAGAAGCTGGCCGAACTGGTCAACTCGTTCGAATCCGAGTTTGAAGGGCTCACCGACGATCAGCTTCGCCTCAAGACGATCGAGTTCCGCAACCGCCTCGCTGCCGGCGAAACTCTCGATGATATTGAAGCAGAAGCCTTTGCGACCGTCCGCGAGGCAGCCAAGCGGGTGCTTGGCCAACGCCCGTATGACGTTCAGCTCGTCGGAGCCGGCGCCTTGGCTCGCGGCATGATTGCCGAGATGCGCACCGGTGAGGGAAAGACCCTCGTTTCCACCATGCCCGCCTATCTCAACGCCATTGCGGGCAATGGTGTCCACATGGTGACCACCAACGACTACCTGGCCAGCCGTGACTCGGAGTGGATGGGAGCAATCCACCGGTTCCTCGGCTTGACCGTCGGGCTGATTCAAGCGGACATGACCCCCGCGGAGCGTCGTCCGGCCTACGAGTCCGACATCACCTACGGCACCAACAACGAGTTCGGGTTCGACTACCTGCGCGACAACATGACCATGCGGCCCGAGGATATGGTGCAGCGTGGCCACAATTACGCCATCGTCGACGAGGTCGACTCGATCCTGATCGACGAGGCTCGCACGCCGCTGATCATCTCCGGGCGTGTTGGGGAGACGGGCAAGTGGTACCGCGACTTTGCCCGTATCGCCAATTCATTGCATCGGGACATTCACTACGAAGTGGACGAGAAGAAGCGTCAGGTCATGACGACTGAGGAGGGTGTGGCGAAAGTCGAGCAGATCCTCGGCGTTGAGAACATGTACGACTTCGCCAACGTCGACATGATCCACCACCTTGATGTTGCGCTGAAAGCCAAGGAGCTATACGAGCGCGACGTCGACTACATGGTGCGGGGGGGCGAGATCAAGATTGTTGACGAGTTCACCGGCCGGGTGCTCGATGGCCGGCGCTATTCAGAGGGCTTGCACCAGGGCATCGAGGCGAAAGAGGGCGTCAAGGTCAAGGAAGAGAATCAGACTCTGGCCACGATCACCTTGCAGAATTACTTCCGCATGTACGACAAGCTGGCAGGGATGACCGGTACTGCCGTGACCGAGGCGGGCGAGTTCTTCGAGATCTACAAACTCGAGGTAGTCGAGGTTCCCACCAACAAGCCCATTGCGCGAGCCGACCAGGGCGACGTGGTCTACGTCGACGAAGACGCCAAATTCGATGCGTTGGTTGAGGACATTGTCGAGCGCAACAAGAACGGCCAGCCGATCCTGATCGGCACGGTCTCGATTGAGAAATCCGAGCGACTGTCCGGACACCTCAAGCGACGCGGGGTCAAACACGAGGTTCTCAACGCCAAATTCCACTCCAAAGAGGCGCAGATAATCGCTCAAGCCGGGCAACCCGGGGCCGTAACGGTGGCAACGAACATGGCGGGTCGTGGCGTCGACATCGCATTGGGCGGCAACCCGGAGGAGTTGGCCAAGTCGGAGTTACGCAAACTCGGCGTCGACAAGGACGATGAGACCTACGGGGATCAGTTGCAGCAACTGACCGACGAGTTCGCCGTCAAGACAGGCCCGGACCGCAAGAAGGTGCTGGCTGCCGGTGGACTCTATGTCCTCGGGACGGAGCGTCACGAGTCACGACGGATCGACAACCAGTTGCGGGGCCGTTCCGGACGCCAGGGTGACCCCGGTGAATCCCGGTTCTACCTGTCGCTCGAAGACGACCTCATGCGGCGGTTCGCCAACGAACGGGTTGCCTCGATCATGAGCAGACTGAAGATCCCCCGCGAGGTTCCCATAGAGCACAAGATGGTCACGAAGGCGATTGAGCGTGCTCAGAATCAGGTCGAGGCGCAGAACTTCGAGATTCGCAAGAACGTCTTGAAGTACGACGAAGTGATGAACACTCAGCGCAAGATCATCTACGAGTGGCGCAACCAGATCCTCGTTGGCGATGAGACGCAGGAACTCATCGTCGACTGGCGCAACGAGGTCATTGAGCGATATGTGCGGTCCATGACCGACGGTCTGGATCCCGATGAATGGGACTGGGAAGGCTTCATTGAGCCGCTGACCATGATCTATCCCGCGACGCTTACCAAGGCCTCATTTGCACATCCCGACGACCTGGATCCGGAAGAGGTCGTTGCGGCCTATCTCAATGATGCGACCAGCGTGTACGCCGCCCGTGAGGAGGAGCTCACGCCGGAGGTCCTGCGACGGTTGGAGAGAACAGTCACTCTGTCGATCATCGACAACAAGTGGCGCGAGCATCTGGCAGAAATGGATTACCTGCGGTCGGGCATCGGGTTGCGGGCCATGGCGCAGAAGGACCCGCTCGTGGAGTACCAGCGCGAAGGCTACGACTTGTTCTCCATACTTGTGGACTCGGTGAAGGAAGACACGCTGCGCTACATGTATCACGTCAAGGTCGAGCGGCAGCAAGCGCCACAGCGACCCACCGGGGTACAGACCTCGGGACCGAGCGCTAAGCGCAGAACGGTCAAGGTCAAAGAGAAGGTCGGTCGCAACGCACCCTGCCCGTGCGGCTCAGGCAAGAAGTACAAGCAGTGCCACGGCAAGCCGGGAGCCGAGCCACTCGCCGGTTGAACATGTTGGGGTATTTTGGCCGAGCACACAGCTGAGACCGCAATGGTACGCATGACGCTGGTTGAGTCCGGCGTGGTGATTGTTGTCGAGACGCGGCCGGAGCGCCGCCACACGGCGCAGTCGATGGCAGACGATGTAGCAGCCTTTCAGCGCCTTACCGGGAATCAGGCCTTGCCGGTGTTGTGGGATGTGCGAAGAATGGCTCGTCCTACGCCTGAGGGGTGGAGGGAGTTGGTCAGCCGTATTCCCGACGCGGTTGCAGCCCTGGCGTTCTTGGTCGACGAAGAGAGCCGGACCGTGCCCCTATCTTTCCCGCAGGTGATGAACGCAACGCTCTTCCCGTCCCGGGTCTTCCGCGACCCCGGCGACGCAATCGCCTGGGCCGAGCAGTTCGTGCCAGACGACTTCTCTCGCGCCCATCTGGAGTAGCTGAGAGCTGCAACGGCTAGCATCGCACCGCCATGAATGAGATCGACCCCCGCGCCCTGATAGAAGAGCTTCGTTCCCGCCTCGCCGACGCCAGGAGGTTCCTTTGACGTTCCCGGCAAGGAAGAGGAGCTAGCGGAGTTGCGTGAGCTTGCTTCGGCGCCGGATCTCTGGAACGACCAGGATCGAGCCAAGGAAGTCACCCAGAAGCTCGCCCGATATGAGGGAATCATCGAGAAAGTGGCTTCGCTGGAGGGCCGCATCGACGATGCCGAGGTGCTGCTCGAGCTTGCCGGGGAGGAGGACGATGCTGAGACCGCCGCCGAGGCGGCCCGTGATGCGCAGGATCTCGATGGGGAGCTGACGCTGCTGGAGCGAGAGAGTCTCTTCTTCGGTGAGTACGACGATCGTCCGGCGATTCTCAGCGTCCACGCCGGAGCCGGTGGTGTTGACGCCCAGGATTGGGCAGAAATCCTGCTTCGGATGTATGTCCGCTACCTGGAAAGGACATCCTTCAAGGTCGAGATCGATGAGATTCAGCCCGGGGATGAAGCCGGGATCAAATCGGCCACTTTGACCATCAAAGGCGAGCATGCCTACGGGTCATTCGAAGGTGAGCGCGGCGTCCATCGCCTCGTACGGATCAGCCCGTTCGACTCAGCCGCGCGCCGGCACACATCATTCGCCGGAGTCGACGTCATTCCTGAGGTCGACGTGAGTGAGGTCGAGATCAATCCGGAGGATCTGCGTATCGATACGTATCGTTCTCAGGGTGCCGGTGGCCAGCATGTCAACACATCCGATTCGGCGGTCCGGATCACTCATCTGCCGACCGGTGCTGTCGTTGCTTGTCAGAACGAGCGTTCCCAATTGCAGAACAAGAACCGAGCGATGCAACTGCTGGCCGCACGACTCGCGGAGCTTGCTCGTCAGGAGCGACTCCACGAAATCGATTCGATTCGCGGGGAGCAAACCGAGGCCGGCTGGGGCCGGCAGATCCGGTCGTACGTCATGCAGCCGTATCAGATGGTAAAAGACCTGCGGACCGACCTGGAAGTCGGAAATGTCAATGGCGTGCTCGACGGAGATATCGACGCCTTCATCGACTCGTACCTCCACTGGCGGAGAGCCGAACAGGAGCAAGAAGGCTAACCACCGACCCCCCGAACCTCAGCCAGAAGCTGACTCAGTCCTTCCGGGTTGGTTTCTGAGACGCGACGCCGAGTTCCATTGCATGGAACTCCACGGCGATTGCATCGCCCCGCTCCTTGGTGTATCTCTCCTACGCAGGTAGCATTCGCGGTCGGCGGCGGAGAAGCGTAGAAGCAAACAGGCTCTTGCTGGCCGGTCCGGTAGCTGGTAACCGGAAGCCCCGGTCGGCAAAGGAAGTTGAATGATCCGTCTCCACAATGTCACCAAGGTCTACGACAACAGCGTCGTGGCTGTTCGGGAGGTCAGCCTCGAAGTCGCCAAAGGCGAGTTTGTCTTCCTGGTTGGGCCATCCGGTTCCGGTAAGTCAACACTGTTGCGGTTGATGATGCGCGAAGAGAAACCTGACTCTGGTGAAGTCTGGGTGGCCGGTAAGCATGCATCCTCGCTCCCGTCGTGGAAGGTGCCTCATCTGCGTCGTTCGATCGGCACTGTGTTCCAGGACTTCAAGTTGCTCCCGAACAAGAGCGTGTACGAGAACGTATCCTTCGCCCTCGAAGTCACGGGTCGATCTCGCCATGTGGTCCGCACCCAGGTGCCTCAGGTCCTCAAGCTCGTCGGGTTGTCCAATAAGGCCGACCGCCAGCCCCGGCAGCTATCCGGTGGTGAACAGCAGCGGGTCTCGATTGCCCGAGCGTTTGTCAACCGACCCCTGATTCTCCTGGCCGATGAGCCGACCGGAAACCTCGACCCGGCGACCTCTGTTGGGATCATGAGGATTCTCGACCGTATCAACCGCACCGGGACGACCGTTGTCATGGCCACACACGACCACGCCATCGTCGATGCGATGCGGCGGCGTGTGGTCCAACTCGACGGCGGACGAGTGATTCGCGACCAGCGCAGCGGTGCGTACGAGATCCGGGTCCAGTCGAATGTGAAGGCTGCGGCAGCCGAGCAGCCGGAAGTTCCGGATGACCCGATGCCGGATGAAGATGTTGTGACGGAAGAGGTTGCGCAAGCGGACGTCCCGGTCGAGGCGATTGTCAGCGAAGACGTTGCTGCGGACGATTCCGAGCGGGCCGTTGATCAGATCGCGGAACCGGAGGAAGACGCCGGTGCTGAGCCGAGGCCGGTCGAAGTCGAGAAGAGTGAGGGCTGATGCGCATTGCTTATGTCCTCAATGAGGCCTTCAACAACATCCGTCGCAACGGCCTGGTTGTTCTCGGAGCCGTGCTCGCCGTCTTCGTGTCTCTGTTCCTCACCTTCGGCACATTGATCTTCGGAGAGATTGCACGCATCAACACGGCTAAATGGCAGGACGACGTTCGTGTCATCGGCTACCTCAGTAACGAGTTCCGCGACGTCGAGGGTCTGCAGGAGGAGATTCGCTTGTGGCCTGAGGTAGCGGAAGTCATTTACTTCAGCCCGAGCGAAGCAGTCGACGAAGCGGAGCGCATTTTTGCCGATGATCCGCGCGTATTGCAGATCATTGAGGAGGATCCCTCGATCATCCCGGCCTCATTGCGAGTAAGGCCGGTCGATCTCAATGACTACGACACTATTGCGCAGCGGCTGACCAACTCGCCGGGCGTCTCCGATGTCATTTCGGCCAGTGAGACGGTGCAACAAGTCGCCGCCATCCGCGACGGCTTGCGCGTGTTCTTCTGGGTATTGGCGATCGCTCTTGGCCTGGCCGCAGTAGCCCTCATTGCCAACACGATTCATATGGCGATCTATGCGCGCCGCGAGGAACTCGAGATCATGCAACTGGTGGGCGCCAGCAATTGGTTCGTCCGCACTCCATTCATCATCGAAGGTGTCGTTGAAGGGGTGGTGGGCTCAGCCCTAGCCGTGGCATTGGGCGTTGGTCTGTACAACCTGGCCGAGGATCGGCTCAGCGATTTGCCGGATTTCATCAGCCTTACGGTCGACAGCACATTCCTCATCGGTCGCGGGCTGTGGATCGTTGGGTTTGGTGCCATCGTGGGTCTCATCGGTAGTGGCATCTCGCTGGCTGTCCACAAATACGTCCGCACATGAGGCGGGCCCTGCTCTTTGCGATGGTGGTTGCCCTGCTCCTGCCGGGTGGCGCCGCCGGTGCGTTTGATCTCAACGATGATCTCGACGATGTCAGCCGCCGTATCGACAACATCAACGCCGATATCGCTTCTGCCAACGCTTCGCGAACCAGTGTCGTTTCCGACATCATCGCTGCTCGCGACGCGCTGCAACTGCGTCAGGCCGAACTGGCTGCCACCGAGGAAGAAATCGCGTCGACAGAAGGGGAGATAACTGAGCAGCAGCGCGTGCTCGAGATCCTCAGGATCCAGCTCCAGCAGTCGTACCAGCAGCTGACGGAAACCCGATCACGGCTCGATGAGTCGAAGAAGCAAGCCCGTGAATTGGTCCGGGCCGCGTACATAGGGTCGTCGAGCAGTACCGAGAGCATCACTCTGTCTGCCGGCTCCCTGACTTCCGTGTATGTCGGATTGCAGTACCTCGACTACGTGGCGGCGGATACCGACCGCGCCATGCTCGAGTATGAGTCGTTGCAGACCCAGGAGGTCCGCCAGCAGGCACTGATCCTCACGGATGAGAAGGCTGTCGAGGAGACCATCGCAGCCTTGGATGCGGTCAAGGTCGAACTCGACAGGCTGGCGGTCAACCAGGCAGACCTCGCTGATGAGGTCGCCACCGAGCTGGCTTCGCTCACCGCCAAGCTCGATGCTGTCGATGAAGCGATCGCCGAGTTCGCTGAGGAACTCGACATCCTCGAGGCCGAGCAAGCCCGTGTCGAGCAGCTGATCGAGGAGGAGGCCTCACGGGCGGGCCAGGCTCCAGGCATACTCGTGCGTCCCGTGCCCGGTGCGATCACGTCTGGCTTCGGGATGCGGCTTCACCCCATCCTTGGCTATGCCCGCCTGCATGCCGGAGTTGACATGCGCGCCGGCTACGGGCAAGAGATCAAGGCAGGTGCGTCGGGTCGGGTCATCATGGCCGGCACGCGGGGCGGCTACGGCAACACGGTCATCATCGACCACGGCGGTGGTATGACCACCCTATACGCACACCAGTCGAGCTTTGCAGTGAGCTACAACGACCAGGTCGAAGCGGGCGAGATTATCGGCTACGTTGGTTCGACCGGCCTGTCTACCGGGCCGCACCTCCACTTCGAGGTGCGTATCAATGGAACCCCGGTCGACCCTGCCGACTACATCTGAGGGGAACCATGGACGGAGTGAAAGTCGTTGCTCGCAACCGAAAGGCGCGCCACGACTACGAGATCCTCGACACCTTCGAGTGTGGCATCGTGTTGCGCGGCTCGGAGGTGAAGAGCCTGCGCAACGCTCAGGTCGAGTTGAAGGACTCATATGCCGACATCAGGGACGGTGAAGTGTGGCTGGAACGCGCCCATATTGCGCCGTACGGATTCTCCCCCGGAGGTGGGCATGAGCCGGAACGGCCTCGCAAGCTTCTGCTCCACCGCCGCGAGATCGATCGGCTGATCGGCAAGATCAACGAGGCCGGGTTGACCCTCGTACCGCTCCAGGTCTACTTCAAGGCGGGCAAGGCGAAGGTGGAGATCGCGTTGGCCAAGGGACGGCGTGCCTACGACAAGCGCCAGAAGATTCGCGAGCGCATGGAAAGGCGCGAGATGGAGCGAGCTCGCAGCCACCGACGTTAACTGTCGGTCCCCGGGCGGTGCACGCAGCGCGCCTGTTCCACAGGGACAGGTGGAGTTCGATGTAATCGAACTCACCTCCCGGAAGAGGAAAGGCTCTAAGTCTCCGAGGTCATCGTTTCCAGCTGTGAGAACAACTGATCCACGCTCTGCAACCCGAGCGCGCCGGCCACGCGCAGCACAACGGTTCCGTCTCCGTCGGTGACTACCCAGAATGGGAAAGCGGAAGTTCCAAATAGCTGTGAGAGCGTCCCGTTCTCGTCGACGATGACGGGGAAATCGAATTGCTCGGCATCGAGATAGGGGCCGAGCGGGTTAGAGCGGCTGTCGTCGATCGCGCTGCTCACTGTGACCAATTCGACATTCGGGAAGCGGGAAGCGTTCTCGGGCCACCACTCGTGGAGATCGGGGAGTTCGGCCTGGCAGTACGGACACCAGTGGGCCCAAATGAGCCAGACTCTGGCTTTGCCGTCTCCAGATACGTAGGAAACCTCGGTCCCGGAGTAGTACTCGGGACCGCCTATGTCCGCCAGAGTCATCTGCCCAAGCACCGCCGGATCGTTGCCGGGATCCTCCAGCATCGGTAGGCTGCCATCTGCCCCCTGGGACGAAATCGCCGCTGGTGAAGAGCCGATCGCATCCATCGCGGCATTGAATTGACGGTCCATCGCCGAGAGCTGATCACCAAGGATGTCAACGTCCCGGCGTAGTGGCTTGAGGTCGGTGACGTCCTCGGTGAGCGCGGCAACCTCGTCGGCTAGTTCCGATGACCGCTGTAGCTGCAACAACTGAACGACGAATACTCCGACGAGCAGCACCACGATGAGCACCAGCAGCAGCGGCGTGGCGTTTCGCCGGGTTGCCACCTCGGCGGTTTTTGTCGTTTCGTCGATATCGCTGGTAGTGGTCTGCATTTCATCCATGACAGGAGTATGCCCGCGATCGAATGTAAGGGCGAGTTACGACTGCCGGATTGGCGACAATCAGGGCGCCAGCGGTGGCACCGCGTCCGAGGTAGCTTCCGCCTCGCTTTGTACCCTGTGCCGGTAGGTGACAGTCGGGTCCTCTCGGGTGAGGTCGATGATCACGTTGTCGGGGTCGAGCATCTCACGCAACTCGCCGATCGAACCGGCGATGTCATCAACGATGCCATCGATCATGAGGTTGTTGCCCCCCGGTTCACCGTCCCGGAAATCGGTTTTGAGACCGATGATCCTTTTGTTCATGCCCCAGGCGATGCCGGTTTCGATACAAGCTCCTTCGTCCGGCACACGACCGTCGAGGCAGAAAACGACCAGATCGGCAGCTTCCACCTCGCGGATGTTGAGCCGGAAGATGTGGTCGCGGGCCTCCTCGAGTGTCATTCCATCCTTCTCGATGAAATCGGTTAGAAGCCCAACGTCTTCCTGTGGGAACCAGGTCGAGTAACCGAGGTCATGAATCATCGCGACGACCTCGCGATTGAAGGCCCTTTCGGCCTCGTTGAACAGGCTTGCCGCGTAGTAGATGCGTGGCTGGCGTGTCATGGGTCTTCCCTTCCTCGGCCCCTGTGCGCACCAGGGCTGTGGAGCCGCACGCTAGCCGCAATTGGTGGAATCTTGCACATCTCCGTAGGGATGTTGCAGGAATCCGAGTATCGTTGGAGTATCAACCTATCCACTCTTGGGGGTGACACGGTTTCGACTGTGAGGGTTGAGGTGTCGGAAGCGAGCCGAGGAACCCCGGAGTCCTCGTTAAATGGCCGGGATACAAATACGTGCCGACAACGAACTGGCACTGGCTGCCT
>Ga0180436_10000585_pt1 | contig 37357 bp, 34 predicted proteins | sample SS_ome_2_FD_132434 | JGI IMG/M metagenome (GOLD analysis project Ga0180436, IMG submission 132434) | Hypersaline lake sediment archaeal communities from the Salton Sea, California, USA - SS_3_S_2 metaG | ecosystem: Environmental > Aquatic > Non-marine Saline and Alkaline > Hypersaline >... | reverse complement strand
GTGTAGGAGCGACCAAAGAGCAAGCGCCAAGCACCCCCGAACCAGGTGCACGGCGTGCGCTCCAACTCGTCGGTCAGTGTAGGAGCGACCAAAGAGCAAGCGCAAACACCCGAGAGGAAAATGGTGGAGCCGGCGGGAATCGAACCCGCGACCTCTTGAATGCCATTCAAGCACTCTCCCAACTGAGCTACGGCCCCAACGGGAGGCGGATCCTACCGCAGGGCGACCCGCTGTCAAAGGCTTCGGGCCCCTGAATTCGAACCGGCGGGCGATCGGAAAGCGTCCCTGCGGCGGGGAGTTGCGCGCGCGTGGTATGCTGCCGCCCCGCTGCCGGAGTGGCGGAATTGGTAGACGCAGGGGACTCAAAATCCCCCGGCCGCAAGGCCGTGCGGGTTCGATTCCCGCCTCCGGCACCAACCCTTGCGTACGTCTTCGCGCAGGCGCAGGGCGCTCCTACACTGACTGACGAGGTCGTGCGGAGCGCCATGCTACCTGGCCGGGCGCCGTCTACCGCCCGACCGTCGCGCCCTCGGAGCCTTGCCATGTCCAAGACCGATACGCCGCTGCGGCCCGACCAGTTCGATCGGTATCGGCGTCATCTGACGCTGCCGGAGCTGGGGCTCGAGGGGCAGAAGGCGCTGCTCGAGAGCAGCGTGCTGCTGATCGGGGCCGGGGGGCTCGGCTGCCCGACGGCGCAGTACCTGGCAGCGGCCGGCGTGGGGCGGATCGGACTGGTGGACGACGACGTCGTGAGCGCGTCCAACCTCCAGCGCCAGATCCTCTATTCGACCGGGGACGTCGGGCGCCCGAAGGTCGAGGTGGCGGAGGAACGCCTGACCGGGCTCAATCCCGACGTGACCGTCGACGGAATCCAGACGCGACTCGATTCGACCAACGCCCTCGAACTCTTCGCCGAGTACGACGTGATCATCGACGGGACGGACAACTTCCCGACCCGCTACCTGACGAACGACGCGTGCGTCCTGCTCGGAAAGCCCAACGTGTACGGCTCGATCTTCCGCTTCGAGGGGCAGGCGAGCGTCTTCGATGCGCGGCACGGACCCTGCTACCGCTGCCTCTATCCGGAGCCGCCGCCGCCGGGCGCGGTGCCGTCCTGCGCGGAGGGGGGTGTGCTCGGCATCCTGCCGGGAACGATCGCGCTCGTGCAGGCGACCGAGACGGTGAAGATCCTGACCGGTCTAGGCCGGTCGCTCTACGGCCGTCTGCTCCACTACGACGCGCTCGAGATGGCCTGGCGCGAGTTCAAGATGTCGAAGGATCCCGGTTGCGCCCTGTGCGGCGAGGATCCGTCGATCACCGAGCTGATCGACTACGAGGGCTTCTGCGGCATGCCCGCGCGCGAGGGCACCGCGGAGCACGAGCTCGTGCAGACCTCGGCGAGCGAATTCGCGGCGCGGCGCGCGGCGGGAGAAGACCCCTTCCTGCTCGACGTGCGGGGCGCCGACGAGCGCGAGACGGCGACGATCGAAGGGGCCCACTGGATTCCCCTCGACGAGCTCGAGGCGCGCATCGGGGAGCTGATCCCGGTGAAGGACGCGCCGCTCGTGGTGCACTGCCACCACGGAGGACGCAGCGAGAAGGCCGTTCGACTCCTCCTCGAGCGTGGATTCAGCCAGGCCGAGAACCTGGACGGTGGGATCGAGGCCTGGTCTCTGACCGTCGACCCGAGCATCCCGCGTTACTGATCCGCGGAAGCGGACCTTCCGCGCTACTCGTATCGCGCGCTCCGAAGAGACGGGGCCGCATCCGGAGAACGTCTTGGCGAATGTGAAGCTGCCCGATCCCCTGGCTCGACGACACCTGCTGGAAGGCAAGATCGACGCGGCGAAGGCGCGCGCGATCGGGGAGGCCTATCTCGCCGCCGAGCGCGAGCTCGAGGCGATCGATTTTCTCGCCCGTGCCGAGGCGGGGGACGTCCTCGAAGGGCTCGAGGAGGCGGCGCTCGAGCGAGGCGACGTGTTCCTCTATCGCGCCGCCACGAGCGCGGAGGGCAGAGCGGTGGACGCGGCGACCTGGACGCGGCTGGCGGAGGCCGCGGAGCGCGCCGGACGCGAGCGCGACGCCGAGACTGCGAAGCGACTGGCGACGGTCGGCGACTGAACCGCGGGGGAGCGCTCTTGTCCGCACGCGAGCCTTCCGGTCGCGCTCCCGAGCGACAGCGCGAGATCCGGATTCGCAACGCCCGCTCCCACAACCTGCGCGGGGTGGACTGCGCGATTCCGCTCGGCGCCCTGACCGTCATCACCGGGCCGTCGGGCTCCGGAAAGTCGACGCTCGCCTTCGACACGCTCTACGCGGAGGGCCAGCGCCGCTACGTGACGTCCCTCTCCGCCTATGCGCGCCAGTTCCTGGAACGCCTCCCGCGCCCCGAGGTCGACTCGATCTCGAACCTGCCGCCGGCGATCGCGATCGAGCAGCGCAACGGCGTGACCGGATCCCGCGCGACGGTCGGGAGTGCGACCGAGGTCCTCGATCATCTGCGGCTGCTCTTCGCCCGGGTCGGGGAGACGCGCTGCGGAGACTGCAAGGCGCCGGTCGACGCGGGAGGCGTCCTGGCGACCGCGGATCGGATCGCCGCCGAGCATGCCGGCGAACGGATTCATCTCGTGGCGCCGGTGCGGAGCGGCGAAGGTCGTGCTTCGGAGGTGCGCGACGCGCTGGTCCGGGACGGCCATGCGAGGCTGCTGTCCGAGGACGGCGAGGTCGTCGATCTGCTCGAGACGACGCCCCGGCGAAAGCCTTCGAAGAAGGAGCCCTGGTGGCTGCTGCTCGATCGGCTGGCGCTCCGGGGCGACGAAGAGGAGCGCACGCGGCTCGTCGAGGCGATCGCGGAAGGCTTCGCGAGGAGCGGCGGAGAAATCGAAGTGCGTCGGGCCGACGGCAGCGGACTGCGCCGGACCCACCGGGAGGGTCGGGTCTGCGACGGCTGCGGGCGTCGCTTCCTCGAGCCCACGCCGGGACTCTTCTCCTTCAACAATCCGCTCGGGGCCTGCGAGACCTGCGAAGGCTTCGGGCGGATCGCCGAGATCGACTGGGACAAGGTCGTCCCCGACCCCTCGAAGAGCCTCGAGGACGACGCGATCGCGCCATTCGCCACGAAGACCTCCCGACACCTGAAGCGGAGGCTGCTCGTCGCCTGTGCGGAGCTCGGTGTCGACACGGACGTGCCCTTCGAGGCGCTCTCCGAGGCGGACCGGGAGTGGATCTTCGAGGGCGACGACGAGGTATGGGGCGGGGTCCGCGCCTTCTTCGACTGGCTGGCGGGGCGTCGCTATCGCGTGCAGGCCCGTGTGATGCTCGCGCGCCACCGCCGCTACGACCCGTGCCCCGACTGCGATTCGACCCGCCTCTCCGAAGAGGCGCGCTCGGTCTGGATCGAAGACCGGACGATCGCGGACCTCGGGCGGTCCACGCTGGCGGACCTGCTGTCCTGGGCGGACGACCTCGCGGCGCGCGGGGTCGGCGGCGAGGGGGCGGAGCGCCTGCTCGAGCTCATCCGGACCCGGCTCCGCACGATCCACGCGGTGGGGCTCGGCTACCTCCATCTGGATCGTACGGTCCGGACGCTCTCCGGCGGCGAGGCCCAGCGGATCCAGCTCTCGACCGCGCTCGGGGGGAGCCTGACCGCGTCGCTCTACGTGCTCGACGAGCCGTCGATCGGTCTCCACGCCGCCGATCTCGAGCGGTTGCTGCGCGTCCTCGAGGCGATCCGGGATCAGGGCAACACGGTCGTGGTCGTCGAGCATGCGCTGTCCCTCATCGAAGCCGCGGACCATCTGATCGACCTCGGGCCGGGCGCCGGTCGCAAGGGCGGGGCGATCGTGGCTGCGGGCCCCGTCGACGAGGTCCGCGCGCTGCCCGACTCGAAGACGGGCGCCGCCCTGCGCGGCGAGATCGGACCCCGCCGTCGCCGCGCGCGCGATCTCTCGCGGGCGCCGCGTCTGCGGATTCGTGGCGCGACGGTCCACAATCTCCGTGACCTCGACGTGGACCTGCCCCTGGGCGCGCTGGTCTCGATCTCCGGCGTCTCCGGAGCAGGCAAGTCGACCCTGCTCCACGAGATCCTGGTTCCGGGGCTCGCGCCGCACGCGAGCCTGGATCCTTCTCGCCGGGTGCCCGCCACGATCGAGGGGGGCGAGGGGATCTCGCGGGTCGTCGTCGTCGACCAGTCGCCGTCGACGCGGAGCGCGCGATCGAACCCCGCGACGGTCACCAAGGCCTTCGACGGAATCCGCCAGCGCTTCGCGGCGACCCGCGCCGCGAAGGCGAGGGGCTTCACGGCGGGCACCTTCTCCTTCAACGTGCCGGGAGGGCGCTGTGACGAGTGCGAGGGCGCGGGGGAGGTCGTGATCGACATGCAGTTCCTGGACGATCTCCGCGTGCCCTGTGACGCCTGCGGCGGTCGGCGCTATCGACGCGAGGTCCTCGATATCGAGCTCGACGGCTGCACGATCCTCGACGTGCTCGAGATGTCCCTGGAAGAGGTCTGCGATCGCTTCGAGGGCGACGCGAAGATCGCGGGTCGGCTCGAGCCGCTCGTCCGGGTCGGTCTCGGCTATCTCACGCTCGGGCAGCCGCTCTCGACGCTCTCCGGGGGCGAGCATCAGCGGCTCCGGCTCGGTCAGGCGCTCGTCGAGGGGGCCGCGGGTGCGCTGTACGTATTCGACGAGCCCACGACCGGGCTGCATCCCGCCGACATCGCCGTGCTCCTCGAGTGCCTCGACGAGGTGGTCGATGCGGGGGCGAGTGTGCTGTTGGTGGAGCACGATCTGGACGTCATCGCGGCATCGGACTGGGTGATCGATCTCGGCCCCGGCGGGGGACCGATGGGTGGCCGCCTGGTCGCAGAAGGCCCTCCCGAGGCGGTCGCGCGCGCAGAGGCTTCACTGACCGGCAAGCTGCTCGCTGATCGTTTCGATTGAGATCGAGAGCGGAGATTTCCCCTCAAATCGGAGCCGCGGCCCTCCGATGGGACTCCGTGATGTTCGATCCCGAGACACAGGCGGAAGAGGCCTCCGAGCCGATCCACTATGCCGAATGCGTGACGCAGGTGGGGGCCGCCCTCGCTCGCGACGGCGCCCTCGGCGTGATCCTGATCGACGGGACGCCGCTCGAGCGGATCGAGCGGACCTACGGGGTCCAGGCGCATCGCAAGGCGACGGACATGCTCCGGACCCTCGTCCGTGAAGCCTGCCGGCAGGACCTGTCCGAGCAGGATCTCGTGGTCGGAGGCTCCGCGAGCCCCGACGAGCTCGCCATCTTCTTCCAGCGCCCCCGCTCCGACGACCGCTTCTACCGCGAGCGCCTGCCCGAGCTGTCCGAGCGGCTGCTCGAGCATCTTGCCGCGAACGGACAGAAGATCGTCTACCCCTACGACCGGGATGCACCGTACCTGCCGATCGGTCACGCGACGGTATTCCACAATCCGGGGCTCGGCGCCGAGCGACAGATCCTCGAAGCCTTCGAGCAGGCCCGTCGCGACGCGGCGCTGAACGGCGCGATCGCGCGGCGCGAGCGCCACAAGGTCTTCCAGGACCTCGTGCTCGCCGAGGACGTGGCGATCCTCTACGAGCCGATCGTGAACATCACGACGCGCGAAGTGCTCGGCCACGAGGCGCTCGTGCGCGGTCCCTGGAAGAGCGAGCTCCACGCGCCGAACCGGCTCTTCCAGCTGGCCGAGGAGACGGGGCTCGTCTTCGAGCTCGACTGTCTGTGTCGACGCACCGCGCTGCGCGGCGCACGCGGACTCGAGGCGGGCCGCAAGCTCTTTCTGAACTGTCTGCCGACGGCGATCCACGACCCGGCGTTTCGGGGCGAGGTCCTGCAGCAGACGCTGCAGGATCTGCATCTCCGACCGGAGGACCTCGTCTTCGAGATCTCCGAGCGGGAGTCGATCGACAACTTCTCGATCTTCCGCGAGGCCCGCGACTACTACAAGGAGCTCGGCTTCCAGATCGCACTCGACGACACGGGCGTCGCCTACGGAAGTCTCGAGGCCGTCATGGAGCTCTCGCCGGACTTCATCAAGGTCGACCTCTCCCTCGTTCGCGGCATCGATACGGACCCGCCGCGGCAGGAGCTCCTGCGTGCCCGCCACGCCGTCGCCGGCAAGCTCGGCGGGCAGATCATCGCGGAAGGCATCGAGACGTCGGAGGAGCTCGAGACGCTCCAGCGACTCGGGATCCCCTACGGCCAGGGCTACCTGTTCGGCCGCGCCGCGCCGCTTCGACGCGCGCAGTAGCGTCCGCGCGGAACGGGCTGCGATCGAGGCCGGGCGGTGTCTGGCGGCGAGGGACGGGAATCGAACCCGCCTGGAACGCGGCGACGCGCTCCACACTCGATTTGAAGTCGAGGCCGGGCACCAGCCTCGGAAACCTCGCCGCGGGCGTTCGGTGTCCGTCGCCCGCGCGAATACTAGCGTGCAGCGCCCGCCCGTCCGTCCGACGTGATCGCATCACGTGGAAAGCCAGACGGTTCCCTCGTGCGCGAGTTCGTGTCATTCTTCGCGGCGTGCCCGACTACTCCCTCGGTGACGTTGCCCGGATCCTGAAGGTCTCGCCTCGGCGCTTGCGCTATTGGCAGAAGACCCGGCTCGTCACGTCGGAAGGCAAGAGCCCGGCCGACGCCGACGCCGGCGACGTTGTCGAGGCGGAAGCGGAAGAGGGGTACGCGTTCCGCGACCTCGTCGTCCTGCGGGCGATCGTCTCGCTGGTCGACAAGGGGATCCCGCTCCAGCGCATCCGACGCAACCTCGAGATGCTGCGCGATCGTCGGCCGGAGCTCGACGATCCGGCCGCGGCGCTCCGTATCCTCGACGAGGCCTCGCCGAAGCTCGTGGTTCGTCACGACGACGGACGTCTCGAAGAAGCGGGCGGTCAGCTCCTGCTCGAGTTCGATGCCGGAGGGGAGGTCGGGGACCCCGGAGCGGTCGCTTCGCTCGCCGAGTTCGAGGCGGAGCAGCGTTCGCGGACCGATCCGCGCGACGAGGCGATCGAGTGGTTCGAGCAGGGGTGCGAGCTCGATGCCGAGACCTCCCGCTGGGCGGAGGCGATCGAGGCCTACGAGCGCGCCATCGAGCTCGATCCCGAGTACGCGGACGCCTACTGCAACCTCGGCGCGGTGCGGTACAACCAGGGTCAGCGCGCCGAGGCCCAGCGGGCCTTCGAAGCGTGCCTCTCGCGGGAAGCGGATCACGTCGAAGCCAACTTCAATCTCGCGAACGTGCTGGAGGAGGAGGGCGACGATCGAGGGGCGCTCGCGCACTACCGGCGCGCCCTCGCGGCGGATCCCCTCTACCCGGACCTGCACATCAACCTGGCGCTCCTCTACGAGAAGCTCGGCCGCGAGAAGCCCGCCCACGACCACTGGCGGCGCTATCTTCAGCTCGACCCCGAGGGTCCCTGGTCCGAGGTCGCGCGAGGCAAGCTCGATCGGACTTCGGACCTGGCCTAGCGGAGGCGCGGAGGACGCGGCGGTTCGGCGCGTCTCGGAGTTCGCGGCGCGCGGCTGGCCGGGGGGCGCCGAGGGCGCGGATCCTACTGGTCCCGGTCGCTCACCGAAGCGCGGTAGGCGTCCGCATCGAGCAGGCCGTCGAACTCGTCCCCGTCCGTCGCGCGCAGCTTGATCAGCCACCCGTCGCCGTAGCAGGCTTCGTTCACGAGCTCGGGCTGCTCCTCGAGCGCCTCGTTGACCTCGAGGACCTCGCCGGTCAGCGGGGCGAAGAGGTCGGAGACCGCCTTGACGGATTCGATCGTGCCGAAGGGGGCGCCGGCTTCGGTCGACGCGCCGACCTCGGGCAGCTCGACGAAGACGATGTCACCGAGCTGGCTCTGGGCGAAATCCGTGACCCCGATCAGGATGGCATCCCCCTCGTGGCGTACCCACTCGTCTTCCTGGGTATAGAGGAGATCGTCCGGAATCTGATAGTCGGCCACGCTGGCAGTCTCCCTTGGAGGGCTCACGGAAGGAAGGGCGTCTCGACCACGACGGCCTCGACGTCCTTGGTGCGGATGCGGACGTCGAGGCGCTGGCCCGCAGCGCTCTTCGAGCGCGGAACGTAGCCGAGGCCGATGGACTTTCCGAGGGTCGGACTCGGCGCGCCCGAGGTCACGTGCCCGACGGGCTCGCCTTCGATCAGGATCTCGTAGTCGGCCCGCGCGATGCCGCGACCGACCATCTCGAAGCCGACGAGTCGCTTCGGGTCGGGCTCGTCGGCCCGCGCCGAAAGGGCGGCGGCTCCGATGAACCCGCGATCGAGGGGCTTCACGAAGCGGTCGAGGCCGGCTTCGAAGGGCGTCGTGTCGCGGTCGAGCTCGTGGCCGTAGAGCGGGAGTGCCGCTTCCAGGCGCAGAGTGTCGCGCGCCCCGAGGCCGGCGGGCCGCAGTCCCATCGGCTGCCCCGCCTCGACGAGGGCCTCCCACAGGGCGACCGCGTCCTTGTTCTCGACGTAGAGCTCGTAGCCGGGCGAGCCGGTGTAGCCGGTTCCGGAAGCGAGGACCGGGAGGCCGGCGATCTCGCAGTTGGCGACCCGGAAGCGGCGGGGGAGTGGGGTATCGGCGGAGCACAGTCCGTCGAGGATGCCGCGTGCGGCGGGGCCCTGGAGCGCGAGCAGCGACGTCGACCGGCTGCGGTTCTCGACCTTCACGCTCGCACCGGCGTGTTCGCGGATCCAGCCGTGCGCGGCGTCGACGTTGGACGCGTTCACGCAGAAGAAGACCTCGTCCTCGCCGACCCGCGTGAGCATCACGTCGTCGATGCAGCCGCCGCTTTCGTCGAGCAGGAGCCCGTAACGCGCCTGTCCGATCGCCAGGGTCGAGACCTCGCAGGTCACGAGTTCTTCGGCGGCGGCGAGGGCGCGCTTGCCGCGCAGCTGGATCTGACCCATGTGCGAGACGTCGAAGAGGCCCGCGCGCTCGCGCACGGCTTCGTGCTCCTCCTTGATCGAGGAGTACTGCACGGGCATCTCGTATCCCGCGAAGGGAACGAGGCGGGCACCGAGGCCTTGGTGGGTCGCGTGGAGCGCGGTCCGCCGGAGCTCGTCGGTCACGCTCCGCCGAGTCCCTTGCGGCTCTTGTAGGCCTCGAGGGTGTTGCGCAGCAGCATCGTGATCGTCATCGGTCCGATCCCGCGGCGGGACGGCGTGATGATGCCGGCGATGCCCTGGGCGGCTTCGAAGTCGACGTCGCCCACGAGCTTGCCGTCGACCTCGGTCACGCCGACGTCCATGACGGCGGCGCCGGGCTTGATCCAATCGGCCTTCACCATCCGCGGGTTCCCGGCGGCCGCCACGAGGATGTCCGCTCCGCGACAGACGCCGGGGAGGTCCTGCGTTCGCGAGTGGCACATGGTCACCGTGGCGTTCTGCTGCTGAAGAAGGATCGAGACGGGCTTGCCGACGATGTTCGAGCGGCCGATCACGACGGCGTTCCTGCCCGCGATCTCGACGCCGTGTCGTTCGAGCACCGCCATCACGCCGAGGGGCGTGCAGCTGATCAGATCGGCGTTCCCGAGCAGCAGGCGCCCGAAGTTGAGCGGGTGGAGGGCGTCGGCGTCCTTGGCCGGATCGATCGCTTCCGCGACGGCCTCCGGCGCGATGTGCTTCGGGAGCGGAAGCTGGACGAGGATGCCGTCCACGCCATCGTCCGCGTTCAGGCGGCCGAGGAGATCGAGCAGCTCCTCCTCGGTCGTCGACTCCGGCAGGATGTGCTCCGCCGAGTCGGCGCCGATTCGCGCGCAGGCCCGCTGCTTGCCCTTGATGTACGACTTGCTGGCCGGATCGTCGCCCACCAGCACGACGGTCAGCTGAGGCGGGCGGTGTCCCGAGGCCACGAGGGCCTCGATCTCGGCCTTCATCTCGTCACGCAGCGTGTTGGCGAGGCCGAGGCCGTCGACCGTGATCGTGTCGATCTTGTCCGCCATCTAGGCTGCGCTCTTGCTGGCTTTGGCGCCCGAGGACTTGCCCGCGGATTTTCCGGAGGACTTGCCGGAGTCCTTGCCGGAGGCGCTGTTCGAGCTGCTCTTCGAGGCGGCGCTCCCGCCGCCCCCCGAATCGTCTCCGCCCGAGTCCGAGCCCGAGGAGCTCCCGCCTCCCTTGGCGCTGCCGTAGCCGTCCGCGTACCAGCCGCCGCCCTTGAGGATGAAGTTCGGCGCGGAGAGCAGCCGCTTGGCCTTCTTCGACTTGCACTCGGGGCAGGTCTTGATGGGGTCCTCGGTGATCCGCTGGACGCGCTCGAACTCGTGTCCACACTTCTCGCACTGGTAATCGTAGGTGGGCATCTGGATCTCCTGGCCTGTGAGGGCAGGCGGGCTGGCCGGTCTGCGCACGGGGCGAGCCGACCTCGCGAAACCCGCCGGACGCGAAAATCGCCTGAAGAGGAAGGGTGCCTGCGGGGGTGCGCTCAAGACTGGGCACGGCCGGCCTCGGTGCAAGGCGGATCCTGAGATCGCCCCCCGGAAATCCGCGCGCGGGCGGACCTGGACGGCGCTCTTGATATCCCATCGGGGCGGGGCGCTCAACCGCGAGACGGCACAGAGGCGCGTTTCAGCACGGAGAGGCTCGCGGGGGAGGGGCTCGGGAGCCTGTGGGGCGCTGGACGAGGCGCGCGGCCCGTGGGAGCTAGACGGTTCCGGGCGTCGCGAGGGGCGTCGCTTCCCAGGCCGGTGCCGACTCCTCGACGTATTCCGCGGGAGCGGCGTCGGCCTCGTCCTGAGCGCCGAGCGCGGTGGCCACGGCCTCCACGGCCGCCGGCGGGGCCTCGTGCGCGGAGGGGCCTGCTTCGAGCACCGATTCACGGGAGCTCGTCGGGCCCTGTGCGAAGGGGTCGTCCTCGGCCGGATCGGCCTCGAGGGTTTCGAGCAGGGCGATGTGGGTCTCCGCGGCGCTTCGCAGGGACTCGGCCAGCCGCGAGCGCAGGGCGCGCATCTCGCGAATGTCCTGGTCGAGGCGGGCCGCGCGGCGGTGGGAGGCGTCGAGGATCTTCTCGGCGCGGATCTCGACCTCGGCCAGCCGCAGCTCGGCGTCGCGCTCGGCGGTGCGCGACATCTCTTCGGTCATGGCCTGGGCGCTCAGCAGGGTCTCCTTCAGGAGGTGCTCCTGGGCGGAGAGCTCTTCGATCCGCGTCTCGAGGCGAAGGATGCGATCCGCCTGGCTCTCGTTCTCCCGCACGAGGCCCTCGTAGTCCTCGGACACGATCCGCAGGAACGCCATGACCTCGTCCGGATCGAATCCTCGGAAGCGGGTGGCGAACTGGTGGCTCTGGACGTCGAGCGGGGTCATGCGCATGGCGGCGGTCTCCTGGCTGGAGGGCGCCGACGAGACGCCCCTCGGAGCGGCAGGCCCCCGGCAGGTGACCCACGCCCTCGCGCAGGAAATCGGCCAGATCCCCGTGGATCTTGAGGAAATCCGTCACACCGCGCCGGGCGGGGCGCGCCGCGGCCCTCAGCCGTCCTTGAGGTCCTTCGAGCGCTGGGTGGCGGCGGCGACGGCGTCGTAGAGCGCCGCGCGGACGCCGCCGGTCTCGAGGCGCTCGAGGCCGGCGATCGTGGTGCCGCCCGGGGACGCGACCTGATCCTTCAGCACGCCGGGATGCTGTCCCGTCTCGAGAGCGAGCTTGGCCGAGCCCAGCACCGTGCGCACGGCGAGCTCCTGCGCCGCGTCCCGGGGCAGGCCCTGGCGGACGCCCGCGTCGGCGAGGGCCTCGATGATCAGGAAGACGTAGGCGGGGCCGCTGCCCGAGAGTCCGGTGACCGCGTCGAGCAGGTCCTCGTTGGGCGCTCGCCAGCACCAGCCCGCGGCGCGGAGAACGGCTTCGACCCGTCCGGCCTCGTCTTCGCCGACGGTCTCGGCGGGGTACCAGGCGGTCGAGCCGGCCCCCACCAGCGCCGGCGTGTTCGGCATCGTCCGGACCACGCGCGCGCCGGAGGGCAGGGCCGCCTGCAGGGTGGCCAGCGGGACGCCGGCCGCGATCGAGATCCACAGCGGCTTCTCGCAGATCGAGTCGTCGAGCGCCGCGAGCAGGCCGGCGACGGCGCCGGGCTTCACGGCGAGGATCACGACGTCGGATCCGGCGACGACCTCCGTGTTATCGGCGGTACTCGCGGCGCCGACCGCCTCGGTGAACTGGTCCCGGGCGCCCTCGAAGGGGTCGGATCCCAGGATGTGGGAGGCAGGGACCCCCGACTCCACGAGGCCCCCCGCCAACGCCCGCGCCATCGCGCCGCAGCCGAGGAAGCCCACGCGGAGGCCATCGAGTTCGGAGTTGCCCATGTGCGATTCGTCCATCCTTCCTGCTCGGCCGGTCCGGGGAGGGGCGCGAGGCCGTCGCCTCCGGCGGGTCAGGCCGTGATGCGCTCGCCGAAGAGCGCCGTGCCGACGCGCACGAGGGTAGCGCCCTCCTCGACGGCGACCTCGAGGTCGCCGGACATGCCCATCGACAGCGTGCCGAGGTCGACGTCCGGGTGCTCGGCCGCGAGCGCGTCCCGCAGCTCGCGCAGCCGTCGGAAGACCGGTCGCGCGGCCTCGGGATCGGGACTCGCCGCAGGCACGGTCATCAACCCGCGCAGGCGCAGCGACGAGCAGGCGGCCACCTGATCGATCAGCCCCGGGAGCCCGTCCGCTTCGCAGCCGCCTTTCTGGGGCTCCCCGCAGAGGGAGACCTGGAGGAGGACGTCGAGCCGGCGACCCTCGTTCTCGGCGCGACGCGCGAGGGTCTCGACCAGGGACGGACGGTCGACGCTCTCGATCGCGTCGAAGAGCCGGGCGGCGAGGCCCGCCTTGTTGCGCTGGAGTCGGCCGACCATCCGCCATTCGAGCCGGATGCCCTCGGCGGCGGGGTCGCCCGCGAGGGCCGATTCGATCTCGGGGCGGATCTCGCGCGCTTCCTGGATGTAGCTCTGGCCGAGGACGTGGACGCCTGCGGCGATCGCCGAGAGGATGCGCGCGGTCGGCTGCTTCTTGGCGACACCGACGAGTGTCACTTCGCCCGGGTCGCGCCCGGCGCGCTCGGCCGCGCCTCGAATCCGCTCGAGGACCGCCGCCCGGCGGGCGCGCCCTTCCTCGAGCACCGCCGCGTCGAGCTCCGAGAGGCGCGCCGCGCTCATCGTGCGCCCGCCACGCCCGAGACGCCGGCCTCGGCGAGCAGGGCGAGGGTCTCTTCGAGGGGGAGCCCGATCACGTTCGTGCGGCTTCCGCGCACGCCGACCACGAAGCGCGCCCCTTCGCCCTGGAGTGCGTAGCCGCCGGCCTTGTCGAGGGATTCGCCGACGGCGACGTACTCCTCGACCTCGGACCGGGAGGCCGGACGCATCTCCACGTGACTCGTCACGACCGTCGTCCAGGGTCCGCGCCCGTCGGTCCAGGCGACGGCCACGCCCGTCATCACGCGATGCGTCGTTCCGACGAGGCGCGAGACGAGCTCGACCGCATGGTTTTCGTCTCGCGGCTTGCCGAGGACCTCTTCTCCGGCCACGACGATGGTGTCCGCGCCGAGCACCGGGCGGGGCGGGGCGTCGTCGCGGCGGCCGGCGACGTCGAGGCACTTCTCGCGAGCGAGGCGGACGACGAGGTCCCCCGGCGATTCGTCGGGGCGAGTCCGTTCGTCTATTCCCGACACGTCCACTTGGAAATCGACGCCCGCGTCGCCGAGGATCTGTGAGCGGCGGGGCGAGCCGCTCGCGAGGACGAGGCGTCGGTCGGTGTCTTCTTTCGAGGTCGAGTGGGCGTTCGGCACGGGGGCGAGGTACCGGATGCGCGCCGGCGTCGTCAAGCGATCGGCGGCGAAGGCTCGCCCGCGCTGCGGCGGGTCGGGTTTCTTGCGGAGCCAGAGGCCGTCGACTACGTTCCGGCGCTCTTTCGAAACGGCGCCCAAGCTGTTGAAATCCAAACCGTTTTCGTTTTCTCGCGACGCGGCCGGTCGGCCCGGTGGGAAGCCGCGCCCGACGCGCGCGGCGGCAGCGGAAACCTGCAGGTCAGGAAGCATGCGATGCCTCAGATCGTGATCGCCAGCCACCTCGGAAGTGGCCGGGTGATGTTCCTCGCCAAGGGGTCGACCGAGGGCTCGGTCACCTGGGGCCGGCTCATCGAGACGTCCGAAGTGGCGGCCGACGACACCCGGGCGAACGCGCTGCTCGCGCTCGCCGAGGCGGATGCGAACGCCCGCAACGAGGTCGTCGATCCCTACCTGATCGATGTGGAAGAGGAGGGCGGACAGCTCCGCCCCACGAAGTATCGCGAGGCGATCCGCTGCCTCGGACCCACGATTCGCCAGGACCTCGGCAAGCAGGCCGAAGGCGCGGAGGCCTAGACGCCATGTACCGCTACGACGAATTCGACCACGCCCTCGTCCAGGACCGGGTGACCCAGTTCCGCCGACAGGTCGAGCGCCGCATGAAGGGCGAGATCAGCGAGGAGCAGTTCCGGCCGCTGCGCCTGATGAACGGGCTCTACCTCCAGCTCCACGCCTACATGCTCCGCGTCGCGATTCCCTACGGCACGCTCGACTCGCGCCAGATGCGCAAGCTCGCCTACATCGCGCGTCGCTACGACAAGGGCTACGGCCACTTCACGACGCGCCAGAACATCCAGTACAACTGGCCGAAGCTCGAGGAGACCCCGGACATCCTGGCCGAGCTCGCCGAAGTCGAGATGCACGCGATCCAGACGAGCGGCAACTGCATCCGCAACGTGACGAGCGACCAGTACGCGGGCGCCGCCAAAGGCGAGATCGAGGATCCGCGCATCTGGTGCGAGATCGCGCGCCAGTGGTCGACGCTCCACCCCGAGTTCTCGTTCCTGCCGCGGAAGTTCAAGATCGCGATCACGGGCTGCGAGAACGATCGCGCCGCGGTCAAGGTCCACGACATCGGCATGATCATGAAGCGCGATGCGGCGGGCGAGGTCGGATTCGAGGTCCTCGTCGGAGGTGGGCTCGGACGCACGCCCTTCGTCGGCAAGTCGATCCGCGAGTTCCTCCCGAAGGAGCACTTCCTCTCCTACATGGAGGCGATCCTCCGCGTCTACAACCAGCTCGGCCGCCGCGACAACAAGTACAAGGCGCGCATCAAGGTCACCCTCCACGAGACGGGGCAGGAAGAATTCACCCGCCTCGTCGAGGAGGAGTGGGAAGCGATCAAGGACTCGACGCTCAAGCTTCCGAAGGAAGAGATCGACCGGATCGCAGTGCACTTCGAGCCCCCCGAGTGGAAGGCGCTCGACGACGCGGCGCCGACCTGCGACGCGCGGGCGGCGTCGGATCCCGGCTTCGCGGCCTGGCTCCGCCACAACGTCGCGGAGCACAAGACGCCTGGCTACGCGATCGTCAACATCTCGGTCAAGCCGCCGGGCGAGCCGCCGGGGGACGTGACGGACGTCCAGATGGAGGCGATGGCGGACATGGCCGACGCGTACAGCTTCTCGGAGCTCCGCGTCACCCACGTCCAGAACGTGACGCTGCCCCACGTCGAGAAGGAGCAGCTGCCCGCGCTCTACGACGACCTGGCGAAGCACGGTCTCGCGACCGCCAATGTCGGACTGCTTTCCGACATCATCTGCTGCCCCGGTCTCGACTACTGCGCGCTCGCGAACGCGCGATCGATCCCGGTCGCCCAGGAGCTGACCAGGCGGTACACGCTCGAGCGGCAGCAGGAGATCGGCGACATGCAGATCAAGATCTCCGGCTGCATCAACGCCTGTGGGCACCACCACGTAGGCAACATCGGCATCCTCGGCGTCGACCGGAAGGGCGAGGAGCACTATCAGGTCCAGCTCGGCGGCTCGGCGTCCGAGGACGCGTCGCTCGGCAAGATCATCGGCCGTGGCTTCACCGCCGAGGAGGTGGTCGAGGTGGTCGACAAGCTGCTCGACACCTACGTCGAGCTGCGCGAGGGCGACGAGGCCTTCATCGACACCTACCGCCGCGTCGGCATGAACCCCTTCAAGGAGCGGGTCTATGGCACTGCTTGAGCGCAGGGACGGCGGCGCCGCCGTGATCGACGATCGCTTCACGCGGGTCGACGACGAGGCGAGCCTCCCGGACGGGCCCGTGATCGTGTCTGTCTCGCGATTCCAGGCCGAGCGGGACGCGCTGCTCTCGCGGGACGGGGAGCTGGGGGTCTGGCTCGAGTCGGACGAGTCGCCGACCGAGATCGCCGAGGACCTCGGGCATCTGGCCGTCGTGGCCTGCAACTTCCCGGCCTTCAACGACGGTCGCGGCTTCTCCTACGCGCGACTGCTTCGCGAGCGGTACGGCTACGAGGGGGAGCTTCGTGCGATCGGGGAAGTGATGCTCGAGCAGGCGCCCTTCATGGTCCGAAGCGGCTTCAGTACTTTCGAGATCCAGGACCTGTCCGACATCGCCGAGTTCAAGGCGGTCGTCGAGGAGGTCCGCACGGTCTATCAGCCGACCGGGGACGGCCGCGCGACGGCGATCCAGCGTCGACTGGGTCGGTAGGGCTCCTCCCCGAACGATTCTGGATCAGATTCCGCTACGCGCCCGTAGGACGGAACGCCCATGGACATCCGAGACGGATTCGTCGATGCAATCGGCCGTACGCCGCTCATCCGGCTCCGGCGTGCCTCGGACGAGACCGGCTGCGAGATCCTCGGCAAGGCCGAGTTCCTGAACCCGGGTGGCTCGGTCAAGGACCGGGCCGCGCTCGCGATCGTCGAGGACGCGGAGGCGCGCGGGATCCTGCGGCCGGGTGGCACGATCGTCGAAGGGACCGCCGGCAACACCGGGATCGGGCTCGCCCTCGTGGGCAACGCCCGGGGCTACGAGACCGTGATCGTGATCCCGGACACCCAGAGCCGGGAGAAGATGGACATGCTTAGGCTCTGCGGAGCGGATCTGCGTCCCGTTCCCGCGAAGCCGTACAAGGATCCCGGCAACTACGTCCACGTGTCGCGTCGGCTCGCGGAGACGCTCGCGGAGACGAATCCCAACGGGGCGATCTGGGCCAACCAGTTCGACAACGTGGCGAATCGGGAGGGCCATCGGCGGACGACCGGTCCCGAGATCTGGTCGCAGACGGAAGGAAGCGTAGACGGCTTCATCTGTGCGGCGGGGACGGGCGGGACGATCGCGGGCGTGGGACTCGCCCTGAAGGAGCGGAACCCCGAGGTCGTGATCGGCCTCGCGGATCCGGAGGGCGCTGCCCTCTACCACTACTACGAGCACGGCGAGCTGAAGGCCGAAGGGACCTCGATCTCCGAGGGCATCGGCCAGGGCCGGATCACCGCCAACCTCGAGGACGCCCCGATCGACGTCGCCTTCCAGGTCCCCGACGCCGAGTGGCTCCCGATCGCGTTCCGCCTGCTCTCGGAAGAGGGGCTCTGCCTCGGCGGCTCGAGCGGCGTGAACGTGGCGGGGGCGATCCGTCTGGCGAAACGGCTCGGACCCGGCCACACGATCGTCACGATCCTCTGCGACTCGGGGACGCGCTACCAGAGCAAGATGTGGAACCCGGACTTTCTGCGGGAGAAGGGGCTGCCGACGCCGGACTGGCTCTAGCGGGAGCGCGGGACCGGCTCCGAGCCGATCAGCGTTCGCGGCGCCCCACGAAGCTTCCGGCGACGAGGGTGCCCAGTCCGAACACGAGCGCGGCGGAGGGCTCGGGGACGGGGTTGCTCAGGTTCAGGTTGATGTCGCCGCGGTAGGTCGCCTTCGTGTCGACGTCGGTGAACGTGAGCCACGTCGACAGGCCTTGCTGGCAGTTCTTGTCGTTGAGGCAGGTGCCGAGCTGGGCCCAGTAGTCCCCGGGTCCCGGCATGCGGACGATCTCGAAGACGTGTCCGGCCCAGGCGCCGTCGTGCGCCACGAGCGTCCCGGTGATCGTCTCGGCGAACATCCAGTCGTCGCGTTGGTTCGCCCAGGTGGTGCCCTTCAGCCGACCGTCGTCGTAGCCAGTGAGGACGCCGAACTCGTCACCGCTGAGGACGTTCTGGAACGAGACGTCGATCGACCAGCTCGAGCCATCGGTCCCCGAGACGAGGTCGCCTGCCAGGCGCCATCGGTCCTCCTCGATCGCGAGGGTCGCACCGTCCTCGAAGTGGAGATGGCGCTGATCGAGTCCGGGCACCCAGACCGAATGGCGATCGTCGCGGAAGGACTCCGCCTGATAGAGGGTCGCCGACGCCAGAGAGGCGAAGAGACCGGTCGCGAGCAGCGCGCCGAGGGCGGCGGAGAGGAATCGCATGGGGCAGCTCCGATGGATCGCGTCGGGTCCGTTCCCCGAGCGACGATCGTGAGTGCCTTCGGGGCCGACGGCGGCGTCGCTCGAGGTGGTTCGAGCGTCGCTGCGTTCCTTCGATTGCGTGGGGCTTGCCGGCGGCGCGCGGCCGCGCTGCGGCTCGGCGGGTCAGGGGGCGGCGGGGCAGTCGTCGAGACGAAGCGCCACGCTGGTGGCCGGCGGCGTCGCCGGATAGGCACCGATCGCGGAGGCGATCCGGGCGACCGCGTACTTCTCCATCTTGAGCGCGTGCATCGCCTCCACCGTCGGCCGGTCCTCGAAGAGGACCGGAACGACGCAGCGCGTCTCGCCCTGTCGGAGCATCCGGATCGGCTCCCCATCGAGCGCGTGCGCGACCGCCTTCGTCTTCGGCATTCCGAGCCACGCGCCGTTCGCGTCGTCGACGATCCAGAGCCGGAGCTCTGCGGCGCTCCCGCTCTCGTGCGTCGCGTAGAGGGAGATCACCTCCTCGAGCTCGGAGAGGATCGCGTAGGTCCCCGAGAAGAGGACGAAGGGGCTGGCGGCCAGCGCGATCCAGCGGAGGATCTGCGGCGTGACCGTAGCGACGAGGAGGGTGCCGACCGCGATCGCGCCGAGACCACCGAAGAGGTTGCCCCGCCGCGGGAAGGCATAGGGCCCTTCGTGCTGGAGGCGGACCACGAAGACGGCCAGGCCGAGAACGAGCAGACCCCAGCCGAGGACGACGCGCAGGCGGTTCGGCGGGCGTCCCTCCGACATGCGTCAGGCGAGCTCCCAGAGCGCTTCACCGTCGTCGCCTTCGTGGCGTCGGACGCGCCCGTCCCGCTCGAGCTTCAGCAGGTGGGACGTCACGCTCTGGCCGGCGGCGGCGTGGAGGTTCTCCGGATAGCCGACGTAGATGCGCTTCACCATGTCGGGGACGCGTCGGTCGCCGGCTTCCAGGGCCGCGAGGACCTGCTGCTCCCGCTCGAGTCGGTGGGCCAGGTACTCGTCGATCTTCGGCGTGCCGGGATCGATCTTCGGTCCGTGTGCGGGGTAGATCCAGGAGGGCGTCTCGCGGCGCAGGCGTTCGAGGGAGTCCATGTAGTCCGCAAGGCTGCCCGTCGTCGACGGGATCACGGTCGTGCCGATCCCGAGGACGTTGTCGCCGGAGAAGAGGCTGCCTTCCTCTTCGAGGACGTAGCAGAGATGGTCCGGGGCATGGCCGGGCGTGAAGAGTGCCCGGAGACGTGCGCCCTCGGTCTCGACGACGTCGCCATCCGCGATCAGCTCCAGTCGGCCTTCCGCGAGATCGTCGGGGTGCGCGACGTTCGCCTCCGCATCGGGACCGCTCGGGCCGGGCCCCGCCTCGGCGGGCCAGGGCATCTTGTAGACCGGGATGTCCTCGCCGAAATGGCTGCGGACCTGCTTCACGCCGCCGATGTGGTCGGGGTGGGCGTGGGTCAGGACGATACCCTCGATCTGCTTGCAGCCCGAGCTCGCGATCGCTTCCTCGAGGAAGGGCATGTACGAGTCGAAGCCCGAGCCGGTGTCGAGGAGCAGGCGCTTGTCGCCCGAGCCGACCAGGTAGGTGTTCGTCCCGGGCCCGGTGAACATGCTGGGGTTCTGTCCCAGCGCCACGCTCACGAGGGGCGAGAGTCGCGCGACGTCCGGCAGCTCGGAGCCGCCGAGGATCTCGGGCTGTTTGGCATCGGTCGATCGGTCGGACACGGAGCGCTCCTACTCGCCGGCCACGGTCATGGAGGCGATGCGGATGGGCGGGGCGGCGGTCCGGCCGCGCCAGACGAGCTCGCTGCCGATGCGATCGATCGACTGGAGCATGTCGCCGAGGTTGCCGGCGATGGTGATCTCCTCGACCGGGTGGATGATCTCTCCGTTCTCGACCCAGAGTCCGGCGGCGCCTCGCGAGTAGTCCCCGGTCGTCGGGTTGAAGCCCATGCCGATCAGCTCGGTCACGACGAGGCCTCGATCGAGCTCGCCGATCAGCTCGTCGAGCGTCTTCTCGCCGGGCTCGAGCCAGAGGTTCGTGGTCCCGACGCGCGGCGCGGAGCCGGTTCCGCGGGCGGCGCTCCCGGTCGACGGCAGGTCGAGCTTACGGCCCGAGTAGGTGTCGAGCAGCCAGGTCTTCAGCACGCCCCCGTCGACCAGGACGTTCCGGCGGGTCGGCTGTCCCTCTCCGTCGAAGGGCTTGCTCCCGAGGCCGCCGGGGAGGCGGCCGTCGTCGATGATCGTGACGTCGGTCGCCGCGATCGATTCGCCGAGCTTGTCGCCGAGGAAGGTCGACTCGCGGTAGACCGAGTAGCCGCTCACGCAGGAGGCGACCTGTCCGATCAGGCTCGGCGCGGTCATGCCGTCGAAGATCACGGGCACTTCGCAGGTGGCGACGCGCTTGCCGCCCAGTCGCCGGATCGCCCGCTCCGCGGCCTTGCGACCGACCGCGGCGGCGTCCTCGAGGTCCGCGAGCCGGCGGGCGGAGGTCATCCAGTAGTCCCGCTGCATCGAGTCGCCTTCCTGCGCCAGCGGCTCCGAGAAGAGTCCGTGGCTCGCCGACTCGTAGCTTCCGAGGAAGCCCCGGCTGTTGCCGTAGACGACCCGCGCGTGACCGCTGCTCGCCTGACTGCCTTCGGAGTTCGTGATGCGCGGGTCGAAGCCGCGGGCCGCGGCCTCCGCGCGCTTCGCGTCCTCGATGCGCGCTTCGAGCGCGACGTTGCGGTCGGCCGGGTCGAAGAGGGCGAGGTCGGGCAGGTCGGTCGCGAAGCCGTCGTCGGGGAGACCCGCGGTCGGGTCCGCCGCCGTCGCCCGTGCGAGGGCGACCGCTTCCGCGGCCATGCGCGCGACGGCATCGGGCGCGAGGTCGCTCGTCGAGACGATCGAAGTCTGGCGACCCTCCTTGCCGTCGACGAGGACGCGAATGCCGAGCCCACGCTCCTGGGCCTGCTTCACGAACTCGATCTCTTCGCCGCGGACGCGGACCTCGCGGTCGTCGCCTTCGACGAGGAGGACGTCCGCCTGACTCGCGCCGGCGCGCGCCGCCGATTCGAGGGCGTGCTGGACGACGGTTTCCATCTCCTGCTGAGAGGATGTCGAGGCGCTCATCCTTCGGTGCCTCCCACCGTGAGGTCGTTGACCCGGATCGTGGGGAGCCCGACGCCGACCGGGACGCCCTGGCCGTCCTTGCCGCAGGTGCCGACGCCTTCGTCGAGGGCGAGGTCGTGGCCGATCCGCGTGACCCGGGTCAGCACGTCGGGACCGTTGCCGATCAGGGTGGCGCCCTTCACCGGCCGGCCGATCCGTCCGCCTTCGATCCGGTAGGCCTCGCTCGCGCTGAACACGAACTTGCCGCTCGTGATGTCGACCTGTCCGCCGCCGAACGAGACGGCGTAGAGACCGTTCTCGACGCTCGAGAGGATCTCTTCGGGATCCTCCTCGCCCGCGAGCATGAACGTGTTGGTCATCCGCGGGAGCGGCAGGTGGGCATAGCTCTCGCGGCGTCCGTTCCCGGTCGGCTCCACGCCCATCAGCCCGGCGTTCAGCCTGTCCTGCATGTAGCCGACGAGGACGCCGTTCTCGATCAGCACGTTGCGCTTAGACGGGGTGCCTTCGTCGTCGACGTTGATCGAGCCGCGGCGCCCGGGGATCGTCCCGTCGTCGACGACCGTCACGCCCTCGGCGGCGACGCGCTGGCCCATCTTGTCCGAGAAGGCGCTCGTCTTCTTGCGATTGAAGTCGCCTTCGAGTCCGTGGCCGATCGCTTCGTGCAGCAGGATCCCTGGCCAGCCGGGCCCGAGGACGACGTCCATCGCGCCAGCGGGGCAGGCTTCCGCCTCGAGGTTCAGGAGGGCGATGCGCACCGCCTCGTCGACGAGGCCCTGCCAGCGCGCCGGGTCGCGCATCTCTTCGAGCTCGAAGCGGCCGCCGGCCCCCTGGTAGCCGACTTCGCGTCGGCTGCCGTCGGCGGCGAGGACCTGGACGTTGACGCGCACGAGCGGCAGGACGTCCGCCACGCGCGTGCCGTCGCTGGCAGCGACCAGGGTGTGCTTGTGCTGGCAGACGATGCTCGCCATGACCTGGCTGATCTTGGGGCTCTTCGCTCGCGCGTAGGCATCGATCTCGTTCAACCAATCGACCTTCGCGGCGACCGGGACGTCGGTCGGGGCCGTCGAGATCGGGTAGAGGTCGTGGCCGCCGCTGCCGGTCGCGATGGCGACGGGCGCGTGCTCTCGGGTCTCGTCGGCGATGGCGCGAGCCGTCCCCGCGGCGAGGCGCGCGCTCTCCACGCTGATGTCGTCGGAGTGGGCATAGCCCTGGCGTTCGCCGCGAACGGCACGGACGCCGACGCCCTGTTCGAGGTGCCGGTCGCCGCTCTTCACGATGCCTTCCTCGAGAGAGACCGAGTCGGTGGTCGTGTACTCGAAGTAGAGATCCGCGTAGTCGACCTGCCGCTCGAGGGCGGTGTCGAGGGCGGTCGCGAGGCTGCGGTCGTCGAGATCGAAACGGTCCCGGAAGAAGTCGAGGGCGCGATCGGCGCTGGTCTCCGTCGGATCGGAGGCGCTCATGGAGTCGGAGCCTTTCTCGCGGTGCTCGGGGCGGCCGAAGCACGAAACGAAGTCAGCGGGGGGCGCGGGCGGAGAGTAGCGGTCTGGGAGCGCTCAGGTGGGATCGGCGATCGCGTCGAGCACGGCGGCCTCGAGCGCTTCCGGCGTCTCCCGGGTGCGCACGTCGACGACCCCGAGGCCGAGGTCGCGAATGGCGTCGAGGGTTTCGGGGGGATCGTCTCCGACGTAGACCAGGGCGCCGGGACCCACCCCGAGTGCTGCCGCGGCGGCCTCGAAGATCGCCCGGTCCGGCTTCGCGCAGCCGTGCCGGCTGGGGATCTCGATGGATCCGAAATAGTCATGAATTCCGAGCGCTTCCAGGATGTCCGGAAGGCGATGGTCGAAGTTGCTCACGATGGCGAGCGGGGTCGCTCGATCGCGCAGCGCCTCGAGGAGCTGTGCGATGCCGGGACGCAGCCGCCAGGCGCCGGGCCGGCGATACGCTTCGAAGAGCGCGTTCACGAAGGTGGGGAAGTCGGCGAAGCGGGCGGTGCTGTCCGTCGCCTGGAAGGTCTGGCGGATGATCTCCGACCACCAGGCGTGCTCGCCCTCGCGTCGGCGGGTCTCGTCTTCTCCATCGACGCCGCGCGGGGGCGCATGTCGCAGGATCCGGCGGAAGCCGTCGTCGAGCCGCCAGCCGGGCAGGTCCACGCCGTGCTCCCGGGCGATCCGCGCGTAGACCTCGCCGACGGGCTCGATCGCTTCGAAGAGGGTGCCGGTCGCATCGAACGCGACCGCGGTCCGCCGGCTCATCCCGGGCCTTCCTCCGGCCGTCGTGCCGTCGCGACGAAGCTCGCCGGCAGGTCCCGTTTGGCTTCGGACGCGTACTGCCGGATGCGCGGCTCGACGAGGCCGGCCTCGCCGATCCAGTCGCCGAGCTGCCCTTCCTCGAAGCCCAACCAGATCAGGCCGAGCTCCGGGGCCATCCACGCGTGATCGTGGAGGAGGAAGTCGACGAGCACGACCTGGCCGCCCGGGCGGACGACGCGCGCCATCTCGGCGATCGCGCGTCCGGGCGACTCGAGGGAATGGAGCACCATGTGCGCGAACGCGGCGTCGACGCTCGCGTCCTCGAGCGGCAGCGCGTGGGCATCGCCCGTCCGGAACTCCACGCGTCCCGGCGTCGCCGGGGCGAGCTCGGCAGCCTTGACGCGGGCAGCTTCGAGCATCGCGCCGGACTGGTCGACGCCGATCACGTCGAGGCCGAGGTCCGCGAGCTCGAACGCGAGCACGCCTGTCCCGGTTCCGATGTCCGCGACGCGCAGACGGGGCGGGACGAGGGTCGCGGTCGCGCGGGCGCGCAGGAGGTCGTCGCCGAAGACCGTCCGCAGGGCATCCCATTCGGGGCCGACCTCGTCGAAGAAGCTGCGTCCCGAGAGGGCGCGGGCCTTGCGAGCCGCCAGGGTCTGACGCAACAGCGTGTCGTCGCGCTCGGCGGTCGGGTCGTCGGCGAAGGCACTGCGCGACAGCGCCCAGGCGTCGGCCCACGGACCGCCCTCCGGGAGCGCGAGCCGGTAGGCGACGAAGGTGCCGTCGCGGCGATCCATCAGGAGGCCCGCTTCGCGCAGGATCGCGAGATGACGCGAGACCCGCGACTGCGCCATGCCGAGGATGTCCATCAGCTCGCCCACGATCAGCTCCTCCTGCTCGAGCAGGCGCAGGATCCGGATCCGCGTGGGGTCCGAGAGCGTCTTGAACACCTTCTGGAGGGCTTCCGGGCCGCTGCTCATTCCAGGGGACCTCGCTTCATCCTCAGCGGGTCTGGACCGACTGGAGATCCGGCGCCGCCACCGTTCCGGAGACCGAAAGGCTGACCGACCCGTCGGCGGCGAGGCTGAGTCCGGCGCCCGGGGCGAGGCGCTTCAACGTTTCGTCGAGGACCTGCAGGTCCACGCGCAGGTCGAGGGGGGGAGACTGGCTGCGGTGGACCAGCCCGATCTCGCCGGAGAGCGTGCCCGCGACGACGTCTCCGTCGAGCACGACGTCGGCGATCCGCGTGGCCCCGCTGTCGAGGATCTCGACGACGCCCGTCGCCCGAGAGAAGGGGATCTGGACCGGCAGCATCGCCGTCTGTAGGAGCAGGGAAGTGCTCTCGAACTCGACGCGTCCGCGCAGGGTTCCGCCCGGATCGAGAGCCACGTCCGCGTCCGCGTCGAGCCGGCCACCGAGCCGGAGGTTGTTTGCGTCGAGTCGGAGCGGAAGTCGCGACAGCTCCACCTCGAGCACGCGCCCGATGTAGGCCGGCGTCTCTCCGAGCCGCAGGACACCGTCGGCCGTTCCGAGACTGGTCTCCGCCCAGACGCGGATCGTGGGGGCGCCGCCGAGCCAGGACGTCGAGAAGCGGGGTGCGATCTCGAGGGAGAAGATCCGGAGCTGGTCGACGGCGGGGTGGTGGATACGCACGTCGCTCGCGCGCAGCACGGGGCCCCGCGCCGAGATCGCCGGCGACAGCGAGTCCACCTCGACCCGGGCCGCGCTCACGCGGTTGATCTCCCAGACGATCCGGCGCCCGAGGGCGTCCCAGGGAAAGAGGAGCACCACGAAGGCGACGAAGAGGAGAAGGCACGCCGGGACGAGAACGGCGCGGGGCAGGGCGCCACCGGCGCCGCTCATGAGATCGTTCGATTCGGACACGCGCAGACTCTACCGAGGATCCGCGCCGCCCGCGTGCTCGGCGGCATCCAAAGGCCAACCCCCTTACGCCGGCGCCCTCCGGGCGAGCGCCCCCTTCGCCGAGCGCCCGCAGGCCCGGAACTCACCGATGGCCCCCGGTCGAGAGCCCCCTTCGCCGAGTGCCCGCAGGCCCGGAACTCACCGATGGCCCCCGGTCGAGAGCCCCCTTCGCCGAGTGCCCGCAGGCGAATAATCAGGAAAGCGGCTTGAAGCTCGAGACCGAGAAGGTGACGTCGATCAGGTCCTGGGCCGGCTGGTCGCCGCGGGCCCGTCCCGGCCGGCGCTTGACCCGCAGGCTCTTCACGGAGAGCGGCTGGTCGTTGGTCTCGATGCTCGAGAGGTAGGAGACCGCTTGCCGGAGCGTGACGTTCTTGAGGCTGACCTCGACCTTCGTCTCCTCGTAGGCGTCGCTCTCGCCGGACTGCCGCTTCTCCATCGAGGTCGGCTTCACGCCGGCGCGGGCGGCGAGCGACTCGAGCAGGGTGAGGAGGTTCTGCTGGCTTTGCGGCTGCTGGATCCGGGTCTCGACCTGTTCGAGTCGGCCGTGCAGTCCGTCCCACTCGCGCTTCATCCGGACCATCATGGCGAGCTCACGGGAAGCCGACTCCGCGGCCTCCTCGGCGCGCTCGCTCGCGGACTGGATCGGCAGGACGATCCCGACGAAGAGCAGCAGGACGGCCAGCGCACCGCCGGCGATCGCGACGAGGATCCGCTCGCGGGGCATCAGCCCTTCCCAGAGGACGAGGAGGCGACCGAACAGATCCTTCATGCCTCTCCTCCCGGGGTCGCGAGCGGAATGTTCACGTTGAAGCTCACGCCCCCGGTCTTGCGATCCTGACGTACGGAGCCGGCGACCTCGGCGCCTTCGAATGGACTCGTCTCGGAGAGCACGCTGGTCAGGCGGTCGGCGGCTTCGTAGCCCTGGGCATCGACGTCGAGGCGGATCACGTTGCGGTCGATGTTCACTTCGGTGATCCGCACCTCGAGGTCCGACGGAATGGCGGACGAGAGCTCGGCGAGCAGGTTCAGCGCGGACCGGTTGCCGGAGTAGAGCCCGAGGAACTCGGCGCGTTCCTGCGCCGCGGCGAGCTCGCCGCGCAGGGCCGCGGCGGGATTGGCGGGCGACGTCGTCCGTTCGGGAAAGGCCTCGCGGTAGAGCGCGGCGGCGGCCTCGTGGTGGCGGCTCGCGCGCTGGTTCTGGACGACGATGCCGGAGAGGGTGCTCGCGAAGAGGAGGCCGACCAGGATCGCGGCGAGGATCGCGGTCGGTCGCAGCTGGCTCCCGAAGACCGCGCGGAAGTCCTGACGGTAGGCGAACTCGCCGCGGCGGAAGTTCATCCGCGTGATGGCTTCGCCGGACAGGCGAAGGGCGAGGGCCAGGGCCGGACCGAAGAGGACCGGGTCGACCCCCTCGGCGAGGTCGGCGTGGGTCGCATCGGCCGGCATCCGCAGGCGCTGACACTCGAGCCCGGTTCGGCGCGAGAGCAGCGCGTCGATCCCCTCGAGCCGGGCGCTGCCGCCGACGAGGGTGAGGGTGGCCTCCCGGGCGACCGGGCCCTCGCCGTGGCGGGCCTCCGCCGCTTCGAGCGTCCGGACGGCTTCCCGGGCGATCCGGTCGAGGATCGCGACGACGCCGGGGGACGCCGCGCCGCCCTTGCTGCCGAGGACGCCACCTTCGAGCTTGCGCTGCTCGGCGGCTTCGAGGTCGAGGCCGAGCTCGCTGGCCAGCGCTTCGGTCATGGCCTTGCCGGCGACCGGCACGCTGCGGGCGAGGGCCGGACGGCCGTCGATGACCACGCAGAAGGTCGACTTCACGTGCCCGATGTCCGCGATCAGGTGGGTTCCGGTCAGGTCGAACACGGGGGCGAGGTTCGCGAGGACCAGCCCTTCCGCCTCGAGGACCTGGGGCGGACAGCCGGCGTCCTCGAGGGCCTGGATCGCCTGGCCGACGTGCTCCTTGCGCGCGAGCGTCGCGGCCACGACGCCGTGCTGCCGGTCGCCGGAGAGGAGGTTCCAGTCGACCACGATGTCGTCCAGGTCGAAGGGGGTCTCGGCCTCGATCTCGAAGGGGATCGCCTGGTCGAGTCGACGGGCGTCCGAGAAGGGGAATTCGAGACGGCGGGTCGAGAGCTGCCGCGCGGGCAGGGCGGCGGCGACCTGCTCGGTCGGAAGGTGGTGCATGCCGAGGAAGCGCTGGAGGTGGTCTCCGAGGGGCGCTTCGGCGTCGACGCGCGGATGGACGCGATACTGGCCGGGCGCGAGGGTGCGCGGCGAGACCTTGAGCTCGACGGCCTTGATGCCGTGACTGCCCACGTCCAGGCCAAGCACGCTGCGCTCGAATAGCGCGGCCATCCCGTGTTCCCCCCTGAATCTCCGGCGCCTCTGCCGGCTCTCCCTGAATCGTCCGATGCGGGCCCGGCCTGTGGCCTTCTCCCGCCTTTTCGTCCGTACCACCCGCAGCGACTCGGCAACCCGGGCGCAACGCCCGTGTCGACGGCCAGGGCGGTTCGCGACCGCTAGTCGTCTCCCCGCAGGCGGCGCCAGGATAGCAGCTGGGGCCCCGATGCCGGTCGCGTGTCGTAGATCGCCTCGAATCGCCGGGTGATCGCGCCGACGCTCGCGCTCGCCGTCACCCGGAACACCTCGGGCTTCGCGGGGAGGTCGGCCGGCGGGTACATCTCGCCGTTGCCGAGATCGCCGCTTCCGATCTCGGCCAGCGAGACGCAACGCGGATCGTTTCCGGAGGTGCTGCAGGCCAGCTTGTTCTCTTCGCGAAGGTCGTGGATGTCCTCGACGAGCCGGTCGTCGAGCAGCCTGCGGTTTCCGCTCGTGCCCGCATAGACGAGCTTCAGCACCCACGGCTCGGCGCGGTTCAGGTTGATGCCCGAGGTCGCGCCGATCGGGTGGACCGTCACGTACTTCCGAAGCTCGTGGAGCAGCGGGGGGTCGATCTCCTCGACGAGGGCGAGCTGGTCGACGGAGACCAGGGGGCGGTTCCAGGCGCGGTAGGGCGGGTCCTGGCGGCGGTAGTACTCGTCCTCGCTGCGGCCGTTGATCGAGGTCGTGTCGCCGTCCATGAAATCGAGGATGTTCTCGGCGATCGCCTTCGGGTCGTAGGCGCGGGCGCTCGCGTCCTGCGGCATGCCGTCGATCACGTACTGCATGACCTCCGTCAGGTACTCGACCGCTTCTTCGCTCGCGCTGCTCTCTTCGTCGTCCCCGAGCGTGTCCTCGGCCTCGCGGACGCGATCGGCCACCTCGTCGTCCGTATCGCTCGAGTCGAGGGCGGCGGTGTCCGTGGAGGGCCCTGCCTTCGGCGGGACGAGCGCATTCAGGTTCAGCTTCGCGCCCTCGTCCTCGATCTCGACCCGGAGGGTCCGGCCCTCGCCCAGGTCGATCGGGACGTCGCCGAGCCCCTGCCAGAGGGCATCGAGTCCGCCTGCGGCGCCCCCGAGAAGGCTGGCCGCGTTCGCCGTGTCTCCTCCCGCGGCCGCTCCCGGCGCGCCGTCCGCGGCCTGCTTCGCGCGCACGACGACGAGCAGGACCTCGGCGAGGCGGAGGCCGCCCCGCGCGAGGGCATCGGCTTCGGCGGCATCGAGCCGATTGGCGGAGACCGTCGTGTCGATCATCGCCCGGCGTTGGAAGGCCGTGACGGCGGTGATCATCGCGACGATCACGACGAGCACCAGGATCAGCACGATCCCCCGTTCGCGGGGGCGCGCTCGGGCGGACGTCTTCGACGCGCGCGCGGCGCTCACGGCAGGTCCTCGCATTCCGCGGGCGCCGTCGCGGCGACGGAGGCCCAGCCTTCTTCGATCTCGCTCCAGCAGACGGTCGTCGACTCGTTCAGGAGGTCGCAGAGCTCCTCGTCGCCGTCGCATCCGCCGTCCAGGAGGTCGACGAACCACTCGTCGTCGATGTCCGCGCAGTCCGAGATCGTCGAGCAGGCGTTCTCCTCGTCGTCGGACGCGAGGGCCACGAGGGCGGCGACGTCGATCGGCTGGCTCATGGGCAGCGCGATCGCTCGGGAGCGGACGCGACCGGGGAAGCGGGTCGCGCCGGAGCCGTCGTCCTCACCACCCCGTCCCGCTTCGTAGAGAGCGAGTCGGAGCTCGACGGCGACGGGCAGGGGGGACTCTCCGGTTCCGAGGCTCGAGTCCCAGTCGTCTAGGGCGTTGCCCTCGGCGTCGGTGAAGGTCGCACCGAAGTCGGCGAGGCCCTCGACGACCCGGGCGGAGCGCTCGTCGAACGCGTCCGGCAGGCGGCGGGCCGCGTCCGTCGGCGGGCGAAGGGATCGCCAGCGCCACAGCGTGAAGCTGGGGCCCGACGGGACCTCGAGCGCGTCCGCGTCTTCCTCCTCTTCGCTCAGGAAGTAGACCACGTCGACCCAGGTCGACGCATGCTCCGCGAGGTTGCCGCGGGCCACGTTCTGGGTCTGGAAGCGCAGGGTGCGGGCGCCGAGGGGACCGATGTCTTCGCCGACGAAGAGCCAGGGATGGTCCCGGCCATCGCGCCCCTCGGGCCGCGCGAGGTAGAGCGCCCCCTCGAGATCCTGGGCCAGGAGGTCGAGGGCCGCAGCGGCAGTCGTCTCCGCGCGCATCTTCTCCATGGCCCGGTCCTGCTGGCGGCCGCTCTCGCTGAACGTGCCGACGACGAAGAGCATCACCACGATCGTGACGAGGAAGGCCCCCATCACCTCGATCAGCGTGAAGCCGGAAATCGGCCGGCTCATCGGGCCCCCTGGATCTGATCGATCATGTCCTGCACGTCGCCGTCCGCCGCGGCTTCGGGGTCGTCCAGGAGGCCGGCGTCGCCGCCCGCCGCCGCGAAGAGGTCGGGGAGGGCGGTCCGCGCGCCCTCCCAGTCGAAGGCGTAGGTGGTTCGGCGTTCGAAGGAAGGCGGATCGAACTCGCCCCACTCGACGCGGATCTCGTACCGGAGGATGAACGCGTCGAGGCCAGGGGCCTGCATCGCGATCATGGGGCCGATCATGCCCCCGCCCGTGAGGGCGGCGAGCGACACCTCGCCCCCGCCGGCTCCGTCGCCCGATCCGGCCCCGCCGAGATCGTCGATCGCGGGCTCCGACCAGAGCCTGAGCGTGTACCCCTCCTCGAGCTGCTCCTCGCGGTCCTCCGGCGGCGTCTGCCGGCTCGCGAGGGCGGCCTCGAGTCGCGCGAGCTCCCGCTCGGCGATCTCGCTCGCCTCCAGGCGGATCTCGGTGGTCGAGATGCGCTGGATCAGCTCTCCGCTCGTCCCGACGAGCACGGCGAAGGCTGCGACGAAGATCAGGACGGCGCCCAGGACTTCGAGCAGCGTGAAGCCCGCATCACGGGCGGACGCGGAAGCGCCCCGAACCGTCACGAGCGCGCTCCCCCCTCGCGGACGCGCACGCGTTCGAGCAGCGCCTCGACCTCGAGCGTGAGTCGCGCGTCGTCGGCGTCGGCGATCTCGAGGGCGAGCGGCTCGGTCGTGCCGTCGGCGAAGAAGACGATCCCGAAGTCGCCGCTCTCGACCCAGCCTGTCGGTCCCTCGACACCCACGAAGTAGAGGGTGTCGTCGAGCCAGCGGAACGTGCCCATCGACGGATTGGGGATCGGGTAGTAGTCGAGGGCGTCGCGCTTGCGGGGCGGCACCATGTCGAGGACGGGGCCTTCGTCCTCCTCGAGCTCCGTCGCGGCTGCGAAGAGGTCGGCCAGCCCACCGCCGCCCCCGTCACCGCGGCCGAAGGCGCGATCCTCGGTCACGTACCACTCGATGAGGTAGCCCCCCTCTTCGAGGTCGATGAGGAGGCGGTGCGGGACGCCGGTCATGACGGCACGCTGGCGCGCGAAGCGGAGACGGTCGGCGATCTCCTCCGCTTCGTTGTGGAGCGGGTCGAAGGAGCGACCGCCGAGACGCGGGACACCGAGGGCGAACACCATCGCGATGATGGCGACGACCGCGATGATCTCGATCAGCGTGAAGCCGGCCCTTCGATTTCGCGCGCGGGCCGAAGCGGGTGCACGGGAGGCCGGCTTCACGGATCAGCCGTCGGACGCGGACGCCCAGTTGGTGATGTCGTCTTCCCCGCCTTCGACGCCGTCGGGGCCGTAGGACCAGATGTCGTAGGTGTAGGGGTTGTGCTCACCGGGCTGGCGATACTGGAAGGGCTCGTCCCAGGGATCCATCAGCGCTTCTGGCTTGATGTAGCCGGCGGGGTCGTAGTTCTTGGGGACCGGTGCCGCGGTCGGCTGGCTGACGAGGGCATCGAGGCCCTGGTCCGTGTTCGGGAAGCGCTTGTTGTCGAGCTTGTAGAACTGGAGCGCCTGGTCGATGCGCGAGATCTGGCCCTTGGCGTTCGTGACGTTGGCCTTGTCGATCTGTCCGGCGATGCCGACCGCGAGGGTCGCCATCAGCATGCCCATGATCACCACGACGGCCATGATCTCGATCAGGGTGAAGCCCTGGTCGCGCTTCTCTTCGGGGCGCTCGTTCTGGAGGTCGAGGTCGGTCTCTTCGATCATCGTCTTCTCTCTGCCCGGAGGCGTCGGGGGTCCTGGGGCTTGGATGATACCGGACCCGCTGCGGTTCACTGCCGCTCGTCGCGCCGCAGGCTCCGGTCCTAGCCGATGTTTTCCGTCATCTGGAGCATGGGCATCAGGACGGCCATGATGATGATGCCGACGATGCCGACCATCACGAGGATGAGGACCGGCTCGAGCAGCGAGGTGAGGCGGGTCACGCTGGTCTCGACCTGCTCCTCGTAGGTGTCGGCGACCTTGATCAACATCCCCTCGAGGTCGCCGGAGCGCTCCCCGACCTCGACCATGGTCGTCACGAGGGGCGGGAACTGACCGCTCGCCTTGAGCGGGGTGGCGAGGGCCGCCCCCTCCATGATGCTCTCCCGCGCGGCGTCGGCGGCGGCCTCGAAGACCGAGTTGTTCGCGACGTGCCGCGCGATGTTCAGCGCCTGGACGATGTTCACGCTGCTCGCGAGCAGGGATCCCAGGGTCCGGGTCAGCCGGGCGATCGCGAGGAAGCGGATGACCCGTCCGACGACCGGGAAGCCCAGCCAGAAGCGGTCGAGGGCATCGCGGCCGCGCGCGGTCCGCCCGACCGCACGGTAGAGGACGGCGAGGCCGATCCCGAGCAGGATCAGCAGCCACCAGTACCCGCGCAGCAGGTCGCTGCCGCCGATCACGGCCTCCGTGTACCAGGGGAGATCGAGGCCCTGGGCCAGCAGCATCTCGGTGATCTGCGGAAGGACCATCGTGACCATTACGGCGACGACCACCGCCGCAAAGAGCAGCATGAAGAGCGGGTAGGTCAGGATCGAGAGGACGCGCCCGTTCAGCCGGACCTGGTCCTCGAGGTAGTCCGCGATCCGCGCGAGGACCGCCTCGAGGGCGCCCGAGGCCTCACCAGCCCGGACCATCGAGACGTAGAGGTTGTCGAAGCGCCCGGTCGAGACCAGCGCGTCGGCCAGGGAGCTGCCCTCGTTCACCTTGTCGCGGACCTGGGCGAGCACGCCCGCGAGGGTCTTGTGCTCGGTCTGCTGGACGAGCGCCGTCAGCGCCTCGACGAGCGGGACGCCCGCCGCGACCAGGGTCGCGAGCTGACGGGTCGCCATGGCGCGCTCGAGCGGCGGGATGCGGCTCGGAAGCTGGAAGTGCAGGTTGAAGGCGGGCCCGCCTTCCTTCCCCTTCGCTTCCACCTGGGCGCCCCCGGCAGTGGATTCCGTGATCTCGGTGAGGAAGACGCCCTTGTTTCGCATCTGGGCGCGGGCCGCACGGGGACTCTCGGCGCTGATCGTGCCCTTTGCCGATCGCCCCGCCTGGTTGACCCCCTTGTAGGCGTAGACCGGCACTGCTTCCCCTGGTTGCGTCGCGGCGGGCTCAGACCTGGGCCGCGGAGCCTTCCTCTTCCGTCGCCCGAATGACCTCGGACACGGACGTCACGCCCGCGAGGACCTTGCGGGCCCCGTCGGCGCGGAGCGTGCCCATGCCCTTGCGCGTCGCCGCGGCCTTGATCGACTTCGAATCGACGTTCTGGCTCACGAGGTTCCGGATCTCGTCGTCGATCGTCATGAGCTCGAAGATCCCGAGGCGGCCGCGGTAGCCCGTATGACTGCACGCTGGACACCCCGTCCCGCGGTAGAGCGTGACCGGGCGTCCCGGCGGCTTGATGCCGATCTCGCGCAGCTCCTCGTCCGTCGTCGTGTAGGCCTCCTTGCAGTCCTCGCAGAGGACGCGGACGAGCCGCTGGGCCAGGACGGCGACCAGGGACGAGCCCACGAGGAAGGGCTCCACGCCCATGTCGACGAGTCGGGTGAGGGCGCTCGCGGCGTCGTTCGTGTGGAGCGTCGAGAGCACGAAGTGGCCCGTCAGCGAGGCCTGGATCGCGATCTCGGCGGTCTCCTTGTCGCGGATCTCGCCGACGAGGACGACGTTCGGATCCTGCCTGAGGACTGCGCGGAGGCCCGCCGCGAAGGTCAGCTGGATCTTCGGGTTGACCTCGATCTGGCCCACGCCGTCCTGGGTGATCTCGACCGGGTCCTCGATCGTGATGATGTTCTTCTCCGGGCCGTTGATCGAATGCAGCGCGGCGTGGAGCGTCGTCGTCTTGCCCGAGCCCGTCGGGCCCGTCACGAGGAAGATGCCGTTCGGGCGGCGGATGATCCGGTCGAGGGCCTGGAGCTGACTCTCGTTGAAGCCGATCTTCGACAGGTCGAGGAGCTCCTGGGTGTCGGGCAGGAGGCGCAGGACCAGGCGCTCGCCGTGGGCGACGGGGACGGTCGAGAGACGGACGTCGTAGTCGCGGCCCGCGATCTTCAGGCGGATGCGGCCGTCCTGGGGCAGGCGCTTCTCCGCGATGTCGAGGTTGCCCATGATCTTGATGCGCGACGCGATCGCGGGCTGGAGCGCCCTGGGCAGCGGCTTCATCGGTTCGTAGAGCACGTCGTCGATCCGGAAGCGGACGCGGATCTCGTGCTCGAAGGGCTCGATGTGGATGTCGCTCGCCCGCTCCTTGACCGCGTGCTGCATCATCGAGTTCACGAGTCGGATGATCGGGGCGTCGTCCGTCGACTCGAGCAGGTCCTTCGGTGCCTGGGAGAGATCCGTCGCGAGGGCGTCGAGGTCGTCTTCGGCTTCTTCCGCGAGCTGGTCGGTCGAGGTGAGGCCGCGGTCGTAGACGACGTTGATGGCGTTCAGGATCACCGGCTCCCGGGCCAGCAGGACGTCGATCTCCGCCCCGTCGAAGAGCAGGTGCAGGTCGTCGAGGGGCGAGACGTCGAGGGGATCCGCGACGGCGACCCGGAGGACGCCTTCGGAGGCCCAGCCGAGGGGCAGGACCCGGTGCTGCTTGGCGAAGGCGATCGGGACGTCCGTCAGGAGGCCCTCGTCGACCTCCTCGGGATTGATCGCGGCGACGACGGCGAGTCCGAGTTGGGAGCCGAGTGCGTGCAGGACCTCGTCCGCGTTCAGGAAGCCCTCCTCGACGAGAACGTCGGCGAGGCGCTCGTGGCGCTCGGTCTGGCACACGCGCGCCTGCTCGAGCTGCTCCGGCGTGAGCCGCGTCTCGCGCACCAGGATCTCACCGAGCTCGAGGCTCGATGTCTCCATCCGAGCCTCGCTCGTCATGGGGTCTCTCTCCGCAGGATGGTCACCTGGGAATCGTAGCCGTAGGACGCATCGAGCGTCTCGGCCGCGCGATCCGCCTCCCAGAGGTCTTCGAAGGGACCGACCTGGATCGTGAAGACGAGCTGGCCGTCCGAGTCGCGGGTGACCAGCGTGCCGTCGTAGCCGGCATCGACGAGGCTCGTCAGCACGTCGGTCGCCTCGCGCTCGTCAAGGTAGGTCGCGACCTGCACGGCGTAGCGCTGCGTCGCAGCGGCGGCCTCGCGCTCGGCTCGGGCCTCCCGCTCGGCACGCGCCGCGGCCTGCTTATCTTCGAGCTCGCGCATCCGTTCGAGCGGGTAGCGGTAGGCATGGGCGTTCAGCTGTTCAGCGACCGCGAAGTCGGTCCCCGTCGTCGGGCGCTCCCATTCCGCGACCTCATCGAACTTGTCGTTCTGCTCGATCCGCTCTTCGAGCTCAAGGCGTTTGCGGATCGTCTCCCGCTCGAGATCCTCTGCGTTCCGGATGATGTGGGGGGTGAGGAAGATCAGGAGGTTCGTCTTTCGCAGTTCCTCAGTCTTCGACTTGAAGAGCCACCCGAGGGCTGGGATGTCCTTCAGGAAGGGGACCCCGCCTTCGGTGTCGGTGAAGGTTTCGTCGATCAGACCACCGATGGCGACCGTCTCACCGTCGTTCACGACGACGGTGTTCTCGATCTCGCGGTTGGAGAGCGATACGCCGACTTCCGTGGGGTCACCGAGTTCAGGATTCGGGGAGACCTCTTGGATCGACTGGAAAATATTCAGGCGGAGCGTGTCGCCCTCACTGATCTGGGGCGTCACCCGAAGCGTCACGCCCACGTCCTGGCGCTCGACGTTGACGGCCTGGGAGAGGTTGTCGCCGCCGGTCGCAGCCTCGGTCCGTCCAGTCACGATCGGAATGTTGTCACCGATGATGATCTCGGCCTCCTCGTTGTCGGAGGTCAGGATGTGGGGCGCGGAGACGATGTTCACATTCTTGTCTGATTCCTCGGCGTCGACGCCGATGCCCCAGCTGACGCCGTCGCTCGTCGGCTCACCGCTGCCCGGCGTGAAGGCGTTGCCCGGGTCATCCGCGAAGGATCGGACCCGTGCGGCCTGGGCAAGGGTATTGGCGCCCGGCACGAAGGCGCCGGCGGCCTGTAGGTAGATGTCGGTGTCGCCGTTGATGATCCGGAATGCGGCGTCGAAGCCCAGGCTCAGGCTGTCCGTCACGTCGACTTCGACGATGAGCGCTTCGACGAGGACTTGAGGCCGGGAGATGTCGAGCTGCTCGATCACCTGCTTGAGCGTCTCGTAGCCTTCCTTACTGGCCTTGATGACGAGGGCGTTGGTCGCCGGGTCGGCGGTGACCGTGATGCCGTCGTCGAGAGGCGTCACCGTCGCGCGGGCGGCCGCGTTGTTGGAGGCCGCGCCCGGCAGGGAAGAGGTCCGCGCCGCGCCGCCTCCGCCGCCGCTCCCGACGAGGGAGTTGAGCGTCTCGGCGAGCTCCTCGGCGTCGGCGTGCTTCAGGTAGTAGACGCGGATGCGACCCGTCCCCGTCACCTGGATGTCGAGCTTCTGGACGAGGCTGCGGATGTCGGCCAGCTGCTGCCGGGAGGCCAGGACCAGCAGCGAGTTCGTCCGTTCGTCGGGGAGGATCCGGACGGTGGGGCCGACGCCGCCGTCCGTCCCCGTCGCGGGGGTGTTCGCGGTGTTCGAGCTGCGTCGGCGAGCGCTCGCGCGGCGCTGGGCTGCAGTCGTCCGCCCACCCGCGCTGGCGACCTCCGCGCCGTAGATCTCGGACAGCTGCTCGGCGAGCGTGTTCGCGTCCGCGTACTCGACCTTGATGACCGCGAGCTCCTGGCGGTAGCTCTCGACGTCGAGGGCAGCGAGGATCGAGAGCAGCCGCCGAATGTTCGACTCGCTGTCGGTCACGATGATCGTGTTCGTGGGCTGATAGGCGACGAGGGAGGCGTCCTTCGAGATCAGCGGCTTGATGGTGTTGGTGATCGCCTCGGCGTCGATGAAGTTGAGCGGAACGAGTCGCGTCACGAAGCGGTCGCGGTTCGGCGACTCGGCGCCCCCTCGAACGGTGTCGAGGGCCGACTCCTTGATGTCCCGGATCGGCAGGATCTTGTAGGTCTCGCCCGGGCCCATCAGCAGGGAGAAGCCCTTCACCTTGAGCACCGACTCGAAGACGGCGAAGGCCTGGTCGACCGTCACCTCGGTTGGGCTGACGATCGTCACGCGG
>Ga0180436_10000583_pt1 | contig 37407 bp, 23 predicted proteins | sample SS_ome_2_FD_132434 | JGI IMG/M metagenome (GOLD analysis project Ga0180436, IMG submission 132434) | Hypersaline lake sediment archaeal communities from the Salton Sea, California, USA - SS_3_S_2 metaG | ecosystem: Environmental > Aquatic > Non-marine Saline and Alkaline > Hypersaline >... | reverse complement strand
GTTCTGGCCGAGCCGAACCCGTTCTCGCCGAATGGGGACGGACTCTACGATAAGACGGTCGTCACGTTCTACATCGCTCGCGAGTCCGAGCATGTCAATATCGAGTTCTACGACCTCACCGGAAAGCTCGCCAGGCGCTTCATCTGGCACCAGCCGACCGAGTACATCGGGCGTACGCCCATCAAGATCGAGTGGGACGGGACCGACATGCACGGAGAGGTCGTCCCGTACGGAATCTACATCATGCGAGTCGAAGCCAGGTTCAGACAGCAGCCGACCTACGAGCGGGTCAACGCCCCTGTGGTCGTCATCAAGTAAGGAGCGCACATGAAGAGAACAGCAACGCTCGTCCTCTGCGCAGCGCTCGCGCTCGTCCCGGTCACGGCCTCAGCCAATTTCGTTGAGACCGAACTCGGTGCGCGGGCGATGGGCATGGGCGGCGCGTTCGTCGCGGTGGCCGACGACGTCACCGCGCTTCACTGGAACCCGGCGGGCCTCGCATCACTCGAGCGCGTCGAGGTATTCGGAATGCGCACGAGCGTCTATGGTGTCGAGGGGGTGTCGGAGGACGCGGCGATCGTCGGATACGGCAACGGCAAGTACGGCGCCGCCGTCGGGTGGATGCGCACGGGAGCACAGGACCTCTACAGTGAGGACACCATCATCGCCGGATACGGCTACGACGGGTGCTTCCTGGAAGGGCTCTCGGCGGGCGTGACGCTCAAGCGCTTCTCGATCGACGCGCCCGGGTACGACTACTACAACGATCCCGCCTTCAACGAGGACGGCGACGCGGCGTTCTCGGCCGACCTCGGATGGCTCTACAGGCGGAACAACTGGACCGTCGGCGGCGCGTTCCGGAACCTCGGCGAGCCGGAGCTCCAGCTTCTCGACACGACCGAGGGGACCGACCCGATCTACGCCGAGATGCGCATGGGCGGTTCGTATCTGTTCCGCGATGTCATGCTCATGTCCGCGGAGTGGCGGATCCCGCGGGAGGCGCCGGCGTTCTACGATGAGAAGGCGACGCTCAATCTCGGGACCGAGGTCTGGTTCTATGATGCGTTCGCGCTCCGCGCGGGGATGAACCGCGACCGGATCACGGCGGGCGTCGGGATCAAATCGCAGAACCTCAGAGTCGACGTCGCGCTGCTCTCCGAGCGGCGCATCGGCAGCCTCTACAGGCTCTCGGCGATGTACGTCTGGTAGCAAGCGAGGCCGCGCATTCGCGGCGTGCGGCACGACGCAATCGAAGGTCACTGTGAAAGAAGACACACGGAAAGTCACGAGGGTGTGACCGAGACAAGGAGCAGCCCTTGACACGACAGAGGAGATACGGGGCGGCGGGAACGGCAACGTTCCTTGCGACGGCTCTGCTCCTGGCCCTGGCTCCACCGGCGACGGCGATTACGACGCTGGAGGGATACTCCGACATGATGACCGTGCTGAAGAGCGGCGTCGGCGGAGACCCAAGCTGGGAGTTGGAGAACCCGAGGCTCTATGCCGAGCTCAGGCTGAAGACGAGCCCATGGACCGATATCGATACGTTCCTGAAGGTCGCGGCGGAGTCGAGCGACTGGGTGGACGATGTCAACGACGTAGATTCGAAGAGGACCGATCTGTTCCTGAAGGAGGGGCACCTCAGGTTCCGCGGCGACCGAGTCGAAGCCTACCTGTTCACTCGGCAGGACCGGTTCTGGCTGAACGAACCGCTTCTGGGGGTGCTTGACCAGGGACAGGTGAAGGACGATTCGTACGGTGCGCGGGCACAGGGTATCAGGCTCGACTTCTGGGATACCTATGGTCTCCAGGGGGCGTTCTTCTACAGTGACAAGAGCAACGGGTACGATCACCGCGCCGGCCGCGTCAGCAGGTTCTTCGCGGAAGACCGCATCGTGCTCGGCAGCACCTACGCCCGAGCCGACTACCAGGACTTCGACGAGGTCATCGCCTTCGACGGCGAACTGGCCGTCGGCGAACTCGTCCCTGCGCTCCGGCGGTTCGGACGCGTGACCTGGGCGACCGAGTACGGACGCAACACGTCCAGGGACTCACGGTATCCGGGCGACGATGGCCGCAACGGCATCAAGACGGAGCTTCGTGACGTCAAGGTCGGGCCGTTTCGCTTCCTCGGCTCGTACGAGGACATCGGGACGATCTTCTATACGGACGAGCTTTCGAGCGGGGACAATCGAAACAAGAACGGTTACACCCGCTACTACGCCGAGGCGCACTACCGCGTGCCGACGAAGGCGGTCAACCTGAAGGGCTGGACCTACAAGGAAGAACCCAAGGCGGGGCCGGATGCCGAGGAGGGGACCCGCAAGGAATGGGGGACCGAGGCCTATCTCGAGTTCGTCAACGGGTTCACCGGCAAGGTCGAGTACAAGTACTTCGAGAACCGCGACGGGATCTGGCCGAATCTCTTCACCGAGGTCACCGGCGAGAACCGTCTCGTCAAGCTCGTGCTTCAGTACCGAATCAAGGACATGAATGCGGACTACGAGCTGACGGCGTACGGGTTCGGTGTGAACGTCAACCTGAGCGAGAACTGGAAGTTCTACGCGCGCGTGATGAACGTCGATGAGCTGACCGAGTCACGCCAGACGGCCTTTGCGCAGCTCAGGTACCTGGGATGGTCCGGGGCCGAGTTCTTCGTTGAGTTCGGCAACCCCGACCAGAGCAACGACTTCGTGAACGACGGAGATTTCGTCAATCACGACTCGGGAGCTACGACGGAGAAGGTGTTCAAGGCATTCGTGAGGATCTACTACTAGCGAGCCGTCGGGGCCCCTTGCGGGTGTCCGACAGCGGAGCAGGCTCCCGGGTCCGCTCCGCCTGAGCGGGGAAGAGTGTATGAGAGCGAAGAATCTTCTGAGCGTGGTGTTGCTGGCGATGCTCGTCTTTGTGGCGGCCTCGCACGCGGAGATCGCAAAAGTGGACGGTGGTATCGAGTTCGCCTATTACGATCCTTACGCGGCGAGCGTCAGCGTGGCGGGTATCTTCAACGACTGGAACATGAACGCGAATCCGATGACTCTCGGGGACGACGGGACGTGGCGGGCGGTCATCGACCTGGGAGCCGGGAGCTACGAGTACAAGTTCGTGGTCAACGGCTCGCAGTGGGTGGCCGACCCGGACAACCCGAAGACCGCCGGGGACTATGGCAACTCGCTGCTCGTCGTTGGCGACGACGGCGACATCGCCGCGGCGGACACATCGACGGCCATCTCCAATACGCAGGTCAACTCACGCGTTCGTCTTGAGGGATGGTACCGGGCCAGCTACGACACCGAGTCCGAGGTCGAAGACGACCCGACGTGGCGTCTGACCCGCCCGGACCACGAGGTGTTCATCTCGGTCGTTCCGACGGTGACCGATCAGGTGACCGGTCGCGCGACGCTCCGGTTCTACACGGGCGAGGGCGAAGTGCACGAGGTCGCCGCCGACCTCTACGACGGGCGCGTCAGGCTCGAGGGCAGCCTGTTCTCCGTCATGGGGTTCTACAACGAAGAGGTCCTCCAGTTCGATGAGCCGTTCGAACTCGTCGGACATCGCGACCTGGCCGGTACGATCCCCGAGGAGCATGTGGCGTTCGGGCGCGGCGCGCAGGGCATGATCGGTGATACCGGCTTCTGGGGCTTCGATCTGACCGGCGCGTACACCAACACGTACGATGCCGACATCTACAATGATCCCGATATCTACGATAGAACCGGCACGGACCTCCTCGCGGCCCGACTGACGCGGCCGCTGGGTCCGGTCACGCTCGGTGCGACGTATGCGTCGTGGCGCGACGGCTGGTGGATCGGCTTCCAGGGCACGAACACGAGTCCGCATCTCGATGAGTATCTGGCGGAGAGCGGAACGACGAGCGACTGGTTCGAGATGGCGAACACCGAGCGGTTCACGGCGTTCGACGTCGACTACCCCATCAACGACCAGTACGGTGTGAAGCTCGGGTACGCGCTCTACGGCTACGAGAGCAAGTGGGACATGGGCAACTTCGAGAAGGTCAATGGCGACGAGTTCGCCAACGGCGCGATCGATGTCGTCGCCGGCGACATGAACGGGTCCATGATCATCGCGGAGCTCAGCGCCGAGCCCGTTGAGCCGCTCGATCTTGATATCGAGTTCGTGAAGTACTCGCTCGACGGAATGGAGGACGGGGAGGAGTACACGACCGCTGGGACATCCCAGTTCATGACCATGGGGACGACCGGCTGGGGCAATCTCTGGCCCACCCTGCAGATCCGCTCCTATACCGAGGTCTCCGAAGCGGGGTCCCCGCTGACGGCCTCGGTCCTCGCTCCGATCCCTGAGATCGACGGGACCTCCATCGAGTTCGATGGCGGGTTCGGGCTCGGGATCTTCGATCTCGGCCTCGAGTACGATCGCTTGGGCTACAACGCGGTGTTCACGGACACGGTCGCGATGATGACGGGCACCGACGAACTCGACGTCACGGCGACACGGTTCGCCGGCAGCGCGCGCGCGAACATCATTGAGGACCGTCTCTGGTTCCAGATCGCCGGTGAGTCGCGCTCTCTCGAGTATGATCCCGATGAGAGCGACCACGGCTTCTACGACACGATGGAAGCTATTTTCAGTGGCGGGTACAGCATCACTCAGGACTGGAGCGTGCTCTTCGACGTGCGACACGTCACGTACAAGGATGTGCCGACGACGACCGTCAGTGACACGACGTCCGTTCGCGCGACGACCTACGACGATGAGTCGTTCATGGCGCCCTATGTGGCGGTCGTGTTCAGTCCGCGTCCGAACGTTCAGCTTCGTGTCGGATACGGCGTCGATCCGCTGAGCTACATCGACTCACCGGTCGAGGGTCGCGAGAACGGTCGGGAACGCTGGCGCTCGAACTACATGTGGGAGCACGGCGACGCAAGCAGTATCGACGCCGAAGAGGCGCTGGCCGATGCGAGGACCATCGGCATCATGGCGCTCATCACGTTCTAAGGAGGACTCGACGATGCGTACGAACAGAATGCGGCGTACCCGTCTTGCCCTCGTTCTCGCACTCGCCGCGGTCGCGATGCTGCTTTGGTCGTGTGCGGGTGTGCTGAACGTGATCGAGGACCGGTTGCCGCCGCCGCACGAGGTGAGGGGCGGATACGTGTTCAACTACTATGCGCCGTCAGCGAGACAGCTCACGCTGGCAGGGAGCTTCAACAACTGGGGTGGCACGAAGGGTGGCGGCCGCTACGATCCGGCCATCGACCCGATGAGTGATCCGGACGGCGACGGCGTGTGGTCGATCGTCGTTCCGCTGCCTCCGGGGCGCTATCAGTACAAGTTCGTGCTCGACGGGGGCGTGACGTGGGAGAGGGATCCCAACAACCCGGACACGGCGTTCGAGGACGGCATCGAGAACTCGTTCATCGTCGTCCCGGCCTCCATCAGGTATGAGGCTGAGCGTGTGACCGGCACCATGGTCGGTGCGCGGGATGTCGTCGAGCCGGAGGTCGCGTCCGAGAGGCCCGCTGCACCGGAGGGTTCGGTCGAGGTTCCCGTGACGCTCGACATGCCGGACGCCGGTTCGGTCTTCATCGCCGGCTCGTTCAACGCGTGGAGCCCGGACGCCGACGCACTGACTCTCGGCGACGACGGGCTGTGGACGATCACGCTCGAACTGGCGCCGGGCGAGTACGAGTACAAGTTCGTGGTGGACGGGACGTGGATTGAGGACCCGGCCAACCCTGAGTTCATCTCCGACCCCTACGGGGGCAAGAACTCGGTGCTGACGGTCGAGTGAGCGAACACGGGACAGGAGGCGGAGAAGCCCGGACGGGGAGGACCCGGTCGCTGACGAAGCATGCCAGGGACAACCTGACTGCGTATACGTTCCTGGCGCCGTTTCTGATCATCTTCCTCGTGTTCCTCGTCTACCCGGTCGTTTACTCGCTGTACCTCGCAATGCACCAGGTGCCCGCCGACTCGTTTGACGTGTTCGGCGGGCTCCAGTTCGTCGGGTTCAGGAACTTCATCAAGCTCTTCACCGACGTGAAGTTCTGGTGGTCGGTCGCGATGACGCTCTACTACGCCGCCCTCATCATCCCCTCGGGCATCGCGGCGTCGCTCATCCTCGCGCTCCTTCTGAACAACCGGCTCAAGGCCGTCGCGGTCTATCGGAGCGCGTTCTTCCTGCCGTACGTGCTGGACATGCTCGTCGTGGGCATCGTCTGGACACTCATCTACAGCCCACACGTGGGTATCCTCGTGCGGTTCTTCGAAGGTATCGGGATTACTGCGTTCACGGAGAAGGGGTTCCTCGGGATGCCCGGCTCGGCGATGCCGTCGGTCGTGTTCGCCAACGTCCTCAAGGGCGCCGGCTTCGGCATGATCCTCTACCTCTCCGCCATCCAGAACATCTCTCCGGCGCTCTACGAGGCGGCCGAGATCGACGGAGCAACATCGTGGCAGCGGTTCACCCGCATCACGCTGCCGCTCGTCAAGCCGATCACGTTCTTCATGGTCATCATCGGTACCATCAGCGCCCTCAACGCGTTCGTGGAGGTCTACGCGATGACGAGCGGCGGTCCGAACGTCGACGTCGGCGGGCGGGCGCTCGGCGCGACGTGGGTGACCGGCTACTACGTCTTCGACGCGTTCTACAACCAGTGGCGGCTCGGCTACGCCTCGGCCATGTCGTACGTGCTCCTGGCGTTGACGGTGATCGTGTCGCTGGTGAACAGGAAGTATCTCGGGTCGGACAATACGTAGGTTGTGACCGGCGCGAGAGGCGCCCGGCATGCGAGGCCCGCGGCAACCGCAGGAGAGAATGTGACGGTTCAGAGGACATCGATATGGAAGACCATTGCGCTCTACGTCGGGCTGACGGCCGCGGCGGTCGTCGTGCTGTTCCCGTTCTTCTGGATGGTCGTCACTGCGTTCAAGGAGCCCGGACAGGCGTTCTCGACGACGCTCTTCCCGTCGGGGCCGACCCTCTCGAATTTCAAGCGAGTGCTCGGTGACTTCGGCTTCGGCCGGTACTTCGTCAACAGCGTGATCGTCGCCACGACCGCGGCGGCGTTCGCAACGCTCTTCGCATCGCTTGCCGGCTACGTCTTCGCGAAGAAGCGGTTCTTCATGCGCGACCGGTTGTTCGGACTTCTGCTTCTGTCGCTCATGATCCCCGGCATGATGTACGTCGTCCCGCAGTTCGCCATCATTGCGAAGCTCGGCTGGATGAACACCTACAAGGCGATGATCATTCCACACCTGGCGAACGTCTTCGGGCTCTTCCTCATGCGCCAGTACATGTTGACCATTCCCAGCGAACTCATCGAGGCCGCGGAGATGGACGGTGCGAGCGAGCGGCAGGTCTTTACGACCATCATGGTCCCGCTCTCGATTCCCATCATCGCGACGCTCTTTCTGCTGACGTTTCAGTTCCACTGGAACAACTTCCTCTGGCAGCTCATCGTCACGAACGTTGAGCGGCTCTATACCGTGCCGGTCGGTCTCGCGATGTTCAAGAGCGCGCACGAGGAGCTCTATACACTCAAGATGGCGGGGTCGTGCATCTCGATTCTGCCCATTGCTGTGCTGTTCTTCTTCGCGCAGCGCTACTTCATTGAGGGAATGACGTCCGGTGCCGTGAAGGAGTAGCGCGGCCGGAGTCAGACGCAAGGAGGAACACGTGAAGAGAACGACTGCGATCGCCTGTACGCTGCTGGTCGCCGGCCTGTTGTTGTGGGGCTGCGGCGGCGGAGGTGGCGACACGAGCGGAACGATCACCATCTGGCAGACATACAACGATGAGGAGCACCCCGTCTTCAAGGAGATGGTGCGGCAGTTCGAGGAGTCGCATCCGGGCGTGACCATCGAGGTCGTTCGCCTGCCGTTCGCCGGCGCGGAGCCGAAGATTCAGACAGCGCTCACGACACGGACCGAGCCGGACATCGCGCGCGTCGACGTCTCGTTCCTGCCGAAGCTCGCCAGCAAGAACGCGCTTCTCGCGCTCGACGAGTACATCCCCGCGGCCTACCGGGCCGACATCTTCCCGGTGGCGCTTCAGAGCTGCATGTACGACGGCCGGCTCTACGGGCTTCCGGACCAGACCAACGGTCTGTGCCTCTTCTATAATAGGGAGATGTTCCGCGAGGCGGGGCTCGACCCCGACACGCCGCCAGCGACGTGGGACGAGCTTGTTTCGTACGGTCGCCGCCTCACCGACAGGGAAGAGGGCATCTTCGGTATCGGACTGACCAACTCGCTCTGGTGGTCGCTCCCGTTCTTCTACACGCACGGCGCCGACCTGCTCTCCGACGACCTGATGCACTGTACGCTGAACTCGCCCGAGGCCATCGCGGCCTTTCAGCTCAAGGTCGACATGTTCGAGAAGTACGGTATCGAGGGCGGCGCGTGGCGCGCCGGCGGCATCACGGGCGACGTCGGATTCCAGAACGGTCGCTACGCGATGATCCTCAACGGTCCGTGGGCCGTCGAGAGTCTCAAGCGGACGGGCATCGACTTCGGCGTCGGTCTCATCCCCGCCGGACCCGCCGGTTCCCACACGAACGTCGGTGGCAACGATCTCGTCGTCTTCCGTTCGTCACAGCATCCCGAGCTGGCCGCCGAGTTCCTCATGTTCATCGCGAATGAGGAGAATCAGCGGAACTGGGCGCTCACGCTCGGTCAGATCCCCGTGAACACGAAGGCGATGGACGCCATCACATCCGAGGAGCATCCGTATCTCTCGACGTTCGTCGAGCAGATGCAGACGGCCATTCCCAGGCCGCCGACGCCGTTCTATCCCGAGATCGAGAACCTGTTCATCCCGGAGATGCAGGCGGCGCTCGACGGAAGCAAGTCGGTCGAGGACGCGATGAACACCGCCGTGCGTGAGGTTGACAAGCTTCTCGCGGGCGAGTAGGGCCGGCGACCGCACCGCATGTGCGGAACGCTCCACCGCGGCGTCCACAGGCGCGTGAGATCCGGACTCACACAGGGGGGAGAACGATGAAACGAACAACGAGAACGACGATGAGATGGTTGACGCTGCTGCTCGTGAGCGCGTTTGTGCTCTCGGCGGCGGGCGCGGCGAGCGCGGAGCTTCTCGCGTCGTGGACGGACCCCGAGGGCGACGATACGGGCGACGGCGATTACACATACCCGACGAACGAGGCATTCGGGGATGGCGGGGAGGCGGACCTTCTCTCGTTCGCCATCGAGCGCAGCAACGGCGACCTCGTGTTCGTCTTCGAGATCCGCAATCTGGTCGATCCATGGGGCATCGGCAACCGCCTGACGATGGTGGCCGTGGCGATCGATACGCAGGAGGGCGGCGACGGCGAACTCAGGCGGAACGCCAACGTCATGCTCGCGGCGCCGTCCGAGTATCAGGTTTTCGCCGCGGGTGAGACCGTCGAGGTGATGGACGCCTCGTCGGAGAAGGTCGATATGGGCGCGACCGTTGCGACCGACATCGAGGCCGGCACGATCCGGATCTCGATGCCCATCGAGCAGATCGACGGCGCGGCCTCGGACTGGCGGTTCACGCCGGCCGTGGGACTTCAGGACGACTACGGCGCGGGAGGCCTCGGCGACTTCCGCGACGTGAAGGCGCGATGTGAGGAGTGGCGGGGCGGCGGTGGCGACGATCTCGCCATCGACCCGAATATCTACGACATCATCGTCCCGGCTCCGAAGAAGCTGTTCGGCATCTTCGGTGGCAAGGCGCGCTCGCAGGAGGAAATTCTCGGCGCGTACAGTCTGGAGCAGGGTAAGTACGTGACACTCGACGCGCTCGAGATCGACTAGGGGGAGGGTGCAATGAGGAGAACCACATCACACATCCCGGTCGTTCTCGCGCTGGCGCTCATGCTCGCACCCATCGGAGCGCTCGTCCCGACGGCATACGGCGAGCAGGCGGCGCCCACGGGGGCAGCGTCGCCCGCGGCGTCTTCGCCGTTCGCTGAGTCGTCGGCTCCGGTCGCGGTCGACGGCGGCATCCTCTTCACGTTCGCGCATTCGAGCGCCCGGACCGTGCACCTCGCCGGTGAGTTCAACGGCTGGGATCCGGCCGCGCTCGCCATGACCGATGAGGACGGCAACGGCATATGGGAGGTCGTGCTCGACCTCCAGGCGGGGAGGACGTGGCAGTACAAGTTCGTGGTCGACGGCGGCAGTTCCTGGGAGCCCGACCCCCACAACCCCGAGAAGACGGATGACGGGCACGGCGGGTTCAACAGCGTGCTGTCGGTCGGAGAAGACGGAACAGTCGTGTTCGGGTCGCTCGAGGGAGCCGCGGTGCACGAGCCGATCGTCGGGTCGCTCGAGCTTGCAGGGCGGCCGCTCAACCTCGCCATCATCTGGCATCAGCATCAGCCGAAATACCTCAAGGACCTCGACACCGGCGAGTACATGGAGCCGTGGGTGCGCCTCCACGCGATCAAGGACTACTACGATATGGTCGCGATCCTCGATGACTACCCGGGCGTTCACTTCACCGTGAACCTCACGCCCATCCTTCTGATGCAGCTGGAGGACATGATCGAGGCGCTCGACGCCGGTGCGTCATGTGACGAGTACTACCGTATGACGCTCAAGGATGCTTCCGAGCTCACAGAGACCGACCAGGTCTATCTGCTGACGCACTTCTTCAATGCGCACTGGGACAACATGATCCTCGTGTGGCCGCGGTACGCCGAGCTCAAGGCGATGAAGGGCGGCGACTCGCCCGACGAGCTCCGCGCGTCGGCGGCGGCGTTCACCGAGCAGGACTGGCGCGACCTCCAGGTCTGGTTCAACCTCGCGTGGTTCGATCCGGACTTTCAGGACGGCGAGATTGAGCTCGAGGACGGCCGTGTCGTGACCGTGCGCCATCTCATCGAGAAGGAGCGCGGCTACACCGAGGACGACAAGATCGAGATCCTCGAGATGCAGCGTGCGATCATGGAGAACGTCGTGAGCGTTCACAGGCGACTCCAGGACGCCGGACGGATCGAGGTGACCACGACCCCGTTCTATCATCCGATCCTGCCGCTCATCCACGACACGAACCTCGCGCGCGTGGCGATGCCGGGTACTGCGCTCCCCGCGAAGCGGTTCGCGCGTCGCGACGACGTGAAGCGTCATCTGGACCTTGCCGTCGAGTACTACGAGGAGCGTTTCGGCACCGCACCCGCTGGTCTCTGGCCGGCCGAAGGCGCGGTCGCTCAGGACATCGTTCCCGCGGTCGCCAGGGCCGGTCTGGACTGGATGGCGTCGGACGATCAGGTGCTCCAGCGGACGCTTGGAGCAGGAAGTCTTTCGCCGCGGCAGCGGTACACGATGTACTGGGCCGGCGACGAGGGCGCGCGTGTTGCCATGATCTTCCGCGACCATAGACTCTCGGATGACATCGGGTTCAACTTCAGCCGGCTGGACGGGGTGGAGGCGGCCAACGCGATGATGCGGAGTCTGCACTCGATCCACCGTCAGCTCGGTGGCGACGACCAGGACTACGTCGTCCCGATCATTCTCGACGGCGAGAACGCGTGGGAGTGGTTCCAGAACGACGGTAAGGAGTTCTTCCACTCATGGTACTCGCAGATGGAGCAGGCGGACTGGCTTCGCACCGTCACCGTGACCGAGTACCTTGCGGACAATCCGCCGACCGAGACGCTCCCGGAGCTCTGGGCCGGATCGTGGATCAGTCACAACTTCGCGACGTGGATCGGTGAGCCCGAGGAGAATACCGCCTGGGAGTACCTGGCGACGGTGCGCGAGTATCTCGAGGCGCGCGAGCGAAGCGGCGAGGTCGACGGTCCGACGCTCGAGCGCGCGTTCGATGAGATGCTTGCGGCGGAGGGGAGCGACTGGTTCTGGTGGTACGGAGATGACCAGAGCACGTCGCTCGAGGACGCGTTCGACATGATCTACCGGAGGACGCTCTCCCACGTCTACGAGATTCTGGGAGATGAGGTGCCGGAGTTCCTGTCCGTGCCGGTGCTGACCGGCTCGACGGGCGTCGGTGGCGGGTCGATGGCGCGGGCCGCCAGTCAAAACGATGCGACGCTGCTTGCGGGGCCGGTGATGGTGGACGGCGGCGTCCTGTTCAGTACGCGAGAGGATACGGCCGCATCGGTTCATCTGGCGGGCGACTTCAACGACTGGAGCACGGACGCGGCTCCGCTGACGGATGAGGATGGCGACGGCATCTGGACGATCGTGCTGGAACTCGACCCCGGCAGCTACCAGTACAAGTTCGTCGCTGACGGCGGCGTGCGCTGGTTCGAGGACGAGGGGAACGCGGAGTTCGTCCCGGACCCGTACGGCGGGAGAAACTCGCTGGTCGTCGTCGAGTAATCGCATTGCATAAGTGACAACGGAAGTGACACACTGGAGAGCGTCGACACGAGGAAGTGCGGCGCTCTCCTGGATTGAGGCATATGGCAGAGAAGTTGCACAACCACAGCGCCTGTCCGGATGGTCCGGGCCACGACGCCGCAGGCTCAGGAGGCGTGACCGACCCGACGGCCTCCCTTCCCACGCGCGGACGGAAGCACGGGCTTCCGATCGTTGTGACGCGCGGCGGCTCACGCGAGTACTTCCTTACGAACCGACAGAAGGCCTATTTCTGCGGAGAGACGGGTACGGCGAGAACGCGCAACTACCGCGGCCTCACCGTCGAGCTGCACAAGTTCATCGAGGGATGGGATCTGGTCGTCGGCGACCGACCGGCGTCGGTCTGGAGCCTGAGGAACGCCGTCGTACTCCCGCAGAGCATGACGCGCACCTACGTCGCGGACGGGACGACCGAGACCGTGTTTCTCGCGGACGATGAGAACCTGCTCCTGGTCTCCTATGATTCGAACTGGCGGGGGCAGGCCTCCTTCGTCCCCCGCATTGACATTCGGAGCATCTGGGAAGAGGTGCGTCCGGAGTACGACGTGCGCTGGGAGTCCGAGGAGGGCGTCCTCTGCGTCCGACGAAGCGACCACCCTTCGAGGACCCAGGAGCAGGACTGGCCGGTCTGGCTGGCGATCGCGTGCGATCGGCCGGTTACCTTCGACGGCGAGTCCAGCTATCGCGAAACGACGTACGAACGCGATTCCGCGCGGCGTTCGATGGCGTCGGCGACACCGTTCGTCCCCGGGCGTCTCACGTTTGAGCTTGAAGGAGAGGAGAGCTTCGCGGCGACAGTGACGATCGCCATCGCCGTCGGCGACACGCAGGCTGAGGCGAAGACCCTTGCGCTCCGCGGGATCAGGGACGAGCTCTCATTCTACGACGCGAAGATGCGGAGGGTCTGCGACCTGCTCGACCGCGTCGGCGTTGCGTGCGCGGATTCGGATCTCGCTTATGCGCTCAGCTGGGCGACGGCCTCGGTCGACGCGCTCATCATGAACCAGATGGGCGTCGGGATTTTCGCCGGGCTGCACTGGTTCCCGAACTACTGGGGACGCGACACGTTCATCTCGCTCCCCGGCGCCTGTCTCTGCCGCGGCGAGTTCGAGGTCGCGCGCGAGGTGCTGAGAACGTGTGCCGGCCTCCAGAACACCGATGAGAGCGACACGACGTACGGGCGGATCCCGAACCTGGCGATGCCGGGTGAGGTCTACTACAACACGACCGATGGGACCTGGTGGTTCGTCCGGGAGGCGCTGGAGTACGTTCGCTGTTCGGGAGATGTGGAGTTCGCGGCTGAGATTCTGCCGGCGGTCGAGCGCGCCATCGTCGGCGCGCTGCTCCACCGAGTCGGAGATGATCTGCTCCTCAGACACGGTGACGCCGAGACCTGGATGGACGCGGCGGGAGAGAACGGTCCATGGTCGCCTCGCGGCGACCGGGCCGTAGAGGTCCAGGTACTGTGGCGCGAGGCGCTTCTCGCGGGAGCGCGACTGGCCGAGATAGCGGCAGCGGCGGCCGTGTCGAGTGGCGGCGAAGGTGGAGAGGTCGTCAACGGAGTGACCGACGATCGTGCGGAGCGGTGGCGCGGGTTAGCGGACAGGATAGCAGAGTCGTTCCGCTCCGCGTTCTGGAACAGTGAGAAGGACGCGCTCTACGACCGACTGCTGCCGGACGGCACGGGAGATGGTCGCGACCGTCCGAATCAGGCGTTCGCACTGAGCCTGCCGGACGACGTGGTGCCGTCAGCGGACGCGTTGCCGGATGACAGTGAGCCGCCGGCGAGGAGTGAGCTGCTCACCTGCGGGCAGCGCGACGCGGTGCTCGACCGGCTGATGGCGACCTGCGTACTTCCGCATGGTGTCGCATCGCTCTCTCCGGATGACCCCGGGTTTCATCCGGTCCACCTGGATCTCGATAGGTACCACTTCGACGAGGCGTATCACAACGGGGATGTCTGGGTCTGGCTGACCGGTCCCGTGGTGACTGCGCTCGTGCGCGGAGGACGCGTCGCTGAGGCATGGAAGCAGACGCGCGTCCTCCGGGATATCTTCTTCAATGAGGGGGCGGCCGGGACGCTTCCGGAGCTTCGCAACGGACGGGCTCCGGAGCGTGGGGAGAATGTCGCCGGAACCGTGTCTCAGGCATGGAGCCTCGCGGAGTTCCTGCGGAACTTCTATCAGGACTATCTCGGGCTTCGGCCGGACATGACATCGGGACGTCTCGATCTGACACCGGCGCTTCCGCCTGGCCTGTCGTGGGTCTCGTGCCCGGTGCGGCTTGGTTCGGGCACGGCGTCCGTCTTCTTCAGGACGGGCGACGCGGCCGCTCCGAGCGATGCCATCCCGGGCGAGCACGGGAAACCGAACGCCGGCGGTCCGAGAGGTGTCTATCGGATCGCGGCGGGGGAGGGTCTCCCGGAGCTGACCGTCCGGTTCACGCCGATGGTTCCGCCGGGCGCCGATGTCCAGCGACGCGGGGAGACGGTCGAGGCCGCGCTGGTTCCGGGCTCCGCGCTCGAGTTCGTCGTTGAACCGGATGGCGATGACTGGCGCACGACCGTATCGAGCATGTGATCAGAGGAGAATCGCTTGTGAGCATCGTTGCCAACCAGCCTCATGCCTGGCTCTATCTCGCCGCGCTCGTCGCGGGGGTTGCCGCTACCCGGTGGTTCTATCGCAGGGTGCCGGAGACGGTCAGTGCCACGATGAGAATGCTCCTGGCCGTTCTGAGGGGCGTGGCGCTGGCACTCCTCATCGTGCTCCTCATGGAGCCCGTTCTCTCGCTCGTCCGGACCGCCAGCGAACGGCCGGTGATCGGCGTTCTGGTGGACCGTTCACGGAGCATGGCGATCGCTGATGCCACGACCGGGGCGTCACGAGGAGACGAGGCGGTCGGGCTGCTCAATGAGATCGTGCTTCCGAGGATCGGACGAGACGCCGAACTCGCGGCATTCTCGTTCGCCGGCGATACGCAGACGCTCGGTACCGAGCGACTGTCAGTGGCGTCCCCTGCAGCGTTTGACGGCGAGCTTACCGACATAGGGGGGGCATTCGAGCGTCTTCGGCTGGAGCTCGCCGGCCGGAATCTGGGCGCCGTGGTCGTCGCGACTGATGGTGCCGCGAATGTCGGTGAGAGTCCGTACGACGCCGGTCTCGCGCTCGGCGTGCCCGTGTTCACCCTCGGACTCGGGGAGAGCGATGCCGGGACGGATATCGCGGTCCGGGAGGCGACGACGAATCGGGTCTCGTACTCCGGCGAATCACTCCCAATCCGCGTCCGCGTGACGAGTTTCGGATACGCCGACGGCGAGGCCGTCGTGGAGCTGCGCGAGGGCTCGGTCGTGGTGGACACGAGATCGATCCACCTCTCGGAGTCGGGGGAGGAAACAGAGGTCACGTTCCGGGTGACTCCGGGGGAGCCGGGGATCCATCGGTACACGGTCACCGTTCCTCCGGTCTCCAGCGAGCGACTGACGAGCAACAACACGCGTGTGGCCGTGACGAACGTCTTCAAAGGACGCATCCGCGTGCTGTTGGCCGCGCCGCGGCCGAGCTTCGATCTTTCCTTCGTCCGACGAGAACTCGAGGGAGATCCGAACGTTGAGCTCGATGTCGTTGTGGATCTCTCGTCGCGCGCGGTGCCGGGCGCAGGTGGCAACGCGCCGCGATCGCGCGAGGAGCTCCTCGAGTATGATCTGGTTGTGCTTGTCGAGCCCGCGGTCGGGGTTCCGCTGCCGGAGGAGTGGTTGACGGAGTACGTCCGCACACGTGGAGGCGGGCTTCTACTGATCGGGCTTCCCGTAGCTCGCAGCGACGGCTCGAACGGCATCGCGGAGCTGTCACCCGTGGTCACGGACGCAGCGCGGGGAACGCCGACCGAGCAGCGGGTTGCGCTGACCATCGCCGGAGAGCCCTCGCCGGTGACACGCGTGGTCGGTGACCGTGCGGAGAACGCAGACGTGTGGCGCGGGCTTCCACCCGTATGGGTTCTCAGACCGGGTGCATCCGCGGTGGTCGGTGATGCGGTCGTGCTGGCGGTCGCGGGTGCGGCCGACGCGCGGGTTCCCGTCGTCGCGTCTGTGCGGCGTGGAGCCGGTCAGGTGATTGCGGTCGCCGCGGAGGGTATCTGGCGATGGGAGCTTGCTGCTGGTGACTCGGGACTTCTTGACCGTCTTGCGGCGAACGCGGCGCGCTGGCTCACGGCGCGCGGGGATCTTGAACGTGTCGTTGTGCACGCGGACCGCGACGTGTACGCGGCCGGCGAAGCCGCGATCATCTCCGCGCAGGTGTATCGGTCGGACTTCCGACCTGCGGCAGGCGCCGACGTCACGTGCACGGTGTCTCGCGGAGCGGAGGCGGCACCGCTTGCGGAGTTCACGCTTGAGGGGGACGGGGAGTTCTATCGTGGTGAGGTTGAGCCGCTGCCGCCCGGGCGGTACGTGTTCGAGGCGAACGCCGTACTCGCCGGCGAGGATGTGGGAAGCGCGCGTGGTGAGTTCACCGTCGAGGAGTTCAGTCTCGAGGACTCGGAGATTCGTCGACGCTCGACGCTGCTGACCAGACTGGGAGAGGAGACCGGCGGTGGCTATTTCACGCCGGAGATTGTGGGGGAGTTTCCGGATGCCGTTCCGCTCGAGTGGGCGTCTCGCACCGTCACTCGGGAGTTCGAGCTCTGGAACTCGCCGTGGATGCTTCTGGCATTCGTCGGTCTGCTCGGCGCCGAGTGGGTGCTCAGAAGGAGCAAGGGTCTTCCGTAGCTAGTACACATGCGGCGCACCTGCGTCGCGAAGAGTGAGGGACCATGGTTCCGCGCGATGGGAGGTGGGGATGTGTGTCGTGCGCGCAGGCCGGTCGTTGGTCGGAGTTCGTCCCCCGAGTTGTCCGCCCCCGTGTAGCCGCCCGTTGAACCGTCATCCCCCGTATGAGCATTTGTCAGACCATCATCGCCCGAGTTACCGTCCACGGCATCGCCATCTGCCGCATCAGCGTGGGTTCCTGCACCCTGTTCTGTTCGTCCTCTGGCTTCTGGCCTCATCCCCGTCCACCGCGTCCGTTCTCATCAACGAGGTGCTCTACGATCCTGACGGCCCGGACACCGGGTTGGAATTCGTGGAGCTGCTCAACTGCGGCTCGTCGGCCGTTCTCCTGACGGGCTGGACGCTCGAGACCGGCAACGGCGCGAGTCCGGACGATTGGACCGTCGAGTGGATCGGCGGTGACTTCGACCGTCTCGAGGCGGGAGGAATCCTCCTCATCGGAGAGAGCGACGTGCTTCCGGTGCCGGACGTCGTGGAGCCGCTCGATCTCCAGAACGGGCCGGACGGACTCCGTCTCACCGACGGTGTCGACGTCGTGGATGTCGTCGGATGGGGTCTCCCGCTTCCCCCCGAGTACTACGAGGGCGAGCCGGCGGATGACACATCGCTGGGTCTGTCGCTCGCTCGCGTGCCCGACTGCTTCGACGAGGGCGTGAACGCGTCCGACTTCGCCGCCTCCGAGCCGACCCCCGGGCGGAGGAATGTCGAGGGGACGGACGTGGCGGTCTCGGTCGTGCATCAGGTCGGCGAGGTTCTCCCTCTCGGTGACGTCACACTCGACTGCGCTGTGGCGAACGTCGGAGCGCTTCCTGTCGTCGGGGGCGCCGTGGCGGTTCGGCTCTTTCTCGATGCGGCCGCTCTCCCTGCCGCCACGCTGTCGATAAACGAGCCGCTGGCGGTCCGAGACACCGTGCGTCTCTCGCTCGCGTTCGATCCCGGCTCAGCCGGCTATCACACGGCGGTCATTGAGGCGTCGCTTCCGGCCGACGCGGACACGACGGACAACCGTGCGCGTACATCGTTCACCGTCGGTTCTCCCGGCTGCCAGGTCGTCGTCAACGAGGTCATGCATTCACCGGGCGAGCATGAGACCGAGTGGCTCGAACTGGTGTGCACATCCGGCGCGCCCGTGCAGATCGACCGATGGCTCATCGGAGATGATGAGGACCTCAGCGCGATCGACTGCACCGGGAGCGGGAGCGTTTCGAGCGGTCGCACTGCGGGTCGTGGTGATCGGTTCCAACTCGCTCCGGGGGAGTTCATCGTGGTCGCGCGTGATCCGGAAGTCGTCGAACCTCGGACAAGCGCCCCGGTCGTGGCGTTGTCGAGTTGGGAAGCGCTCTCGGTCGATGACGTCGTGGTGCTCGCCGATGAGCACGGCACGCCGGTCGACATCGTGCGCTACGAGCGCTCGTGGGGCGGGGACCGGGACGTGACGCTCGAGCGCGTCCGCCCATCGCTGCCTTCCGGCGATCAGGCGAACTGGGGAAGCTCGGTCTCACCCGAGGGTAGTACGCCGGGCCGGGTCAACAGTATCCACGTCTCGGCTTTGCCCGTGGCCGGGCGACTCACCATCTCGCCCAACCCATTTACACCCGATGGCGACGGTATCGACGACCGATGCGCGATCCGATTCGACCTGCCGACACCGCAGTCGACCGTGCGATTGACGGTCTTCGACGTGCTGGGGCGCGTGCGGGCCGTGCTCCGGGATCACGACCTCGTCGCGTCGTCGACCGAGCTCATCTGGGACGGCGGCGGGGAGGACGGCGCGATCCTCCCGGCCGGGATCTACGTAGCGTGCCTCGAGGCGATCGACGCGCGTGCCGGAATCCTCGTGACGGCGAAGACGGCCGTCGGGCTGGTGCGCTGATGCGTCACCGGACACGTGCTCACGGATCGTTGCCCCGACCTGTTGCCGCAATCGGCGTTCTCCTGTGGTTGCTTCTTCTGCTCGGCGCAGTCACGAGCCGTGCGGACGCGGCGTTTGAACGTGATGTCGGGAGTGCGGAGGCACGTGCCGCGTGCGATGCGGGGCCGCATTCACAACTCATTGACCTCCTGATGAGACCGGAGCGCGGCTCCCGATGGTGTCTCCAGGCGACGTCCTCGGAGCTCTACGGGCTCGCGGAGCTTCGCTGTGCTGCACTGGCTCTCTCCCGCGAGTCGCCGGGCGCATGCCTCTGTGCCGGTGTCTCATCTCTCGGGGGGCGACTCTACCGCGAGATGACAGTGGAGGTCATGGGCGCGCGGCGATGGTCAGAGGACGTGGCGGTGGGCCTCCATGGGCGGGCCCTCTCGCTGTCCTGGGAGGGAGGGGCGACTGAGTGGAGCGGCGCTGCCGATTGCTCCGCGGCCTGGTTGGTGCACGGCAGACTCGTCATCGGCCTGTCCGTTCGGAACGTCGCGCACTCGTCCATCCTGTCGTCTCCGGTCGCCTCGCGTGTCTCCGGCGAAGCGGCTCTCGTCCTCGACGGCATGACGGTTCTCGCATCGCTCTCAGGCGAGCCGGGGTTCGCTCCATCACCGGCCATTGGGTGCGAGCTTCCGCTCGCATCGTGGACCCGCGTGCGCGCGGGACTTAGAGCGGAGCCGGCATCGGCGGCATTCGGGCTCTCCTTCGGCCGAGGCCGCACGAAGGGACGGACGCGGTGGCCGGACCTCGGTCTCGCATGGGAGTGGCATCCGGTCCTCGGCGTGAGCTCCTCCCTTACAGTGACAATGTGGATGTGAGGTGACGATACGGATACGAGAACGATGACACTCATGGTACTCGCAGCACTCGTGGCGATCTTCGGAAGCGCAGCGGCCGTGGCCGAGAGCGTCGCCGGGGCGGCCAACGGCGCCTCGCCCGACAGCATCGAGACCGCCGTGGACTGGCAGTCACTCGTCGACCTCGTGGAGTCACTCCCGGACGATGTCGACGACGAGACGAAGCAACTGATTGCTGACCTGCTGGCCGAATCCGGTGGATTCGCGTCCATCCGTGATGACGCACTCGCGAGGGACGGTTCATCCGACAACGAACTCCAGCCGCTGCCGCTGCCGTTCATCACTCTCAGCGTGCTCTCCCGGGCCGAGGGGGTTCTCGAGGGTGTGGCGGGCAGCGGGAGTGGTCCGGGGGGATCTCAGACCGGCGGGTGGAGGGACTTCGATGCGCGGACGTATCTGAGAGTGCGGGGCGATGTGGCCGGCGGCATCACCTTCGGGGGTGCCATCGAACGCGATCCCGGTGAGCCGGACGCCTTTGACCACTCCGCCTGGTACGTGCGGTGGGGCACGGTCATCGCGGGAGATGTCGTCACAGAGTGGGGGCAGCGTCTGCTGGCGGGCGGACCAGGGTTCGGTGCGCCGGGAGGACCCGAACTCACCGACCGGCTCCGGGGATACGATGGCGCAGCCGAGTCCGTGAGTCGGCGGGGCGTTGCGGCCAGCGCGAGGTTCGGCGCGTTCGAGACAAGCGTGCTGGCGACGCGAACCCGGCTGGATGCGGCGCTGGATGAAGAGGGACACGTGACGACGATCCGTACCTCGGGGACGCACGTGACGGAGGGGGAACGGCTGGGGAGGGATGCGATGCGCGAGTCGGCGCTCGGCGTCCGACTCGTTCGGTCGTTCGGAGGCTCCACTGTTCGGGGGCGGGCCGCCGCGGATGGCGTTCCCGGTGATGGTGCGTGGCGCGCAGGCGTGTCGGCATTGCGCATCCAATATGATCGGACCCTGGCGCCGGCTGATCCACTGCGGAGCCGGTTCGGTTTCGCGGGGAAGGCGCTCGAGCTGTACGGCCTCGATGCGTCCGGCGGCGGTGAGAGCTTGCGATGGGGTGTCGAGATAGCGACTCATGCGCCGCGCGAACATGCGGCCTTCATTACTATAGAGGGGCGCCGCGGTCGCGGACGGGTGCTTCTTGGCGCGGATGCGGTCACCCGCGGGTTCTACAGCCCTCTCGGGGAGTCACCGCCCGGCGCGTCCTCGGGCGGGAACTGTCTCTCGTCCTGGCTTCGGCTATCGTACAGCACCCGAGGAAGCTGGTCAGCGTGGTGTCGTGGGCGTGTGACCGGTCATCCGTGGCGCACGTACAACGATCCGCTGCCGCCCCGCAGCGCTTCGCTCGCCGCCGGCGGCGCCGTTCGACTGGGCCGGACCGCGCGGTTCACAGCCGAAGCGAGCATTCGCGGTGAGACGGGAACCAGCGCCAAGCCACATATGACCGAGTCCACGGCCGATCGCCGCGAGCGGTTCTCGCTTGTCGTGGGACGCGACAGACGATGGAAACTCTGGCTTGCCCGGTCGGCCCGGACGAAGGATGGGAGCGGATGCGGCCGGCGCACGGGTGTCGGCTGCTCCCTGGTCTCGGTGCTGAGCGCGCGTGGCGACCGGCTGGATCTAGGGGTAACGCTCGTCTCGAGCGACGGCAGCGCCCCGACTCTCTATGCAGGTGAGCCCGGACTTCCCGGCGCGTTCGGGCTTCGCTCCTTGAAGGGCTCCGGAGCAGGGTGGTATATTCGGGCAAGGAAAGCACTCCCGGCCGGGACTCTCGTGACCGTGCGCATGTCACGGTCCACCACCGGGGAGGAGCTGACGCTCGGGCTCGCCGTTGAGGCGGGGACGACCGGCAGGTGATGAGAGCGGGCGCCGAGCACCTACGAGGCCTACCGGCACCGCGAACCCAAGGAGCCAGCAATGCCAGAGAACACGAAGGCGGCGGTCCTGAGCGAGGACGGCCGTACGTACGCGCCGCACGAGGCGGTCATCGAGGCATCCCGATGTCTCATGTGTGAGGATCCCCCGTGCAACACGGGGTGTCCGGCCTCGGTGGATGTGCGCCGATTCATACGAAAGATCCGCTTCGGCAACTTCCGAGGGGCCGTAAGACTCATCCGCGAGGCCAACATCATGGTCGGCGTGTGCGGACGTGTCTGCCCGCAGGAGATGCTCTGTATGGAGCACTGCACCCGGGCGCAGCTCGATACGCCGATCGACATCGCGGGGCTCCAGCGCTTCGCCGGGGATGTCGAACTCGCGGGGCTCGCTCCGGTTCCGGAGCCTGCCGCCAGGCGCGATGCGCGCGTCGCCGTCATCGGCGCGGGCCCGGCCGGTCTCGGCGCGGCTGCTGAACTCGCGAAGGCCGGTGTCGGCGTCACCATCTTCGAGAAGGCCAACGCTCCCGGCGGCGTTCTGACGCACGGCATCCCGCCGTTCCGTCTCGATCCCTCGTTCGCAACCGACGAGTTCTCCTACGTCGAGCGTCTCGGCGTGAAGACGAAGTACGGTGTGAGCGCCGATCCCGCGACCCTTCTGGCCGACGGGTTCGACGCCGTGTTCGTCGGCATCGGACTCGGGAAGCCTTACACGATCGGTCTCGACGGTGAGAACCTGACGGGCGTGCACATCGCCGGAGAGCTTCTGGCGCGTGTCGCGGCCGGGGAGACGCCGTCGCTCGGCACGGACGTCGTCGTCATCGGCGGCGGGAACGTGGCGATGGATGCTGCGATGACGGCCCTCAGGCTGGGTGCTGCGAACGTCCATCTCTGCTCGCTTGAGTCGCACGAGGAGATGCCGGCCTTCCGCTCGGAGATCGAGGAGGTGCAGAGCGAGGGCGTCGTGTTCCACCCGCGGACGATGCCGGTTCGCATACTGGGTGAGAACGGCAATGTCTCGGGGTACGAAGGCATCGGTATCCGCTGGAAGACGCCGGGCGTCCTTGTCCCGGCGAACGCCGAGCAGATCCCCGGGACGGAGTTCGGGCTCAAGGCGGACTCGGTCATCGAGGCCATAGGCACCGGCGTGCTGGATCGCTTCGACGGCGTGGAGACGGACCAGCGCGGTGTGATCAAGGTGGACGAGGACACGATGCAGACATCGATGGACCGCGTATTCGCCGGAGGCGATATCGCCAACGGCGGAGCGACCGCGGTTCTTGCGTACGGAGAGGGAAAGCGAGCGGCCGGAGCCATCATCGCGATGCTTGACCGAGAGAGCGGGAAGGGAGGTGGCGCCTGATGAAGAAGCCGAACCTTGCAGTCGACTTCTGTGGAGTCCGATTCCCGAACCCGTTCGTGCTCGCGGCGGCGCCGCCGACCGACGACGCTGAGATGATCGCCCGCGGCTTCGAGGCCGGCTGGGCCGGCGCGGTCGTCAAGACACTGGGCCTCGAGCACGTCGAAGTGAACCTCGTGTCTCCGATGATGGTGGGGTTGGACTACGAGGACAAGAAGCTGGTCGCGCTCCAGAACATCGACCTCATATCCGACCGTGATATCCGCGAGGTGCTTCCAGAGGTCCGCGAGCTCAAGAAGAGCTACCCGGACCGTATCGTCATCGTGAGTATCATGGCGAGCACGGAGGCCGAGTGGAAGGAGATCACGCGCCGTGTCCAGGAGGCCGGGGCCGACATGATCGAATGCAGCTTCTCCTGTCCGCACGGGATGCCCGAGCGGGGGATGGGATCGGCCGTCGGCCAGAACGCCGAGCTGACCTATGAGCGCGCGAAGTGGGTCGCGGAAGCAGCCGAGATCCCGGTGCTCATCAAGCTCACGCCCAACGTCACCGACATGCGCCCCGTGGCCGAGAAGGTCAAGGAGGCGGGAGCGGAGGGCGTGACTGCGATCAACACGGTGAAGGGACTCATCGGCTTCGATCTCGACACGATGGCGCCGATCCCTTCGGTCGAAGGGTACTCGACCGAGGGAGGCATCTCCGGGCCGGCCATCAAGCCGATCGCTTTGCGGTTCGTCGCCGATGTCGCGCGCGATGTCGGAATTCCCGTCGCGGGTGTCGGCGGTGTGGTGACGTGGAAGGACGCCGTGGAGTTCCTGCTCGCGGGCGCCGGCATCGTGGCGGTCTGCACGGCGGTGATGCGGTACGGCTACGATATCATCGAGGAACTCAACGAGGGACTCCTGCTCTATCTCGAGGACAAGGGTCTCACGTCGCCGATGGATCTCGTCGGAAAGGGACTCCCGAAGATCGTCGGGCATGGGGAACTCTCGCGTGACAGCAAGGTGCTCGCGGCCGTCGATGAGGATACGTGCATCGGATGTGGTGCGTGCGTCATCGCGTGCCGCGACGGTGGACATCAGGCGATCGAGTTCGCCGGTCCGGATGCGGGGGAGGATGCACGCATCCCGAAGGTCGGTGACGAGAAGTGCATCGGCTGCGGATTCTGCCGGACGGTCTGTCCGGTGGACGGGTGTCTGACGATGCAGCCGCGGGACGAGAAGGTCACTGCATAGAGAGACCACCCTCCGGGATGGCGGCCGGCATCAGGACTGGTCACGGGCAGCTGAAGAGACACACAGAGGGTCGGCTCCGACGGATATCGTCGGGGCCGACTTTTTGATGGGCAGCAGCCAGTCACTATATGCGAGCTGGACGAAGGATATACTATGTGCTCGTAAGATAGGGAGAATAGCTTTCGTCTAACTGGATGTAGCTGACAAAAACAGGTTTCATTGTTATAACTAGTTGACATGGCAAGTAACACGCAGTATAATGCTCACGTTTCCTCCCTCGGGAAACGCCTGCCCTTCCGTCCGGTCTCGCAGCCGGGCGGGGGGCGGGCAGTGTGAGGGCAGGAAGCGCCGCGTGCGTGGAGAGAGACACGACCACATGCAGGTGAGATAAAAGCGGGCGACTGGTGATGGATTCGCAGCCATCCAGTCGCCCGAGCGGAACCGCAGCGTACCAGATCCGTGAGGATCGGGGCCCGGCTCCATGTGCGTACAATGTGCCCGCTGCGGGCCGGGATGTCAAGGCTGAGCATGGATGCTACGAGGACCGGCGGCAAGAATCGGGAGAAACGACCGCGACAGCTGAGCGGCGGTCAGCACAAGAGAGGTGATGATATGCATTGCGTCAGTGCTGTGCGGAACGGTCGAACGGCCGCGGCGCCACGTCCGCGCGCATCACGGCGATCGGTCGGGTGGCAATGTGTCGCCGGGACGCTCCTGACAGTGTTCCTGTTCGTCGGTCTCTGCACGGCGAGGGAGCAGGAGCGCTCGGCACAGGAGGGGATGTCGGTGCAGTCGGGAGGGATGGTGTGGATCACGACCGACGCGGAGTTCCTGTCTCTGGACGAGCAGGTTGTGCTTCCTCCCGTGTCAGGAGTTCCGTCACAGCCCGCCCTCCAGGGGTCGCTCGCGTTCAGCGTGGCGTCGCCGCTTCCGGCGTGGTCGGTGAGGCTCGAACTCGAGCCCACGGCTGGTCCCGGTGGTCCCATCGATCTCGGCTCTCTGATGGTGCGGTCTCCTGCTACGGGTGGAGAGTTCGTGAGTGTGGGTGACGGGCTCATCATTGCCCGGGGCCAGGGTCCGGCGCCCGCGGAGGATCTGTGGCTCGAGGTCCAGGCTCGGCCGGGGTGGACGGACGAAGCGGGTCTCTATCAAGGGCTCCTTCATCTCACACCAGTCGTGTTGCCCGAGGACCACGACTCAGAGATCGAGCACCCGGGCGGACTGCGGGTCGTGACGGGTACGAATGGAATGCTCGCCGGCGCGTTCGGACCACGGGTGACGATCCCGGTGGTGATGACCGTCGCGCCCTTGACCATGGTCATGACCTCGGAGACGGAATTCAATATCGCAACGGGTCCGGGACCGGGTCGCTACATGGTGGAGCCGGATTTGGATGTGGTCGTTGCGACGAACGAAGAGGAGTGGGACCTGTTGCTGATGGGCACGCCCTTCGTTTGTGAGGAGGACGAGATCTCTCTCGAGCGAGTCGAGTGGGCGGTCCTGGACGCGGGTGGGGAGCCCGGTCCATGGACCCTGGTGGGTGACAGCAACTGTCTCATGTCTGGATACGATGAACGGGGTGTTCTCTCAGCGAGCTTCCGAATGGCGCTCGAAGTGATCGTCACGGATGTCGCGGGTGAGTACATCTGCGAGCTTCACTTGGTCGGGTCGCCGCAGTAGGTCGGCGACCTTCGCTTGTCTGGACAATCCCGGCAGGGTGGAGGCGAGAGCGGTGTTCCTGGGAGCGGTCTCCGCCCGTGCGGGATCCAGAACGTCGAAAGGAGCTGCCATGGCGTGCTGGTCGCGGCCTCGGGCCGCGCACAGACAGACCGGCTCCCCGAGGACAGAGCCGGGCGGGGAAACCGGGGTGATCCGCCACCCCCGGCAAGGGACGAAACCCTGACAGGACGCATCCCTTTCCCTGAATGGAGACAGAGGCGGACCAATGGGTTGCGTGCGACAAGCAACCTCAAGGAGAGCTTATCATGCTGCGCGTTATCGTGGCAATCATGGCTGTGGCGACACTCACGCTGTCGGCCGCGGCGTACACTACGACATGGGATGGCGATGCTGCTGGTGACATTACCATCTATCTCACCCTGGACTGCTACATCCAGATCGAGTGGCAGGACACCGATATCGTCTTCGACGGAACAAGTGGGTGGTTCTGCGACCAGCTCGAGGATGTTCCCTACGCGGCTTGCCCTGACGGGGACGGGAAATTCCCGACCGACCCGTGGGCCGGTAGCAGCTACTACGCCAGCGATGGCTTGTTCTACGAGTCGGCTGACGGCGCGGTGATCTTCATCAGGTCCAACAATCCGTTGTCGATGAGCGTGACGACGAACGGTGACCTGTATTTCGAGGAAGAAGGCTGCGAGTCCTACATCCCGACCTGGTTCACCATGTGCGCTGCGCCGTTCATGGTTGACGGCGCTTGGACCGGCGTTGGCGACATCCCGGGTGACGGCTTCGGTACATATCTGAACGAGACCAGCACAGGCGTACTCGGGTACAACGACCCGGTCGAAGGATTGCACCCGAACCAGACGGCCTTCCCTTGCAGCCCCGCGACGACCAGCTGGACGCTCGGACCTCTTTGCCCGGGCATCGAAGGCACTCTGAAGTTCCTCGGTCGTATCCACCGCCACGGCATGGAGGACATGGGCGGCAACTACACAACGGTTCTGAACGTGCTGTTCACGAGCCCGTAAGCGGAAGTTCGGGAGGCGTCGGGGAGGCTCCCCGGCGTCTCCCACCTCCCTCGCGGGCTTCCAAGGAGGAGGATCATCGTGGACTCATCTCATCTCACTCTTTGCCTTGTCGTTGTCCTGGCAGCAACGCTTGCCACGAGCGTTGTCGCCCAGGAGACGGAGGTTCGCGAGGGCGGCATCGGTATCGGTCCGCTCAAGCTGATGGCCGATGTGTCACCGGGCCAGACCTGGGAGGGCAGCTTCCGCATCGTCGGAAGCGTACCGGGCAGGCGCTCGGTCTTTGATATCAAAGTACAGGATCTCAGGCAGTCGGCGATTGGACACAAGGAGGCCATTGACATTGGGACTGGCGCCAGGTCCGCCTCCGACTGGATCGTTGTGGATTCCGAGATTAGTGTTGACGGGACCGAACAGCGCGATGTGTCCGTCTCCGTCCCCGTCCCCGAGGATGCCTTCGGTACGTACTCCTCGTTCCTTGTTGTCAATCTTCGTCCCGATAGACCGTCCGCCCAGCTCTCGGCGACAGTCGTGCCGACGGTCAACGTCGAGATCCTGGTGCGCGTTCGCTCGAGCGGTCCACTTGAGCTTGGCGTGGAGGGCATCGAACTCAGTTCGTCGGGGGGCGAGAGCGAACTGCTCGTCGATGTCCGGAACTCCGGCGTCTGGGAGAGCGAGCTTCGGGGCGATGTCCTCATGTATCCGGAGTCGGGTGGATTCCCCGAGCGCATCGAACTCCCGTACCGGAGCGACGGGCGACCGTTCGAACTCTATCCCGGGCAGACGATCCGGCTCCGCACACCTACGCCTAGGGTTCCGCCCGGTACGTATCGCGCCGTCGGACGACTCGAACTCGGCGAGCGGCGGGAGTCAAGAAGCGAGTTCGTCCTGGTCGTGTCCGGTGCAGGAAGCGCAGCGGCAGCAGCCTCGGTCAAAGGAACGAAGTCGGAGCTCGGGACGGACATCTGGATCGAACAGCCGGTGCATGAACTCAGCCTTCCGCCGGGTGCTGTCAGGTCGGTGCCGATTCGCGTCAGCAACCTCGGCGAGAGCGCTGTCACTCTGGATGTCATTGTGGAAACCGCACGTCTCGAGTCGGACGGTCAGTGGACCTATGCGAGCGCGCCGGTCCCATCGCCGGGACTCTCGGTCGCGGTTTCACCCGACACGCTCGTGCTCGGGCCGAAGGCGAGCACCGCTGTGAGGGCAACCGTGCAGATGGACCGAGACGCCGAGCTCGATCAGACCGTGACCAAGGGAGTGCGGTTCGTCGGGCGGCCCGGCGACGATGGTGGTGAGTGGCAGACGGTGTACGATGCCGGCGCCCTCCTCATTGTCAAACCGAGAGGTGCTGGACGCGCGGCGCTTCGGGTCAAGAACTTCGAACTGGTTCGCTCGCATCCCGAGTCGAACCCCGGAAGCGCCGTACTTACCATTGCGAACGAGGGTGACGGTGTCGGAGAGGTGCGCGGTCGTGTATTGCTGCAGTCGGAAGCGGGCGAGCTGATCGCTGAGATGGCTATCGGCAACAGGAACTGGGAGCGTGTGATGCCGCAGGGTGAGAGGAAGTTCCGGATGTCGTTGCCTCTCGTCGCCGAAGGCGTCTTCACGGTCTCCGTCGATCTTGAGCAGAAGGACGGCGAAGGGGAACCGCTCACCGCCGACGCCTCGTTCACAAGCACGGAGACCGTGCCGGAGGGACTCCGATGAAGACCCGACGCACACGCATGGCAGCCTGTCTGGCAGTGCTTGCCGCTGTCGCTCTCACGGGGTGCGCCGCCCAGACGCCGCTCCAGGATGACGCGGATGTGTTGCTGGGCCACGAGGCGACCGTCGAGGCGGATCTGAGCATGGCGGCGTCGCGATACCGCGAGGGCGACTACGCCGGGGCCGCGGGGCTCCTGCGCGGGATTCTCGAGGACAACACGCCGTATCGGATCATGCCGGACGTGCTCTATCTGCTCGGCGAGACAGAACTGGCAGCAGGGAATACCGACAGGGCCGCGCTCAGCCTTCATCTCCTCCGGGAGTACTACCCGCGGAAGTGGTCCGTGCTTCCCGGACGCGCGGAGCTGGATGTGGTGGCCGACCGGCACGCTCCGACCGTGTCCGAGACGAATCTGGCATACACGTCGGGCGGAGCAACGGCGCTGAGCAGCGGCGCACACAGGGAGGAAGTGCGTGTCACCAACATGTTCTACGAGACGGACATCCTCCAGGTGCTCGCAGACGTATCGGCGCAGACACGGATCCCGATCTTCGCAGCGAAGGGAGTTCGGGGACTCGTGACGGCGGAGTTCGATGATATCCCGCTCGAGCAGTGTCTGAGCCATCTCGCCGTGCCGCTCGGTCTTGGCTACCGGTGGATGGACGGTTACTACCTGGTCGGCGTCGTCGATCCGCGCGACTCGGGGTCGATGCTCCTGAGTGAGACCATCGAGGTGAGGCCTCACCATCTGCTGGCAGAGGAGATCGCCAGGCTCTTGCCTCCGTCGTACGAACGATACGTCCGCGTCGACCCGGCGGGCGGGAACGTCCTGGCGCTGACCGCGCCGCCGGAGGTGGCCAGCGCGTTCCTCCGGGATGTCGCGGCCATCGACCGGCCGCCCCGGCAGGTGATGCTTGAGGCGCTGGTCGTTGAGGTCAACAGCGACGTAACGCGCGAGTGGGGAATCGACTGGGAGGTGCTCGGGAGCGAGGGCGGCTCATCGTTCCGCCTCGCCAAGCTCGTGCCGGCGCTCATGGACTCGTCGTTCGTTGGCCAACTCATCGACACCGGCGTCGAGGGCGCGGGGGCCGTGACCGATATCGGTGTCGCCGTGAGGGCGCTCGAGGCGAACGGAGCGGCGAACGTGCGGGCGAATCCGCGCGTCGCGACGCTTGACGGTCAGGAGGCGCGGATCCGCGTCGGCACCGAGGCGTACTACTCACTACTGAGCGGCTCCGTCAGCTACGCGTACTACACGCTCCAGAAGATCGCCACCGGGATCACGCTGAAGATCACGCCGTACGTAGGCGAGTCGGCCGACATAACGACGGACATCTTCGTCGAGGTGAGCGATGTCCGGGCGTCGGGCGTGAACGATCTTCCGGTGACGAGTGTTCGTGAGGTCGAGACCCGCGCGTGCGTCGGCAACGGGGAGTCCATTCTGATCGGCGGTCTTCTCTCGGAAGTGGAGAGAACGAAGGAGAACCGCATCCCGGTCCTCGGGCGTATTCCGATCCTGGGAGCGCTGTTCGGACACAGCACCATTGAGAAAGAGCAGAGCGAGATGCTCGTGCTCGTCACGCCGCATGCCATGATCGATCCAATGGAACTGGCGGGACTGCTCGAGTAGGAGGTCGTGCGCATCGGAGAAGTCGAGATCGTATACGACTCGTGGAAGGAGACGTCCACATGAACAGTGGTATCGCACTGCGTGCAGGCGGCAGGGTCCGAGCAAGACCGCGCGCGCGACCGTGGCCGTGTGCACGTTCTGGAGTCGCCGCGCTTGCACTCTGCGCCGTCGTTCTCCTGGCTGTCGTATCGGAGTGCGCGGCGGAAGAGTCGGTCGACATCTCGGCGGGGATGGGCATCAGCATCACCCGGGCCATCAAGGTCAGGCTCGTGAGTCCGTTCAATCCCAACCCGCGGTACATGGTGGGAAGACAGACCGCATCCGCCGCCGAACCTGGTGCGGAGGTCGAAGCCGCTGAGGTCGAAGCTGCCGAAATCGTCGTCGCGACGAACGACCCGAAGTGGAGCCTTATCGTGCGCTTCATGCTCCCCAAGGGAGTCGATCTCGAACTCCGCGAGGCGGTCGCACAGTGCCGTCTGGTCACTCCGGACGGCAAGCCCGTCAGCGAGCAGATCATCGATACGGCCGAGGTGATTCTCGACGGCAACGGACGGTGTGGAGAGCACACGCTCTTCCTTGAAGTGAGCGGCCACGCCGAGGCTCTCGGGATCGAGATGCTCACCGAGTCGACGGTCGATATCGACGGGTGGTTGGCGAGTGAAGAGAAGTAGGGACCCGCGCGTGCGAGGTCTCGATGGGGTAGGGCGATAGAGCCCGAAAGAGGTGCAGTATCGCACCAGGAACGGGAGGTGTTGTCATGAGACGATTCCTCGCCATCCTCATAGTAGTTCTCTCTACTGTGGTCGTTGTACCCGTGTCGGCTGATGTGATGGACATGGTCGACATCGGGGTGCCGGAGTCGGAGCTGGGTCACAACATGGTTGGCTGGGGTGATGTGCAGTACGGCGATCTTCACGATCCGCCGGGACCGTACGGCGACGTCACAGTCTGCCGGGGCATCGATTGTCCCGAGTCGCTCGGAGACGGCGACATCGCGGCCTTGATCCTCCTCGATTTTGGTAGCGAGCCCGATGTGAGCCCGAGATGTATCACGCTCAGACATCTCGAGGGCCAGGCCGTGGACGCATTCGACCTCTATGTCTATGACATGGGCGGCACGCCGCCGGGCACGCTCGTGTTCAGCTATCCGGGTGACGAGCCGAACACCGAGCTCCAGTGGCATACGACGACGCTTCAAAACATCTGTGCGGGCGGTCCGTGCGTGCTCTATTTCGTCTCCACGGCGAGCCACTGGTCAGGCTGGTCCACGTACGGGCAGGTGTACTTCGACTGGATCAGCGTGGAGTGCGAACTGGCGCTGCCGGTTGTTCCGGACACATGGTCACAGATCAAGGCGATGTACAGGTAGTCAGTGCCGACGACGCATGACGAGCGCGGGGTGGCAGGGAGCACTCACCGACGCGTGAAGCGACGCTGCGGATTCCCGGGGAGCGCCAACATGAGATACGTGTGGACTGTTCTGGTGGTCTGGTCGCTGCTGGTCTGGTCATGCCCCGCCGACAACGTGGGGTTCGTCGAGACCGACGGAACGATGCTCACGCTCAACGGGCAGCCGTACCTGTACGCCGGCGTCAACTACTGGTACGGCATGAACCTGGGTTCCGCAGGCACAGGGGGTGACCGCGAGCGCCTGTGCCGCGAGCTCGACGCGCTTCGATCCCTCGGCGTGACGAACCTCCGCATCATGGTCGGGAGCGAGGGGCCGGACTCCGAGCCCTGGCGCATCGTCCCGTCGCTCCAGACCGCCCCGGGCGTGTATGACCCGGACGTGCTCGACGGTCTCGACTACTTGCTCAGCGAGATGGCTGAACGAGGGATGAGGGCGGTCGCCTGTCTGACCAATTTCTGGCACTGGTCCGGCGGCATGGCTCAGTACGTGAGCTGGAACGGCGGGGGCCCGATCCCGTACCCGCCTCCGGAGCCGGGCGGTGACTGGAACGTGTATCAGGACTACGCATCCGACTTCTACTCGAACGCCGGAGCGATGCAGGACCTCAGGGACCACATCGCATTCCTCACAGGTCGGCTCAACCCCTACACCGGCCTCTATTATAGAGACGAGCCGACGATCATGGCGTGGGAGCTGGCCAACGAGCCGCGTGGCTTCCACAACAACGCCGCGGCGTTCAACGCCTGGCTCGATGACACGGCCTCCTACATCAAGTCGCTCGATGCCAGCCACCTGGTGACGACGGGGTGCGAGGGCGACACGCCGTGGCCATCCTGGAACGGACTCGACTTCACCGAGAACCACGATGGTCCCGACATCGACTACGCCACGGTTCACATATGGCCTCAGAATTGGGAGTGGTTCGACCCGACTGACCCCGAGGCGACGTTCCCGGCAGCCTCCGCGGCCGCAGAGGACTATCTCTCGGCGCACCTGGGAGACGCCGCATCGCTCGGCAAGCCGTTGGTTCTCGAGGAGTTCGGGTTGGCACGCGACGGCGGCTCGTTCGATCCGTCTACGGCGGTCACATGGCGCAACTCGCTTCTCGGTCTGCTGTACGGTCTTGTGGAGGGATCGGCTGCGACCGGCGGGCCGGCGTGCGGGGACAACGTGTGGGCCTGGGCGGGAGAGGGAAGACCGCTCGTCCCGTTTGGGGGCCACTGGAGTCCCGGCGACCCGTGGATCGGAGATCCGCCGCACGAACGCCAGGGGTGGTACAGCATCTACAACACCGACGCGACCACACTGTCCTTGCTCTCCGAGCACGCGTACGAAATGAGCCGTATCGCGCTGGGAACGTCGGTGGGAGATAACACCGCTTCGGAGGTGAGTCCCGGATCCATCAGTGTGTATCCGTCGCCGTCGTATGGACCTGCCACGATCGTCGTCGAGTTCCCCCGTCCGGACTCCACTCGTCACGTTGAGGTCGTGGACGTGCGCGGCAGGATGCTGGCGAGTTGGACGGCGCCCGCGAAGAGCGGGCAGATGTCATGGCCCGGTGGCGATGAGGACGTGCCGTCCGGCGTGTACTTCATCGTCGCCAGAGGAGAGTCGCCCAAAGTGGTAGGCAAGCTCGTGTACATTCGAGGCGAGCGCTGATAGTTCGCTTCAGATGAGAAACCCCAGTAGATAGTGCCGGCCCCGACCTTGATGATGTGGGTCGGCGTCTTTGTTTGGCGTTCAGTCAGCAAGCGGAGCTGGTCTAGACAAACTGCATCCCACGTGCTTGCCCATCTACTGGCATAGTATGCAGTTAGAAGCTTGTAGTGGTGTGAGTGAGGTTTTATGGTGAGAAAGCATTGACATAGCTCGTGTCGGGCAGTATAATGACAACGTTTCCTCCCTCGGGAAACGCCTGCCCCTTCCGCCTGGTCTCGCAGCCAGGCGGGGGGCGGGAAGTAAGAGGGGGAAACGCCGCGGACGTGGAGAGAGATCCAAAACATAGCAGGGAAGCAACAACAAGGGCGACTGGAGGATAGGTTGGCACCCAGTCCAGTCGCCCGGCCAAGAAGCGGGGTTGCATCGCGCCGTGAGGTGCGAGCGTGCCCGCTCTTGTGCTTCGGGAATATACGCGCCGGTCTCGCTGTCGTCAAGAGCCGTGTGCGACCCGCCGGAGCGGCGGGGGGAGGAGCGATGTAGAGCTGAGCACTGCGGGAGGTGTGAGGCGGGCGGAGCCGCGCGGGAGTGGCCCTGGCCGCATCGATTTCGAATCGGCGGATGCCGTACGACTCCGCTGAGACATCATGAATCGGAGGAGAGAGCAATGAGATCACGGACACTGTGTCTTCTGGTAGTCGCTGTCGCTTGTGTTGTGATTCCGAGCGTGGCGTCCGCCTATCTTCACACGCTGCCTGACATGGGCGGCGAAGGTGCCGCCGTGAAGGCGCCGGCACGTGGTTGGCCCGGGGGCGACTTCTTTCCGAATCACGACCCCGACTACATCATCGTCAATCTGTCCAACAACGCCTACACGGACTACACCGCGGGAGACACCCCTGTCTTCCCCGATGGATACTACCTGATGTATCCGTGCTTCAACGCGGACGGGACACGCCTTGCAGTGGTGGCGCGGACGAAGATCGACGGTGTGGGCGACCCATACGAGATTTGGGTTTGCGACTACGACGCGAGCACGCACACGATCTCGAATCCGGTGCAGCTTACATCGACTGGAGGGACAGGAGACGTCGACTCGAACATCATGTGCAGCTGGTCGCGTACCGACTCCGATCTCCTCCTGTTCCTTGAAGCACACGTAACGCAGGCGAATCTTCTGAAGACGTACGATTTCTCAACATCGACATTCGCAACGCTCTATGATCCTGCGCTCGACACCAACGGATACGATGCTACGAACCCGGGATTCTATGCGCAGGACGATACCAAGATTATCGTAGGAACGGGCTACGGTACAGGGAACGACAGAATCATCCTGTTTGATGGGACCTATCCTTCCACGACGATCAGCTCCGCCGACCAGAACCTCGATCCTTCGTCGAGCTACGACGGTACAAGAGTGAGCTACTACTCCACGAACTCGGCGTATCCGTACCCGGCCGGCAGCATCTACTCGGCGTACTCAGGCGGCGTGTGGACAGAGAATGTCAACGGCTGGGGGGATCCGTCGACGGGCAATGTTCCTGGACTTTGGGCTTACTACTCCGGCGAGTCAGACGATCAGATCCTGTCGCTCAGGTCAGATCTCGGCTGGACGGCGGGGTCGCTCTCCCTGTACGCGTCTGACGGCACGCTGCTGTCCGATCTCACGGGTGACGCGGGTACCGACTTCCAGTGGATCTACGCGAACCACGGATGGAAGGGACCGGGAGGCGAGATTGTCTTCCGTGCCGAGGAATACACGCACACCGGTTACGGGAACAACCTGTTCCTCGCTCTCCCGCATCCGAGTACGGTCTGGGTCGATGATGATTGGACAGGACCCGACAACTGCGGCGGGCACTCTTGGGGCTACGATGCGTATGCGACCATCCAGGACGGCATCGATGCCGTCAGTGGCAGCACGGTGAATGTGGCCGCAGGGACGTACCCGGAGCAGCTTGTCATCAACAAGTCTCTCAGCTTGATCGGCGCCGGCGCGACGGCGACGCTCATTGAGCCCGGAGCTTACCCTGTCATCAATGTGACTGCCAACGATGTGACGATTTCGGACCTGGCCATTGCCGATCCGTCCGAGGTGGCAGAGGGTATCCAGGTCAATTCGACTGCCAATCTGACCCTGACCCGCGTGGACTTCCCGAATATCGGCGCCGGTGCTGGTCCCAACAGCTACGGTGTGCATCTGCTCGCGGATTTCACCGGTCTGACGGTCACGGACTGTGAGTTCGCAGGCTCGGCCGCGTCCTCTGGCGTGTCCACGCGCAATATCGGCATCTTCACGCCAAACAGTCTTGCGCTGGGCGATTTCTCGATCTCCGGGTGCACGTTCGACGAAATGTGGACGAGCATCTACCTCCGCTCGGGCATTGACGGCCTCGAGGTGACAGGATGCACGTTCCTGCCTATCGACCCGGAAGATTGCACTGCGTGTGTCGCCGGCATCTACATCGGCGACGGCGACGATGACGATTTCGACCTGCGCAACATCTCCGTGACCGGCAACACGTTCACGGAATATGGGCGCGGTGTGTACGTCTGGAACTACGGTGCCAACTCGACCGTGGAGGACTTCGTCATCAGTGGCAACACGTTCGCGAACACCGGTTGGAGCTCCGCGATCCGGTTCATCTTCGGGTTGAACGGCATGGAGGACTACTCCATAGATGGCCTCGACATCAACAACAACACCTTCACGCAGGACTCCGATTGCGGAGGCAATGTTGCGCTGATCGACCTGCGCACGTACGACGCCACGCTGTTGACGTGCGACGTCTCCGTGACCGACAACGTGATGACGTTCACCGGCGCCCCCTATGCCGACGCGATGTACGGCGTCCAGTTCTTCCTCGGCGGTGACGGCTTCTACAACACCACCGTGGCCCGCAACGGCATCGATGGCGGGAGCACGGGCGGCGCGGGTACGGTGCCGGCGTCCGGCATCAGGGTCTATCACTATGCCGACGCTGGCACGTGGCCCCATACCCTGGATCTCGACATTGTCAACAACGTGATCACGGGCTTCGACCACGGCTTGAGTGTGTACGACGCGGTCGATGGGGCGTACGGCGGTCTTCCGGCCGGTACCGACGTGGCTATCAGCGGCAGCAGCATTGTCGGTGACGTCTATGCCATCAGGAACGACGACGGAGTCGGTATCGACGCCGAAGGCAACTGGTGGGGCGATGCGACGGGTCCGTACCACTCGACGAACTCGGGTGGCCTCGGCAGCGAGGTCTCGGACTACGTCGACTTCGACCCCTGGATCGGCAAGGCCGGCAGCGAGAACATCGTCTGCGATCCCGACCCGCTGACTCTCAATATCGCCAGCGGCCCCGGGACGATCGACGTCGACTACCTGGGCGGCGGTGGCGGCATGGTCTACGGGTACTCCGTGACTGTCACCTATAACCCGGCGATCGCGACCCTGACCGGGGTCACTCAGGGAAACCTTCTCTCTGATGCCGGCGCGACCACCTTCTTCGTCTACGGTCCTGCCGGCAGCAAGACAATCGACTGCGCGCTTCGGGGCACCGAACCCGGCGTGACCGGACCGGGCGAGCTGTTCGAGCTCGCGTTCACTGCAGCTGGGTCCGGTGTGAGCACGGTGAATCTCGGTCTGGTCGCGTTCCGCGACAATGCCAACAACACGCTGTACGGATTCTACGAGGACGACGGGCTCATCAACGTCGACGTGACGGCTCCGGTCTTCACGAGCGTTGAGATCGAGAATCTCACGCTTGGTCACACCGATGAGTACGTGAAGAACGGTGACAATCTCAAGCTGTCGGCCGTAGTCGGTGATGACTACTCCTTGGTCATCGGCGATATCAAGGCCGACCTCTCGTCGCTGCTGTCGGGCGGC